>Ga0105055_10012415_pt1 | contig 10369 bp, 9 predicted proteins | sample BON03_FD_78090 | JGI IMG/M metagenome (GOLD analysis project Ga0105055, IMG submission 78090) | Freshwater microbial communities from Lake Bonney liftoff mats and glacier meltwater in Antarctica - BON-03 | ecosystem: Environmental > Aquatic > Freshwater > Ice > Glacier meltwater | place: Lake... | reverse complement strand
CATATATACATACATTCATACATGATACCTCTCGCGTATAATGCACAGTATCAGTCATTATATATACATATATATATACATATATATATATATATGTATATATATATATATATGTATATATATATACATATATGTATACATGTATACATGATACCTCTCGCGTATAATACACAGTATCAGTCAGCTCCTTTTCAACTAGCTCGATAGGCCGTAGCACACCAAAATCGCTCAAGGGGAGATCTTTGCCATTAATCTGCCACAGCACCGTGTCAGAAGTGCGTGTGCGTGCGTGTGTGTGGATATGCGCATTTTCTGTTTTGTCCGCGTGTGCAGGCACACTACTCACAAACAGATATAATGTGGGGGGTATATGTGAACAGCGTACATTTGGATCGTCGCATATTCGTGCATACATAGGCAAACACGTGACAAGGACGAAAGAAGAGCCAACACGCCGCATTTTGGGCGTTGATATTTGGAATCACGCCCCCAACAAGCAATACAGTATGAGCTCAGGCCAATACAAGTCCGGGGAAACTTTAGAATCGTGGGCGCACACGGCGGAGGACTTCCAGGCCAAGTCGACGTGTCATGTCATCTCCACTGTGCGCCTCCGATTCCCAACAACACGCCAACATGTGGTGAAGTGCAGCGCCACCCACCTCTTTGTACAGCCGCCGCAAATCACGGCCCATGACCCCCGATGCATGCTTCTCGAGCAGGCGCTGCACATTTTTCTTCAGCTCATCCGTCGTGGTTTTGGGCTCCACAGGCGGCGAGCCCCACAAGCCTGCCAGAGAGAGGGACAACGATGGAGAAGGTGGGCGTAGGAAAGTCAGCCTTCAGCGACTCTCCTTGGATGCCGCTGCTTTTGGGAAAACCAAATGCATGCATGCGACGAATGCTTGTATCGTAGCAGGAATATGTCCATCCACTCACACACCTATGCATATACATGCGCGTGCACATTTCGTACCTGGCCTGTAGGTGGAGCCTCCGCGCAAGCGCATCAGGGGCTCAAGAGCCGGACCCGCAGCCACTGAGTCGCCCACACACCTGCACATACAGCACACAGTCACACGTACACTGACTAATTGTGTGCAACGGTGCGCGGCAAAGAGGCAACGTCACTCACCGACTTGCGAATGGCAGTGCGGCAATAGCGGTAGCCGCTGGCACGCATGCCGGAAGAGAGGTCAGCGCAATAACTGACATCAAGCCGACAAGGGCGGGTGCTCCGAAGACACGAACCATGTTTCTGACGCGATGTTTGGTCGTTCCTGCCGAAAATCCCAATCCCGCCGCGACAATGTTGTGCACTGTCACGAGTGCCCTCAGACGCGCCTGCCCAGAGCTATCATGAAATATTTTGTGACGAACACCCCCCAACCTGACGGGGCCAGCTCGATAGCACTGAACCTCTGTGCCTGAAATGGTGCAAGTCCTTTTCGCCTTTTGGCTATCTCTCAGGAACCTTCACGTTCCCCTCCTCGACCGTCCGAAACCTCAAAGTACTTAGAAAAGGGCGGGAGAACTAGTAAATAGGATCCTCAAAGAATTCTGGTTCCTTCCAAGCTGACACACATTTCGACCTCGTTCCCAGTGAATCCCACCCTCGCGGTGACAAAAAAAAGCGCTATAATAGCCACTCACGTTGCTGCATGCATGCATACATACATGCAACTGTGCATACTGATAGATAGTCAGACTGGCACCTACACGCGCACACGCGCGCACACAACACACACACACGCACACACACACACCACATACACACACACACACACACACACAAACACACACACACACAGCACAACACGCACACAGCACACACAGACATACAGTTAGACCGGCACACACACGCACACACACGCACACACACGCATACACACACGCACGCACATAAACCCGCGCTCTCTCTCTCTCAGGCGTACACACACTCTCTCTCTTTCACGCTCTCTCGCTGTCTGTCTCGTGTTCACGCACACATACACAGACACATAAACTCACACGTGCGCACACACACATGTACATGCTTGCATATTGCAAATATACCATATGTACACACTTTGCAATGAGGACATATATGTACACGCACGCATGCACACACACACACACACACACACACAAACACACACACACTCTCTCTCTCTCTCTCACACACACACACACACAAACAAACACACACAAAAACACACACTCAAACACACTCTCACACACGTAAATGTGTTTATTGTACGCATACATATTTACCGTGCAAGGTGAAGCACGTCACAAGTGAATGAGTCGTGTCACGTATGAATGAGTCATGTCTCATATGAAGGAGGCATGTCATATATGCATGAGATGTGTTACACATGAAGGAGGCATGTCACATATGAATGAGGCATGATATATCACACGTGAATATGTCAGTCATGCCACATGTATAACAGAAATTCGTCCCCAAGGAAGTGTCGTTGGAGAAGATAGTAACAAAAGAAGTTTTCAAGCCGTACCATGGCCTGAGCGGAGTGTAACAGGTGAGGGCCCTGAGGTATGTCACACATGACAGCGCATCGTGGAGTGAATTGTGGAGGTCACCCAGGCGCGCGGTGGCGAAGGGGTTTGGGCGCGCGACGGCGAGTTGCATTGCACTGAAGCCTCCGCGCGTCATCAGGGTTGGTCCCAATGAGGGGGGGGGATTGTGAATCCCAATCTCCCCTGATAAGGGACCTCTATTTTTTTGTCCTCATTGAGACCTAACCTGATGGGGCGGTGTTTTTCACACGGGTCACCGCACGCCCACCCTGAGCTACCACATACCACGTGGTCACGACTAAAGGGAGATTGCGGGCCCTTCGCAACATTTTAATTCTTTTTGGATTGTGAGCCAAAAAGAAACCCCGGATTGTGACGGTGTTTGGTCGGATTGCGACAGTATCAACATTGTCGCAATTCGGGGTTTGAGCGGATTGTGACGTCTCCATCCGACTGCAAATTAAAACTCGCAGGTGTTGCAATCTGCAAAAACGCCCAGGGCTAAGTGCACGGTCAGGGTGAGCAGGCTTTTCTTGCAAAACTGCACCCAGCCCCATGAGGATAGGACGAATGTACTATCACACATCAACCTTGATCTCATGATGTGACACGCAATGCCCTATCACTATTGACATGAACTTCCCTAGTTCCAAGAATTCTGTCTTCAAAGACCCAAAATTTGTCTCCAAATATTTACAAAAAAACGTCAAAAAAATAATCACGGGGCTGCGCCCCGCACCCCCTCCTTACGGGACTGCGCTTCTCCCACCCACCAAGGTGGGTGCTAAATATCTGGCTGCAGCGGTGCTTGCTCACCCTGACTGTGCACTTAGCCCCAGGAACAGAGTGGAAAAACTCGGATTGTGACGCAACCTGACCCAAAAAACATTTATCTGGTTGGGACGTCATCATCCGCCTAAATTTTTAAAAACATTGATTTGCCACCAAAAACATAGCCAACACATTCCGTCCAATTTGGGGATTTGGTAGAGTTGCGACTTTTGCGGTCGCGCAAAGAAAAATGAAAAAATGAAAAAAAATCGTTCGGATTTGGTTTTAAACATGTGGCGCACGACAGCTCGGGGAGAAGGGGCTTTATCGCCGCACACCAAAAAGAGAAAAATGAAACGAGTTGTGGAAATGATTCCAAAACTGAATGCCTGAAATCCTAACATTCAAGCCCCAAACTTTGGCAGCGCATGGAGAGAACTTGACCCATAACCCTAGACCTTAAACCGCGCTCCTGACCTAACATGGAACTCTAACTCTGAACCCTTCACTTTACACCTCAACTTCTAAGTAGCAGATCAGGGCTCCCCGAAGCCGAATCGCGCGAGGAGGGCGATTTCTATCGCCCCTCCCCCTGCCCAGCAGCCGAGTTCGCGCTGGACTGTAAAGCAACTTGGCCACGTGCACAGGTGTAAAGGTAGACACCGAGCAAAACGGCCTTTGATATGCATCTTCACGACAAGGACTCTGCCATTTCAAACCCCATCCCCACTGAGCTCTGGCCGCTGCCTCCGTCGTGGCAACAAGCCATCAATGATGACGGACGACTCCAGTACAGATATCCGCCGTCAGAATCTTGGCAATTCGAGCATCCGTGTGCCTCAAGCGTTGTGTCCGGTGTAATGGTTCGTGGCAAGGGCCCGTGCATGGTGGCTCTGAGGCATGAGGCCAGACAACACGGATGGGTAGACATTGAAAGCACTTTTTCCCGCAACAACCCGTGGGCTAAAGGTATGCTGGATTTTGTTGTGAGTCCAGTTGATGGCTACACCAGCGTCTATGACCGGTCGCAACCTCGGGAGCTTCTACAACACCTCGGGGGGCTGCCCCAAGACGTCATAGCCGTGTACAAGCTCCACACCCCACACTCGGACGTGCCTCGAGGCACGGACGTGCCCTCATCTCTACCAACCCCTGGACCGGGCGAGAATTTCCCGTTGTTACAGTCGTCGATGGTTGAAGAGATGCTGCTGCAGTGCCCAGAGTGCTCCTACATTGTATGGATGTCGACCACTAGCCCGCAGTCACACACAGGCAAAGATTTCAAACCTGTGATTATTTCCAGTTGCGGTGAGTCAGGACAGGTGTTGCACCGGATGTGTCACATAGCTGGTCCTCGAGGCAAGGCGCTTGGTTTTGAGCCAGGCTTGGTCTTTGTGGATGGTGGCGAAAACCCGTGGAATTGCTCCGCAGAGGAACTAGCCTCAAATGGCCTTGTCTTTCAGTCAGTCGGCGAGATTCTCAATCTCTTTCGTGATGAGTATGCCACACGCATTGACCCTTTCGCCGAACTTCCAACTTCACGGCGTGGCGTACGCGAAGCGACGCCTACTCAAAAAAATGTTAATGCCCAGCCCTTCCGCGCACTGCAGGCCCACCGATCGGCGGCTGATATTGGGCAGGGAGTCTCTTTAACTGATGGATGTGTCAGAGAGATATGTGCCCCTCTAGAACGTGGAATTGAAGACCCGCCACCTGGATACATCGCTATCGAGCGAAACGACTTGTATATGGCATCACTGGAAGGGCGAACATGGCACATGCTCGGCTCTGCCTCAGCAGCTCATTATGTCAGTGGTTTTTTCCCGGACGTAGACACGAAGGGTATTGCTCGTCAAAGGCACATTGCGTCCGAACCGGCGCGCAGACGTGCGAACCTGTCGCTGTGGAGACAGGACAAAAAGGTGGCCCTTCTAGCAAGGCCCAGCGCACAGCTGTCCAGAGCAGCACTGCCCAAGAGCAATTCATCAGACATGCAGCAAGGGCACAATGAAGAGACTCGGCCGCAGGATGCAGAGGAGGCAAACAGACTTGGAACAGAGGCGACCATGAATGGAGAGAATGAGCGTGCGCTGCGAATGTTCACGCATGGTCTGACATGCAATCCAGATGAGAATCTTCGGGCAATGCTTTTGTCGAATCGCGGTTCAGTTTGTTCTCGCCTGCTACGTTTTCGTGAGACACTTGAAGATGCTGACAAGGTCATCCAATTGAATCCCAAGTGGCCTCGCGGGTACACGCTCAGGGCGGCAGCACTAGTTGGGATGGGCAGGAAAGCAGAGGCTTTGCCACTTTTAGAGAAGGCGTTGGAGCTTGACCCCACTGACGAAGATGCAAAGTTAGATTTGCAAGTGGAAAAAGCCAACATTCCTGCGCAGGTGAGGGTGCATCTTGAAAAATTAAAGAAAGTATCCTTACTGTCTGAGAACGACCTGTCGGGGAGCAAGGGAAGCGGGCGATTTACAGGGGCAAGAGGAGCGAGCGTTTTGAAAAATCCCTCTTCATCCCTTACAAGTGCCATGGAACACCGGAATGTTGGAATGCGCACAATTATCCTTGAAGATATCACCCTCGAAAACTTGCCGGGTGACATATTTGGGCGCTGTAAACCCTTCCTGGTGGTCAGCGTTGGCAATTTCGAGCTCAAAACAAAGATTCTTACTACCTGCGGCGGAGAAGATCTCCTGGGCAGTTTGGAAAAAGTTGGGTATGTATCAACGCATGAATGTATTTATTTTGCGCATTACTTGCACCACTACTTGTTGCTCGTGAACATATATACGCATACACATACGCCCGCAGTGTCTGCATTTGCGTAAATATCTATTTTTGCTACATTCATGGTCTATGAATACGCATGTATCTATCTGCACACTTACATCTCTACACGCACTTATGTGTGTTGCATGCTTTGCCTAAACATCATAGTTTGTGCATTTACTTGCCATATGTATACGTTTCCAGGCATACCCACACACAAGTGAAATTAATATCGACATAACAATAAACCATTGTCGGATTCCACTATACCCTACATAAAAAAAAATAAAAAAAACATGAACAAAACTCACAAATCAACTAAAAAAAATTTCTCTCTCACGTACAACAGGTTTGAACCGGGAGTGCCGTGCGATAAAGCCGCTTCATGGAACACGCCGCTCAACGGATCATTAGATCATCAAATGGAGTTCTCCTTTGAAAAATCTGTTGATCTTGTTGTGACGGTGCGTGTGATGGAGGCGGTGCGTTTTGGGTGGGACCAAGAGACGGGTGTGGTAAAGATACCGATGAGAGACTTTTCCCACAGACTCAAAGCTCAGACAGTAGTGTTGCTCGATAAGGACTTGCAGCCCGTGAAGGGACACGACGGTATTGCAATTGCAACTGTGCGCCTTATGGCACGCGTACCTGCCGTAGCCGACGACGGGCCAGTCGGAATTGGAGTGTGTCTCACCATGCGCAACGGCAAGCCTATTGTCGACTCTCTCTCCTCGAACTACGTGTGCCAACACGGCGAGGACCCGAAACCTGGTGACAGAGTACTCTCAATTAATGGGGTTGATGTGCACGGACAAGCGCAGATTTCGTTTGCTCGGATTGTGGCGCTGACTATGGGTGTACTGGGTTCTACGTGTCAGCTCAAAGTGGAGCGATGGGAGACCGAGGAGATCGTAGAGAGTTTTGTGGAGAGGTGTGCGCTCGACGTGCCGCAGCCAGAGTACTTGAAAGAGGATGCGTTGACAGACGAAACACAATTGGCTTTTCTGATGCCTGCGCTACGGTCCGTGCAGGTAACTTCATGGACACGGGTTATTGTGTGTGTGACTAACTTTTGTGTCTATATCTTCACTGGTATATGCACACACCGTATGGGGTGGCTAAGGGTAGTAGAATCGATAAAATTGTAGGTATCTTTGCAGAATATCGTCTCTTTTATAGGGCTCTTTTGCAAGAGAGACCTATAATTTAATCGATCCTACCAACCAAAGCCACACCATAGCTCCTTTTAGAATACCTGAGAGCTGAAAACTTTCAGCTGAAAACTTTCGTCACTCTTTCGTTTCTCTTTCGTCACTTTTTCGCCACTCTTTCGTCACGTTTGCTCACTCCATCTATTATCATTCGATGATAATATGATGACCTGGATCAACTACAGGGTGGCGAAGACTCATAGGCTCCCCTAAGTTGCAGATCATTTTTCACAAAAGAGCCACTAAATACAGGTCATTTTTGTGGAAAATGACTTATAAAGATAAGGGATCCTAGGAGTCTTTGCCACCCTGTACAATACCTCACACCCGAAATTTTGCCATCGTAGCGCGGACGTTGTACAAATGCTCTCCCTTCCAGCACAATTTGCATGTGTTTGTCGCAAGGACTCGACTGAAATGGTAGGCGTGCCTGCACTTGACAGTTTTTGGTCTCTTTTTGGGGATTTTTGTTTCCGTTGGCAGCTTTGGCCAGGTTGTCCCGGTTGTGAAGACTCACCACAAGAATGTGAACACCTGCCAACGTGGGGGTTAGGACCCAGTGTCGAAAGCACCATGGAAATTCCTACGGAATTGCAAATTATGACAGACTCGCTCCTAAAAGCTGCGCTCAACCGCGGGCGCATCCGGGCGTTGAGAGATGTGTATGCGCAAAGAATACCCAAACCAGCCCAGCCTGAGCGCATGTTTGTCAATTTGGACACCTAAAGAGGCATCAACTCGGACACCAAAGAGGCACCTTGACACTTGTGTATTAAAACTCCCATTTATCAACTTGTACACCTAAATAGGCGCCTTGACGCTTTTGTATTAAAACTCCCAGGTGATTGATACAGTAGTGTTCCGAAACAGTAGAAACTAGCTGATAGAACCTGAGCGCTTTGAGAGTAGAGTTTTTATTGAAAACTGATAGTGGGTATCCCAGGGATGCGGAAGTTATTTTATTTGATTGCCAGTGGTTTAGTGACTCGGTCTTTTTTTTGGAAGCCGGGCCCTTGATCATTTTCAAGGTAACCGGCTTCGCTAGAAAATGAGCAATTCCTTTGTAATATATATTTCCTTGTGAAGCTGGCTTTAGAAACTTGGTCAGCTAGGAAATGAGGAATTTTAGCGATTTCGTGCCAAAATTGCCTTTACTACTCGCTGAATTGATCTTGTGATTTGATTTTCTGTAAAAATTGGGAGTTCGTTCGATTTTTGAAAAAACCATGAAATTTACCAGAGATGATTGGTCTTTGCCAAAATTCGTTTCTTTTTCAGATGGCTTCAAAATTCTGGAGTGTTTTCAGTTGTTTCAAGTTTTGAATCACGGCTCCTTTTTTGTTGTAGAAAATACTAGTATGAGAGTAGAGTTTTTATTCCAAACTGACAAAGAATCATGATATCTAGCTAGGTGTCAATTCTGTTTTTCTTCTTTCTTTCTTGAGTGGCGAAAACACAGCTTAATCACTGGACTAAGTGGGTGGTGAGGACACAATTCAAGTTGACTCTTTGAATAGGTTGATTAAACTTAGCTTAATTTGTACACTAGCAGTCTAGGTGTGAGTTGCTGAGTCAGTTTTGAAACCTCAGGCTGGCTTAGCTAGCGAGTCTGGTGACCTCAAGTGGCGCAAAACCAAAAATAGCCAGACTTACACTCGGAGACTTTCACCACTGGCAGCAGGCTTTGAGAGTAGAGTTGTTGCCCATCCGCGTGTCTAAACGTGAATACTCGAGGACTCCCCCATGGGCATGGCGGGAGACGACTCTCACGATATACGGCCATAAAAGACAAGTTCTTTCTATGGTATAAGGTAATAAAAGACGCTTTCTTTCGTTGAATAAAAAATACTTTCTTTCGTTGAATAAAAGATGATTTCTTTCCATGGTATAAGGCAATGAAAGACACTTTGTTTCTTTGAATAAAAAAGACTTTCTTTCCATGGTATAAGGCAATAAAAGACGATTTCCTTCTTTGAATAGAAGACTCTTTCTTTCCATGGTATAAAGCAATGAAAGACGCTTTCTTTCAAGTTCCCTGATATAAAACAACAAGGGACGCTTTCGTCCTGTGAATAACAGACACTTTCTTTCATTGACATGAGACAATCAAACACGCTTTCTCGGTTTCTCTGATGTACTAGTAAGACAACAAACGACGCTTTAAGAGTACAGTTGATATTGAAAACTGATCATGGGTATCCCAAGGGCCCGGGTGCAGGGGTTGCAATTCATCCTGGCAAGTTGCAATTCATCATGATCCTGGCAAGTTGCCAGGATCAATTGCAACCCCCGCACCCCATCTTTGAATCAAAAACGATTTGAGAGTAGAGTGTTTATTAAAAACTGATGGTAGGTATCCCAGGGATGCGGAAGTTATTTGATTCACTCTGGCAAACCCTTTGAGAGTAGAGTTTTTATTGAAAACTGATAGTGGGTATCCCAAGGACACGGTGGTGAATAAACCCTAGCAATCCTTGGTGTAAGACACCAAAAGACCGTGACACTTTCTTTCCATGAAATACGACAACAAAAGACGCTTTCTTCAAGTTCAAAGTTCTTTGAATTAAAAACGGTTTCTGTTCTTCGAGCCTTTATTTACAATCAATTCGGCGCTGACCTCCGATCTCAAAATCGACGTCTGAAACCCACGTCCGATTCAACATCGGACAAAGTTGTATGATTTACTTTCTCAATTCGGACATTGAAGTTTCGCATCGAACGTGTCAGACGTCCGATTTTGCCAGAGAGTACAAAATAATGGATTTTCGAGAAGTGTGATCCGAAGAGCCTGCACCCGACCTCCACGGCGCGCATCGCTTGCAGGGTTAAAAACCCCCCCGCTTGCCGCGCGCCCGTCTAATCCAACTCGACCTGAGCCAACCCAAAAGCGCCCTGGCTGGAGTAACATCGGGCACTTGCACCGTGTATAAAAATTTGTGCCACATACCGTGAACTGGTAATCAAGGGGCGGATTCTTGAGTGACTCACATCTTGAATCACTCAAACTTGAGTGACTCACACTTGTGTCAACCAAGACAATTTAATAGACTAATCAAATACAATATTCTGCAAGATTAAAAAGTCACTTT
>Ga0105055_10012414_pt1 | contig 10370 bp, 11 predicted proteins | sample BON03_FD_78090 | JGI IMG/M metagenome (GOLD analysis project Ga0105055, IMG submission 78090) | Freshwater microbial communities from Lake Bonney liftoff mats and glacier meltwater in Antarctica - BON-03 | ecosystem: Environmental > Aquatic > Freshwater > Ice > Glacier meltwater | place: Lake... | reverse complement strand
CAAATCTTGGGTTTGTAGTAGAGGAGATAGATTTAAGGGAGTTTTTTGATATAAAGATTACAAAAAGTTATTTAGAAAGTTTCGACGGGTTGTGGACTAGTGGTGGGAATGTTAAAGAATTTTTAAGAATATGATTAATTTGTTATAATAAACAGATGATATTAGGATTTTTAGATTTAAAGACGATATACTTGATAGTTCATATATTTGGAGTTATTTTAGGTGCGGGGGGAGCTTTTACTAGTGACGCAATGTTCTTCTCTACTGTAAAAGATGGTGTGGTGGATAAGCATGAGCTGCGATTTATGAGGCTTGGAGGTAGGCTTGTTTGGTTAGGAATCTTAGTAATGATAATTTCTGGGATATTTTTAGTATCAACTGATCCTGTGAAATATCTTTCTTCGTCTAAATTTCTAGTCAAAATAACTGTAGTTGGAGTAATAATCATAAATGGAATAATTTTCCACTTCCTGCACTTGCCGTTTCTGAAAAAGCATTTAAATCTGAAATTCTCTAAATCAAAAACTTTCATCAAGAACACTTCATTTCTCATGGCTAGTGGGGCACTGTCTATGGTGTCCTGGATTACTGCTGTAATTCTAGGAATGTTGAAACATGTTCCGTATACTTATTTTGAAATACTGAGTGTGTACATAACCCTAGTGCTTGTTGCAGTCACAGGTTCGTTTGTCACAAGGAAGAAAATATTAAATTTAAAAGATTAGTTTTTATTAGATTTTAATTTAAAGATTTTTATGAAAGAGTTCAAGAAGTTTTTGTTAAGAGGGAATGTGGTAGATCTAGCAGTCGGTGTAGTTATCGGTGCGGCTTTTGGTACCATAGTTTCAGCACTGGTCTCTGACATACTTACTCCACTTATTGCTGCTATTGCCAAGGTTCCTGACTTTTCTGGTTGGGTTTTTACTATAAATGGTAGTGAGTTCCTGATCGGACATTTTTTGAATGCAGTTATTTCTTTTGTGTTGGTTGCAGCGGCTGTGTTTTTCTTTGTAGTGAAGCCGATGAACATGCTAGTAGCCAAGTCCAAGAAAGACCCGGTAACAGCTGACCCGACTACCAAGAAATGTACTGAATGCCTAAGCGAAATTAACATCCAGGCAAAGCGCTGTTCTCATTGTGCGCAAGTTGTAGTATAATTTGTGTATGAACGCAAAACAAGACCCTGATAAGAAAATCTTTGACCAAAAAGCTCGAGAAAAACTGATTGAGGAAGCAGAGGCAAGATACCTAGAAGATCTCAGGAACAATGAAAGTAATGATGAAGGATTTAAAGTTCCTCCAAAAATTACTTACGATCTTCTGGAAGAAAATGATACTGGAGCAACCTAAAAACTATATAATTTTTAAACATCTGTTATACTGTTACAATGAAAGAACATATTAAAAAGGAATACAAGGCCGTGCGAGGGCACAGATATTTCTGGTTTATTTTTATTTCGTTTTTAATTATATGTTTTGTTCTTTTTGTTGCACCTGTTACCGTAGGGAATGTGTCTTATCAAAAAGGTGAACATTTAGAAAAAATACAAGATAAAATAGGTGAAATTTTAGGAGATGAAGTGCCAGAGCTTTTAGTTCTAGACAAAGAAGACTACGACAAGCGTATGGTTTTGCTTGCGAACAACCCACCTCAACCCAAAGATATTATAAAAAAGACAACTAACGCAGACGGAACTATTACTGAGCAAATAACTAAAGCCACTCCGCGAATAGACAAGTGGCCAGTAAAGACTGTATATCCGAACACTGGAGCTATCTTACCTTTCAACAGAATTATAGCGTATTATGGAAATTTATATTCTAAAAAAATGGGGGCCTTGGGAGAGTATCCAGAGGATGTCATGCTCGCTAAACTACAAGCCGAAGTTTCAAAATGGACTGCTGCCGATCCAGGAACTCCAGCTATTCCAGCACTTCATTATATTGCTGTGGTGGCTCAGGGTTCTGCTGGATCCGATGGCAAGTACAGGTTCCGGATGCCAGATAAGGAAATAGATAAAGTTTTAAAAATGGCAGAGAAAATTAATGCGATAGTGTTTCTCGATATTCAAGTTGCACTTTCAAATATTCAAACTGAATTACCAAAATTTGAAAAGTATTTTAAATTACCCAATGTTCACTTAGGCATAGATCCAGAATTTTCTATGAAGACAGGAGCCAAGCCTGGAACGGTAGTGGGTACAATGGATGGGGAGACAGACGTGAATTACACAATAAATTATTTATCAAAAATTGTACAAGAAAATAATTTACCACCAAAGGTTTTAGTAATTCACAGGTATACCAAGAAAATGCTAACCAATGCATTAAAAATAAAGCCAACTCCACAAGTCCAGGTGGTAATACATATGGATGGATGGGGAGGTAAAGCAAAGAAATTCGGTACTTACAACATCACAACCGTGCCTGAGCCAGTTCAATTCACTGGATTCAAGATTTTCTATAAACACGACGTCAAGGAGCCGAATACGGTCAACCTTACACCGACTGAGCTCTTAAAGTTACGCCCGATACCTAGCTATATTCAGTATCAGTAGTTTTCCATCGCCCTTCTTTTCTTTGCTTTAGAGGGGATTTAATCATATAATATAGTTGATTATTAATAAATTTAATTATATGAAAAAAAAGATACTATCAATATTTATTACATTTTCATTATTAAATTCTAAAACCACGTTCGCTTTTTCTAATGGGGCACTCGATAAATCATTCGACCCTGGAATTGGGGCAAACAGCAGGGTAATGTCAACGGCTGTTCAAATAGATGGCAAGGTCCTTGTTGGTGGAGCTTTTACTGGCTACAACGGTACTAATCGTAACTACCTTGTTCGGCTGAATTCTAGTGGTGCGCTGGATTCTGGATTTGGATTAGGGTCAGTTGTAAATAACGGCGCGAACGGTGATGTTTACTCAATTTCACTGCAACCAAACGGTAAGATAATAATTGGCGGAGACTTCACTAGTTATAATGGAGTGTCTCGCAACAGTATTGCTCGACTGAACTCTGACGGCTCACTGGATGATACCTTTAACCCTGGAGTAGGGGCGAACAACATTGTGTACTCAACCTCGCTACAACCAAACGGTAAGATAATAATTGGCGGTAGCTTCCTTAGCTATAATGGTATTGACCGCAGTCGCATTGCTCGACTGAACTCTGACGGCTCACTGGATGATACCTTTAACCCTGGAGTAGGGGCGAATGATTCTGTGTGGGCAATCTCACTACAGATAGACGGCAAGGTGCTGATTGGTGGGTATTTCTCTGTTTATAACACTTTACCACGTCATAGTATTGCGCGCTTAAACACTGACGGAACACTGGATCTTACTTTTGATGCAGGAGCCTCAAATAAGGTTGTATTTTCAATTTCTATTCAATCAGATGACAAGATAATCATTGCTGGTATTTATAATGATTATCAAACTGCACCTTTAGGTAAAATCAATGTTGTTCGTTTAAACACAGACGGTTCAAGAGATACTTCCTTTGCACTAGGAACAGGGGCAAATGGAACAGTATTTTCCATACTTATTCAATCAGATGGTAAGATTATTTTTGGAGGAGATTTCAATAGTTATGGTGATGTACCCCGCAATCGTATTGCACGGTTAAACACTAATGGAACACTTGATACTAGTTTCAACCCCGGAACAGGCAGTAACTATGTGATTCATTCAATTTCTACCTATTCTAATGACAAATTAATTATTGGAGGTAATTTCACTACTTACGGTGGAGGTACTCGTAATCACGTAGCTCGTCTTGGAATTGGAATAACTTCCCCCGCCACTGCTCCTGATATGACAGCAGCAACAGATAACGGTATTAGTAATACTGATAATATTACTAGTGACACAACTCCCGACTTTGAAATGGTGTGTGTTTCTGGGAATACTGTAAAATTGTACGTGGATAATGTAGCAATAGCTCCTACTGCACTGTGTGTAGGTAGTTCTGTTATTATTACTCCAGTTAATGCTTTAACTTTGGGCGCACACAATATGACTTATACTGAATCAAATGGAGGGGCAGAAAGCGGCCAATCTCAAGTATTGCCAATTTATATTAAAAGTGGTTTTGCCATTACTTTACTAGAAGTAGTACCAATAGGAGTAACAGATGATTTCACTCCGTCCTATACCTTTACCACTGATCAAGCTGGAACTATAACTTATGGAGGGTCTTGTTCTTCTATCATTACTTCTGCTACTCTTGGCTTCAATGCTGTTACCTTTAATGCTCTTCCATTAGGAACTTATTCTAATTGTACTATTATGGTTACAGGCAGTCTCGGTCAGGTCTCTAATACTTTGAAAGTATCACCATTTAGTATAGTTCAGTTTACAATTAATACTACTGTTAACCCACCTAACAATACAAACACCAACTCAACTTTCGGATGTACTGTAAATACTAAATACTCACCTCAAACAGGTGCTCTTTGTCTACAATATCAAGCACCTCAGAAACCTCAACAGGCTTTCGTAGATACCAATCCGGTTTTTTGTCCTCACTTTACTCAATATATTAAATTGAATAGTGGCTCTAATGACCAGAATGAAGTTAGGCGTTGGCAAGCATTTCTAAATCAATATCAAGGTGAATTCCTTGTGATAGACGGACTTGCTGGTTCTAAAACAATTAATGCAGTTAAGAACTTTCAAGAAAGATACAAGTCAGAAATACTTACCCCGTGGGGGCTATCTTACCCAACTGGTTACATTTACAAATCAACCAGAGCTAAGGCTAATCAAATGCGTGGCTGTGAAGAAGGACGGTTGCAACTAGACAATGGTGTTTATATAGATATTCGATAGATAAATTTAATAAAAGTTATAGCATTGTAGAATAAATATGGCAGAAGGAAATAAAAAAGAAGACAAGAGGTTTTCATTAGTGGCTAGGGTTAAAAGTTCTAATCATGCTTGGAGAGGTTTGGGGATTTTATTTCGGACTACTCATAATGCCTGGCTCCATGTTGTCTTTACTGTTTTGGCTATTTACTTAGGTTTTCTTGTTAATATTTCGTGTACTGAATGGCTTGTCTTGATTCTGGCTATAGGTTTAGTGTTTATATCTGAAGCTATCAACACAGCCATAGAAATAGACATTGACCTTACATCTCCAGAATATCATCCCTATGCTCGTGACACGAAAGACGTGGCTGCTGGAGCTGTTCTGTTGGCTGTTATTGTCGCTATAGTTATCGGGGCTATTATTTTCTTGCCAAAATTGGTATAATCATTTTATGGAAAAACAACAAAAAACTATATTCTTATCGGTATTAGGTATTTTAATTTTAACAGTTGGAGTGACGGCATTTTTTCAGTCTAATCAAGCCCCAGAAGGTCCTGGCAAATACGATTCATTTGCTATGTGTTTACAAGAAAAAGGTGCAACATTTTACGGTGCTTTCTGGTGTCCACATTGCCAAGACCAAAAGAAGCTTTTCGGTAAATCAGCAAAATTGCTACCTTACGTTGAATGCTCTACTCCTGATGGTAACGGCAGCACTCAGATTTGTAAAGATAAAAACATTAATGGTTATCCTACCTGGGAATTTGCTGACGAGTCACGACTGGACGGAGAGGTTCCGTTGAATACTTTATCTGAGAAAACTGGCTGTGTATTACCAGAATAATTAAACAAAGATATGAATCCAGAAAACGTGCATTATTTAAATATGTTCTTGGGAGCTGGGGCTATATTACTACAACTATTTTCTGTAGTAGCATTGTTTCTTTTGTTCATTGGACCCAAGAAAAATGCATATTTAAATTTTATAGATAAACATTACTTGAAACTAGGATTTCTAATTTCTTTTTCTGCTTCATTATTTTCTTTAGTCTATTCAGAAATAATAGGATATTTGCCTTGTTATTTGTGTTGGTATCAGAGAGTGTTTACCATGCCCGTGGTCTTCCTTTTTGGTACAGCTATTTGGACCAAAGACCACAAGATAGTGAAGTACACACTACCTCTTCTTGTTGCAGGTTTCGTTATCTCTGTGTATCAGAATTTCAATTATTACTTTGTGGATAATGGCAACTTGCCATGTGACGCCTCTGGAGTGTCTTGTTATCAGCAACTAGTTTCAGAATTTGGTGGTTATATATCTATTCCATCTCTGGCTTTAACTACGTTCTTCGCTTTAATTACTGTTGTTTTAGTTGCTCACTTTTATAAAAAAGAGGATTAAGAATTAAAACATGGATCAAGAACTACAAAAGAAAATAGACGAACAAGGTGTGAAAATAGATGCCATGTATAAGTCGTTGGAGAAAATACGTTGGTATTTTAAAATGATGGCTTGGGTCACTGTATTAGCCATCGTAGTTCCATTAATAGGTTTTGTTTTCGCAGTCCCTATGTTCATGACGAATTATGTAGATCAGTTGAGTGGACTTGGTTTATAGTATTGCGTATTTACGTTCTTGAGAATATAATTATAGTATTAATAATAATTTAAATAGTAGCTTTAATGCTACCAAATAAAAAAATGGCAAAAGGAAAATCCCCTAAAAAGGAAGTGAAGAAAAAAAAAGCAGTAAAGAAATAAGTATTAAAAATCCCCAGTCTCACGACTGGGGATTTTTATGTGACAATTATATTGCTTATTTAGCTTCTTCCTCTTCCTTTTGATGTCCGTGGGCGTCGACTTCGTAGGAAGTGTTCTGAGATTCAAAGAAGTTTACCAGTTCGAATACATCGGTCGCAGTAGACATCCATTTAGCTGGGTTGGTTACTTTGAAATGAGATTCCATTCCAAGCTCTTCTAGTCTGCGGTCGGCTACATACTGTACGTATTGATTCACGTATTCAGCATTAAGTCCTAGAATCCCATTAGGGAACAGATCTACGTTATAAGCAGCTTCTAATTTTACTCCTTCAATTATTATCTGTCTGATTTCTTCAGCAAATTCTTCCGTCAACAATTCTGAATTTTCTTCTAGTACTGTGTGGATTAACTGCATGCCGAATTTCAAATGCAAGGATTCGTCTCGAATTACCCAGTTGATCATAGAACCGAAGTTTCGAAGTTGGTTTCTTTGACGGAAAGATAATGCCACCATGAATCCAGAATAAAACCAAATTCCCTCCATCACAATATTAGTTGCTACTAGGTTACGAATAAAGTCCTTTTTGCCTGAGATTGAGTCTATGTCCAGAGTTTCATCCATCATACGGCTTAGGTATTTATTAATGAAAGCTTCTTTCTTTTGCATCGAGTCTATTTCAAGGTGGGTCTGGTAGACCTTGGCTCGGTCGAAAGGAAACGTTTCTAATACGTATTCGAAAGCAACACAATGATTAGCTTCTTCGAACATTTGTTTAGCCAAGTACAGATGGCACTCAGGAGATTTTATATATGGATATACACCTAGGGCCAACACTCTGTTAACAATAAGTTCGCCAGGGTTAAAGAACGACATCAGGAATTCTACTGCATGCCTTTCATCTTCGGTCATAGCTTTCCAGTCTGCAAGGTCCTCTCCTAGTGGTATTTCATGGGGGAACCAGCTGTTACGCACAGCTTGGTTGTACAACTCGTAAGCCCACTTGTATTTCATTGGATGTAAATTCATGTCCGTTGGGGACGCTTTTCCTAAAATCATATATTTTTCGTTAATTTATTGCTGATAATTCTATTGACAACCTTCACACAAGAACTGGTCGTTGGGGTCTTCTGGTAAATGTACATTGGAAGAACTACTACCTACTGTTTCTTTGGCTTGAATGTTGACAATAGGGGAGGCTATAGGATTTATATTAATCACAGGGTTCTCCACGATATTAATATTTACAGTTTCTTCTATTATTACGTTTTCTTTTGCCTTTGCTTTAATGGCTCCGAACCCTCTCTGCCCTAGGGCCTTGGCTTTGTTCACTGAAGTCGTTGACTGTTCGGCACTATGGCGAGGTTTCATGTGTAAGTAGTAGGTAGTTTTCAATCCTTTATCCCAGGCTGTGGTGTATATGTTCATGATCTCATTTATGTCTCGAACTTCCAAGTACATATTTCTAGAGATTCCCATATCAACCCATTTCTGAGCGCGACCAGCGACTTCAACATAGGCATAAGGCGACACTGAGAAACTAGTCTTGTAAATCCTCTTTATCTCGTCGGGGATTACATCAATGGCTGAAATGTCTCCGTGATTTTCCAAAATCTTTTCTCTGGTTTCTTCCCAAATGTTGGCTTTCATCAAGTCTCTGACAAGGTTATGGTTTATTTCTAGATACTTACCAGATATTTTATTACGAGAGAACATTTGAGCGAATCGTGGGTCTATACCAGGGCTTGTGCCAGCAACCAATCCAATGTTCGCATTCGGAGCAATAGCTAACAGGGTAGCATTACGGATTCCTTTTTTAACTTTGGCTCTGACAGAAGTCCAGTCTAGTGCAGGCAGAAGCTTCGCTGACTCTTTTTTAATAGTTAATTCACGCCCTCGGTCGAATTCTAGCTTGTCTAATGTATCGATAGGCACGTGACCTTTAGACCATTCAGAGCCTTTGAAATTTTTGTAAGACCCTCGCTCTTCTGCTAAATTAGCTGACTCGTCTATAGCCATATAAGAAATAAATTCGAATATTTGGTCAGAAAAATCATAAGCTTCGTTGTCTTCATAGGAATAACCAAGTTTCTCGATAGAGTCAGCAAATCCCATTAACCCAAGTCCCACAGCTCTGTTTTCGTTGTCAGCTTTTATTGCTTCGGGTATTGGTAGGGCGTTAATGTCTACTAGGTTGTCTAATTGACGAATGGCTAGTCGGGTTGACTCCTCGAGTTTATGCCAATCAACTTGACCGTTTACAATATGTCGAGACATGTTTATAGACACCAGGTTGCATACAGCTACGTTTTCTTTGTCTGTTGGTAGAGTTACTTCGGTACACAGGTTCGAGCAGTGAATAGTTCCAGTGTTGTTATTAAGAGCTCTCAGGTTAATGGAGTCTTTCCAAGTTAGCCACGGGTGCGATGTTGTTTCGAGTGAGATTAATATATTTTTATATTGTTGACGGGCAGGGATAACGTCATGCATTCGCATTTTACCTTCTTTTGCCAGTTTTACATATTGATTGTACCTTTTGGAGAACTCTGCTCCGTATAATTCATTTAAATCTTTGACTTCGTTAGGGTCGAATAGGTACCATTCATCATTTTCTAATACTCTTTTCATGAATTCGTCAGATATGTACACAGCAGTGTTGGCCGTCCTGGTTCGACGATAGTCATCACCGTTGTTTTGTTTCAGGTCAAGAAAGTCTTGGAAGTTAAGGTGCCAGTTTTCCATGTAGAAACATAGAGCGCCTTTTTTCTTGCCACCTCTCTGCACAGCACGAACAGCAGAGTCTATGATATGCATAAAGGGTACGGGACCTGAGGATATAGTGTTGTTAGATTTCAACAGCGATCCTTCGGCACGGAGCTTTGTCACAGACAGGCCTATGCCACCAGTTGCTTTAGACAGAAGTAGAACATCAGAGACTGTTTTACCAATGTGTTCCATTTCGTCGTGGATTTCCATTAGGAAGCAGTTTGATAACTTTGGCTTTGGAGTACCAGCACCAATGTTGGAACTTCCGGCTGACAGATATTCTAAGGCTGACATTTTAGTATAGAACTTTTTGGCCCAGACAGTTGGTTCTTTTTCGTTTAAAGACATACCCATAGCTACTCTCATCCAGAAGTACTGAGGTGTTTCCAAGGGGGACTGCTTAACGTCTTTGACCAGATACCTGTTTAGCATTGTAGAAAGCCCAGAATATTTATACAGGTCGTCATTGTCTACCTTTAAATATGAGGATAATTCATTTAAGTCAAAAAGGGTTGCCATTCTTTTGTCTAATAAGCCTTTTTCTGTTGCGTCTAGGATGTACTTTTTGAAATGTGCGGCATGCAAGTCTTTGAATTCAGCTTTGCTTATAGCTTCTTTGGACTGATCAGGGTCATAGTCACCGATAACTTTCTTGTAGATTACTTTTAACAACAAGCGAGTAGCGATGGTGTCGAACTCTATACCCATTTGAGTGTTTTGTAGGGCAGCGTTGATGGTGGCTAGGTCTAATTCTTCGGTAGTTATTCCGTCGTATAGAGTTAGTTTGGTCTCGGAAGCTATTTGAATAACTTTAGATATAGGGTCAGGTATACCATAACAAGCTCTTTCTATAGACTTGTTAATTCTATCAGCATTAAAAGGAACTTTGGACCCATTTTTTTTAGTTATTGATATATTCATGCCTTAAGTATAACATTTTTCAAATCTAAGTAGAGAGAAATTTTATAACAGAAAAAGTGAAGGTAGTTGTCAAATAAACCCCCGATAAATCATTAAATAGT
>Ga0105055_10012408_pt1 | contig 10372 bp, 12 predicted proteins | sample BON03_FD_78090 | JGI IMG/M metagenome (GOLD analysis project Ga0105055, IMG submission 78090) | Freshwater microbial communities from Lake Bonney liftoff mats and glacier meltwater in Antarctica - BON-03 | ecosystem: Environmental > Aquatic > Freshwater > Ice > Glacier meltwater | place: Lake... | reverse complement strand
ATTCTTAAGCCCTTGCCTTCTCCGTGAGGAGCATTCGTTATTTTACCATCCGCAAAAGTTTTTAAAGCCTTGTTAATTTGATCAGCAAAAACATATTCATCCTTGCTTAGCGTAATATTCATTCCATGACCACTATTATGAATACACCCATCCGCTATGCAAACTCCAAACATCCATGACTGATCTTTGTCTACAGATTCACCGCCTGCTAAAGGCAACGGGCACAAAAGATAATCTTTAAGATCTACATCTTGAGCCTCTTTACGGCATATCAAATTATCTTCATACTTAATACACGGTTTGTCTCCGCCTTCTTTGATACCATTTCTACGACGAGCGTCTGCTTCTTTCTGTAGTTTTATTTTGTGTCGATACTTAGTGCCATCAAGAACGATCATAGGATGTTCTTCAGAAACTTCTACTTCTCTGTAATATCCTGTACCCTTGAATGCGAAACATTTCTTATCTACGCACTCTCGAATCGCAAAGCGACTTGGGTTTCTCATTTTTCCCTTTGCGCCTAGAATTTTTTCTGATTTTATCTCGTGTAACATTCCGCCAGTAAGAGTATCTTCAATGATTTCAGAACTTGTAAAATCAAGATCAGAAATCGATTTCATTGTATAATCAGAGGTTGAAATCTCTAAGTTAGTAGTCGCTAGCCACTGATAGACTTCTCTTCTTTTTGAGGCGATTTGCCAATTCTGTGGAGTATGCAATGGGGAGAAGAACATCGGTTGGGACTGTGTAATCCCGCCAGCGCCTTGTGCTGTTCTTGTAATAGGCAAGCTTATGGTTGTTCCTTGGGCGTATGGAACGATTCCTGCCGCTGCTGACAAAGAGGTGACTGTTTTTTCTACGACATGTCCTTTTGCTGCTGCTACTTTAGATAGTGCAGCCTTCCCAGGAAGTTGCATCTTGATTGGTTTCTTATCTGCCATAAATTACTTATCCTTTACTCGTCAATCGCTAAATCATCTGCAGACTCGCAGCAATTTGCAATATGCTCTTCATCTCTATTTTCGGCGTTTTCGTCTGAAATAGTTGAGAGATCTAGCTTTTTTCTTCTTCTATTAAAAGAATCTGGAACAGTTTGTTGTCTAACATGTATATTTGTAGGCATAACGGGGTCTTTGAATATATCGCTAGGCTCTGGATTTTCGCTTCTGGCGGCCCTTTGCATTTGCATAATATTCATTACCGGATTATTATTGACTCCTCCTGGACTGGTAACAAAGGAACTCCATTGTTCAGATCCATCGAATTGTCTATGGCAATTTGGGCAGCCGGTACCGCTAAGTTTATTTCCTAGCTGCGAACCGCATTGCGGGCAAGCGAACCCTCCTTTCATTTTTTCTTCTTTAAGTACGCCGGTATTAGGGTCATCCAGACTATCGAAAGGATGACCGTTCTTGCCGTCGTTAATTCCGCCGCCAAGTTCAGCCTTCTTAAGTAAATAAGCAAAAGCGTCTTTTACTTGACTAACATTTTTTTTTTACTACTAGACGCCATCTTCCAATTAAACGTAGCAGATGTGGTCCCATCAGCCGCCCAATCAAAAGGCTTATCAGTATTATTAAATACTCTTCCTCTTGGATCTTCCTTAGAACGTAGATCCTGAAGTCTTGATTCCATGGAGCGGAATTCTGGCAGATAGGCTCTTCGTCTCTGACCTGGTTCTAGCTGAAGTCTATTTCCTTCTGGCTGCCATTTATCAGTCTCGAATCTCTTCTCAAGATAACCGCCAACCCAATTGCCTTCCTTATCTTTGTAAGGTCGAAAATACTTATCCATGACCGTGCTACGCCAAATCGTTTCGTAGTCAATATCTAAAGCATCGTCAACCTTAAGTCCGAATCCCTTATTTCTCTCATATGCTGAAAAGTTAGAGGCAAGGTCTCCTGTGAAAGGATCAACTCTTACCTGTCCTGGGCCAAACAAGAACAGATTTTCTGTAGCCTTGTGTTGAGCGTGCTTCTTCATATTAAAAGACTTAGCTGTCTTTTTCTGATTTCTAGCCATTTTCTCTGCGGCGGCTTTGACAGCAAGATTGCTATCTGCAACAACTGTGTTGATTCCTGAGACCTGAGTACCATCAACGGGGGACTGGTCTTCTTCTTTTACAGATTGTGGTAAAGATTCAAATATATTCATTGCAATTTCCAGTTTCTCTTGATCGGTAAGGGTTTCTCTTCCTTCTATATATGCTTTAACTTCGTCGTTTATCCTTTGTCTGGGATTATAAGAAGATCCGTCTTTATCAACTACTGGCTGATCTGATGCAAACTGCATGAACTCAGATATTACAGAATCGATATTTTCGGACTGCTCAAGATAATCTCTTAAATGAGCAGCGTCTCTAAATTTAACAGAAGAATTCTCTTCTGCCATTGGGTATTGCTGTCCCATCGTATCATCTTGCATGGAGGGCTCTCCTTCCATAGGAAATGTTTGAGGCATGGGAGCTTGAGATATTTTGGATAGGCTAAAAATATTTTTAGTTGATGCCATTCCTACCATATCTCCTATCATATCTGCTTGCTGGTCAGCATTCTCTGCTGCCAGAGATGCAGCGTCATCAAAATCATTAAACTCTTCTGCTCTCTGCTTTGCTAGATTCATTTTTTGCTCAGGAGGCATGGTCTTCCATGCTGCTCCATACTCTGCTGCCAGACCAGAAATAGCCTCTTGGATAAGGGAGCTTTGGAGATCCTGAAGATTTCCAAGGTTACTACTTGACCCTCCATACTGAGAATTTTTTCGCATTTATTATCCTTGATCTTTCTTTATATTGTTAAGAAGAGCCTCATACAGTCTATCGGTAGAATCTCTATGAAGGCTCTTGCCTTTACTTGCTTCTGATTGATCTGTAAGATTGTCAAATAATCTATTCCCAGAGTCGCCTATAGTTTTTGCTTTCGTAGGAATTTTCCAAGAATCATCTTTTACCTGTGCTCTAACTTCCATCTTATGATCGGCAGGAATTCTTTCGAAGTCTTTATCATCAAAGATACTTATGCTTCCGATTCCAGGCGTATACTTATTTCCTTGCGCCCGATGATTTGGAGTAACCCCATTACCTCTTGCTGACAAGTATGCTTCTTCGGACTCTCCGACTCTTGGTCCGTTAGCTGAGCGATATTCAGCTTGTTTCATTTTTCTAACGGAAGCAGAAGCTCTTTTCTCTTCTGTTGTTGATTCTCTATTCGTTTGCATTTTTGCAACCTGATCGAGGAACTCGGCATTAGCGATGCTGTTTTTAGAGGCTCCTACGAAGCGGCCAGAACCGCCTTGATTTGTAATACCTGTAGATTCGCAACGAGCGGAGCGAATGCTGTTGCCTCTACGGGTCAAATCTATTTCTTCTGGGTTATTATGAGATAGTTTTTGTGAAACGGATGGGGTTTCCCATTCATTCCTTTTATCTTTGGAGCGACTATCTTTTTCTGACTGTTTAGTTGTAGGAGAGTTTGCCTTTATTTCTGGCGTTCTATCCTTAGCAGTCACATGGTCATTTAGAATAGCCTCAAATATATTGATGCTGTGTTGTCCTGAAACTTTCTGGAGCTTACCCATTATTTTTTATCTCCTAATCCTATATTTAGGAGCGAATCAATCAACCCCTTATGGCTTATTTTTATCATCTCGGTCTGAGTCTGAGCAGCGCGTTGCTGACCGTCCTCGCCTCCAGATCCTCCGTTTAGCTCATCAAAAGAGCTTCCCATAAGATCATATCTAGCGAGTTGCTGCGTCTGAAAATCAACCTTAAAGTTATTTCCTACATTGCTTATAGACAATGCGAGGCCGTACTCTTGACCGATGCTCTTGGCTATTGTCTCTGCTTCATCTTGGCTTATTTTTTTACTCTTAGCATAGCTAGGAATCAAGAAATTACCTTTTAGAGTATTATTAGTAAGATCTTTTTTACCCTGAAAAAGTTTATCTGACATTGAAGAAACTTGTCTTTCAGGAACTCCAAGCTGAACAAGCGTTGAAAAAACCTTGTCTCTTAAGCCTCCTTCTGTTTCTCCAACCTCATCACTTCCAGGCACTCCTACATCTGCGCCTTGTCCAGGGAACTCAAGTCCTTGGTCAACTGCTCCGTCAAGTTCTTCAGAAGACGGAACGCTCTGTTCTTCTCCTCCCTGCAATTGGTCTTGCAAGGCAGAGAAATCAAAAGCAGGACCATCATCTGACTGGTACTCTACCTGCTCAGCATTTGGATCCTGATTGACAACAGAACCCACTTGCTGATATTTCATAAATCTTCTCTTTCCACTAGGGACAATCATGAATAACTCCTATTAAGCTGAATTATTTATCTTGAACCAATGCGTCTGAGAACTCCTCTGGCCATATCATCTTGTAATAGTTCTTAAGCCAGTTCTTCTGCTTTGGCTTAAGATTAGAAACTTTCTCGAAGGCAAACTTGAATGTTTTTCTACCCTCTGGACTCATATTTGCAAGTTTGGCTATGTTCCCAGCCTTTGCAGCTTTGATAGCCATACGAACCTCTTCCTTAACATTGCTCTCAACGTTAGCCTTGTCGTCATCTTCGCACTTTTGCTCAGGCTTAAACTCGTCTGGAAACTTGCCTTTGCTAACGCCGTCTTGACTATCGCCATCTCCGCCTCCATCCGTACACTTACCGCAATCGGCCTCGATCTCGATCTCTTCCATAGCTACTTTCTTGGTAGTCTTGTTGCATCCTTTACATCCGCAGCTTGGGCACTTGTCGCAGCAGCCGCAATCGGCCTCGATCTCTTCCATAGATATTTTCTCTTCTTTGGAAGATGGCTCAACCTTGGCAGACTTTCCGCCAAACCCAGCAGGCTTTACAGTCTTTTTCTCGCCATCAGATTCTGGCTCGCCATTCTGATCGTTAGGAGATCCTTCAACGCCATGAACGTTTTTACGAACCTCCTCGTCATCATTAGCTGCCTCTGTTTTCTGCGAAACCTTGACTTTACTGACTGCTGAAGCAGTTTTAATTTGCTTAGCTTCTTCGGCTGCTGCGTACTTGTTAACTAGCTCCTGGAAGGTGCCAGAAGAACCAGTCGATATCTTATTTGTAAAAAACTTCATACTTTCGCTCCTTGGTAGTCTTAATAGACACTCAATTATCTATTACACTAAAACAGTTTTTACTTAAAATCCTTCTTTATTTTACTAACATGCCGCAATTAGCAGCTTATTTATCGGCTACAAGCCTGTTATATCATTATTACTTTGCTGGTATTGCATTATCTGTCTTGAATGGAAGGCCTTTCTGCTGTCCAGGATTAGCTCCTACTGGCGTAGATTTCTTTGTTGGATATTTCTTTGGCGATGTTGTCGCTGGAGTTGGGGCCTCTGATGGAGTATCCCATCCGGAAGAAGTGCCAGAGACCATCCTCATCAGGTCTTTGATATTATCCAGAGTTTTCCCTGATCTATCTGACAAGCCCTGCAGCGAATCATTATATAGACTCTTAGACTTGTCCATATTTTGTTTCAGACCTACTATTCTTTGTAACTCTTGCATAAAACCCTGCTCTTGAGGCGTAACAACCCCGTTCTGGTCAAGGTCTCCAGACGTAGGCCAGGAATCAAGTATGTTATTGCCATCAGTATCTTGGTTACTGAAGTTTGGTAGCCCCAGACTTCCATCATCAGAAGGCTGGTACGATTGATTAACCGATCCGCCGCCGGACTGAGGAGCCGTAGCTCCCATTCCAGGTTGCGGAGCGTTTGGGTTCCCCTGAAGTTGCGTTTTATAATCTTTAAGTTTATTGTCTATATCTAATCTATTATTGGATCTTTTTCTTTTATTAGCGAGTCCTTGCTGAACCTTGTCTTTGGCATTGCCAAGTCCTTGAACGCCCTTATCCCACCATTTACCAGGATTGATATTGGATCTCTGAGCCTCTAGAGTAAGATCTGATGCTGTTTTTCCAAGCCTTATAGACAAACTAAGATCATCTGTGTTTCTGGCTATGTCAAGTAGCTTGTTGCTAGCCATAATAAGCTTATCGAAGCTTTCATGAGTTCTTTCATCAAGAGACTCAGCAATAGCAAACGACATGTCGGCTCCATTCTCTGTCTTTTTCTTAATAGAAGATGCTAATTTAGTATCAAAGTGATTGCGAGCAGAGGCAGACTTGACAATGCCTTCGCTTGAGTCTGCGTATTTATCCCATTTCGTCCCTGGGTTATTGATTGACTTGACATACTCTGCGTGGCACTCCGACCAAACTTCCTGAGTAGGCGTTGATGGACTAGACGCTCTCTTGGATCTGTAGCAATTTGACCAACAACGAGTATTTCTTACCCAATATCCCTGTGCCCCAACATACTGAGCAGTTCTGATATCAAGAACATCACTCGTAATAGAGTCAACAATCTTGGCAATCTTAACTTTTCCTTTTTGGTCAAAAAGTTCTGCTATTGAATTAAGTTCTAAAACGATATCCTTCATTGTCCTATCTCCTTAAGCTACCTTAAATTTTGGCTTGAATTGACTTCCTGTAAAGGAAAATTGAGTTATATTCTTCATTATAAAAGCCCTAATATCGCCTATTGTCTCATCAAAAGTAACAAGAATTTGATGACCTGTTGTATCCGCATGAAATTGACCGTGCGGTTCTATATCTCTAACAATGCCTGTCCCATGAGATGTCGTGTATGCTATTCTAACAACCTCTTTCTCTTTCTCTGCCCAGTCTAGGGCATCGAATGCGTTATCAAAGCTAGGATACTCGACAGTTCTTTCCTCAATACTTGGGGCTTTCTCTGGCGTAGGCATTTCATCTTCTTCTGGTTTTACTTCTAGAGGAGGTTCCTCAACTTCATCTTCAAGAAATTTGCCTAATTCGTCTACACTAATTGTCGGCAAACTCGCATCTTCCTCCTCAAGAGGCTCTACAGCGTCTATTGGAGGAATATCATAAACCTCTTCCTGGTTCATGATCTGAGATAGTATTTGCCTCGCTCTCAAATTACTAGAGGTTCTATCGTTATTCCTTCTTTTACTATCAAATGTTAGAAAAACACAATCCTCGTTGTCATGTATTTTCATTTTATCGCCAGGTTCTAAATTCATACTCTCAAAATATCCATCATTTGCTTCAATAGCATATTTGCATGGGACTCCGCTAGTGACCATTTTTTCTGACATGGGCGAGATTTTTGAAATCTTTCTAATATATCCACCTTCGTCAACGAAGGCTATATCTAAAGGAATGAATGTATTAGATCCCCAAAAAGACAAAACTTGTTTTCTGGAAAAATCAAAAAGCATACCTTCGTCATTGGGCATATTTTTCACAAACATAAGACCTTGCGCTTGTTTGGACGGAGTATCTGCAAGATTTACATATAGTTTATCCATTGTTTCTTTTTCTATTACTTGTTATTTTCCAAATCAGTAGAGGACCAACAATCGCAACTATAATTGCTGCTCCGATTGGGCCTATCGTAGACGGGTGAGCGTACCAGGGTATTTCGCTATGTACCGCTGACGGCTCTTGCACCTGTTCTTGCATTTGTTCTTGCGGTTCTGGCGATTTCATAATTTTTTATATTCCAACCTATTTCTTTCTAATATCGTTTCTGCGTCATTCATATCTTTTTCAGAAACATCTATTGCTATACCGCTATTGTCGCATTCTGATCTATTTATCTCTATACTAATACGTTCTCTAATTTCCATATCTTTAATTAGTTTTCTAAGATCTTCTTCGTTTGTTTTTCTTTCTGTAACCGATTTATAAGCGTCGTCTTGACATTTCCATCTTTTTTTTTCTTTATCCCATTCTACTTTTGGAACTAATCTTTTTAATTTTTGATCCCATCTGTATTGTAATTTTCCGCCGAAAAAAGTCCACATCTTATTTGATTCTATGTCGAACCAATGGATCGGTCGTTCAATTTTCTTTTTAACGACGACTCTTTTATTTAAAAATGGTATAAATATAGTTTTAGTTGGCATCCTTTAGCCTATTGTACCAGTTATTGCGTTTATTCTGACGACTTGCTGTCTTGGTAAAACTCTGAGAAAACGATTTTTTTGACAAAGCAAAAGCGTCATTATCAAGTATCATTGTTCTTAGCGCTGCAACTCCGCTATTCGTTATTTTCATATTCTTGCCCTGTATCTCAACAAATCCGGAAGACTCAAGCGACTTTATATCTTTCTCTGTCATATTTGGCGGGCGGCTATATTTTCTATTCGATATCTTACTTTCAGAGTCCTGCCAAAGCGAATACAGCTTACTTGTATTTGGGTCTGATTTTTGTTTTAACATAACTCGGAAAGACCCGTTGCCCAATTCTGGCATAACATCCATTAGATAGTCAAGCAATGACTTAGTTTCTTTTTTAAGTTTTCTTTCTTTCATATTTTTCCATCATCGCCAAAGCTGATTTCTGTGAGGATATAGCGTTTCGTCTTCGTCATCAAAGCTGTATGGCTCGTTTCTTATTTCTCGCCAATAAAAACCTTCATTAGAAGTAGTATCCCCTTCTCCGTAATTCTCTAACCCCATGCGATAACGTCGCTGGTTTCTTTTGTCCCCTCCTCTTCCAGATGTCTCTTCCTCGATATCATCCCACTCGAAGACTCTTTCTAGTATCGGAAGATCAACATTAGACCAAGGCCCCATAACTCCTCTTGCGACAACTACAGGCTTACTTCTAGCCGCCTCTCTAAATCTTTTTAGAAGAGCGCAAATGTAAATATCTCTGCGAATAAGATGGTCCATCCAATCAATAGATAATTTAAAATCAATGACCTTACCCATAGTAAGTCCCGAGAAACTGTCAGAATCTCTATCTACTGCATTTTTTAAGCAATCTGAAATTCCTAATTCCTTAAGCTTCGAGAATTTTAAAGAAGAAGCATATAAATTCTTTATAGCTGGAATAAACATTTCTCTTAATTCTGAGCATGTACCTCCTCCGTTTTCTTCTTTTAGAATATCTTTGAGTTCATTCCAGAGTTTTAAAATAATTTTTATATTATTACGAGAAGCATCTTTGTGCTTTTTAACGCATGCATTAATAGACATTTGAGAACCATCGCATTCGCAAGCATTCCTGCTGAGAAGTCGAATCTGGTGTATCGCAAGTTCTCTCTCTAAAACTCCTAACAAAATGAATACCTCTTATATGATATCTTCATTATCCATAGCTATCTTTTTCAAACGAGACTCAGCCTCTTTTTTCTGCTCCTGATCTACAAAATCAACAGTTTCTTCTGGAGCATCCAGATCTAGCTCTATTATTGTTTCGCTAGCTCTTGGCAATCTTACTGCAGGAAGAGCATCTGATCCTTCAGGAATATGGACATGCATTCCTTTTGGAACAGCATTGTCTTTCTTTGCGCTTTCTTCAGTTTTTCTCTTCATCTTAACAGAAGCCTCTGCTTTCTTCAATGCCTCCGCAGCAGCTTTCTTTTCTTCATCAGAAGATTTCTTCGCCGGCGAGGATTTCTTTTCTTCATCTATCTTTTCTTCTTTATCTGCTTTCTCGCTTGTGTTTACATTCTTTCTTTCTTTTTGATAGTCTTTCTCGCTGACAACGTACCCCAAGGCTAGCGATATACTAAGTTGCGTGTCTTCTAGGTTGCAATCTTTAACGAAGAAAACCTCGCCAGGGGAGATCGCTCTACCTACGCAGGGGATAGACAACTGTCTATGTAGAAGAGATCTAAACTCTTGTCCAATACTCTTTTTTATCTTGATTCCTTCTAATACTTCAAGGTATTCTCTTTGAATAGCGGACTGAGTATGAGAATCAAGAAATTGTTCTTCTGTCATAGAAATTGTCGCTCCGCTTACGAAGGATTTTCTCATGCAGGGTATTGTTATTTCGCCATTAAATTTTTCACTTACTTTTACTTTCATCTTTTAACTCCTTCTGCTTGCGGATCGCAAGCGCTCTGTTACATAGTTCATCGGTCCTTTTTTAAGTCTTTCATTAAATGGATTTTCTGGTTTTTTAGCCATATTAGAAATAGGAGCGGTCCTATCAAAATCATTGCCAGATAGTTCTCTTCTCACCGTCTCTCCTATTCCCAATGCCGCATCTGCTCCATTTTCTGTATGAACATTCGCATCGTCGTGCAATGCCTCTCCGTAATCTGTCCCCTGTCCGCCCCCGTACTCTGCTCTGTCTGTTTGATCCTTAGATTTTCCTGTAAAAGGGTCTTCAGGATTAGAATCCAAAGCTGATGGAATTTCGTCAAATTTTTCTGAATCAGCATCATCGCTAAAAAGGCTATACCTGTCAGGATAACCCTTTCTTTCTTTTCCTCCTGCTTGATATCCTGGATCAGCCTTCTGTCCTAACATTCCCTCGCTTCCTGGAGTTGTTAATTTAAAACCCTCCCCAT
>Ga0105055_10012404_pt1 | contig 10375 bp, 14 predicted proteins | sample BON03_FD_78090 | JGI IMG/M metagenome (GOLD analysis project Ga0105055, IMG submission 78090) | Freshwater microbial communities from Lake Bonney liftoff mats and glacier meltwater in Antarctica - BON-03 | ecosystem: Environmental > Aquatic > Freshwater > Ice > Glacier meltwater | place: Lake... | reverse complement strand
CGCTTTCTTGACCCCGTCTTCTCGCCTATTCACTTATCTGATACACTCACACACCACACACACTTTACAAATGATAGGTGAGGCGTGGAATCGACATCAATGCCGGCTGTGGTCAGTTGAAGAATGAATTGCTGGCCAAGGAGATCTTGGAGGGAGGGGGGCTAGCGAGCGCAGGGGTGAGGACGACGTTGGGCAAGGTGATAGTGATGGAGAATAAGGGTGACAAGCAGGAAGAGTGAGGAGGAGGAGGAGGAGAGGCAAAGACAGGAAAAAGTATTGAAAATGTACAAGAAATATAGCAACAAGGAAAAGAAGAAGACGACGATGAGACAAGAGAAGTGTGGTAACAGATTTTTATCTTGTTTCATTTGATGCTTTTTGGTTTTAATTTACTCCTTGTCACTCTTCCCTTCCTCGTCCTCGCTCTCCTCCTCGTCACTCCCACTGCTGCCACTACCACTATCACTACTACTGCTGCTTTCCTCCTCTGCCTCCTGCGCCAGCTTCTCCCGCAGCAACTCCACAATGGCCTTTTGAGTGAGTCGATTTAATTTTGCCACCTTTTTGGCCACATCTCGCTTTAGATCCCAATTCGGCTTTCGCGGCGCGACGTTCAATTGACCACCACTTCCATGCTCCTCCTCGTGCCGTCGTAGCTCGCGTTGGATGGCGTCCTCCTCCTCCTTTTTCTGGTGTGGTTGCTGCGGTTGCTGCTGATCATCGGGCTCGTGTCGCTTCTCTTCTTGCTCGGCTCCGGGTTGCTGTCGGCCGGCACCCTTGCGACGACCGGCCGCAGGCTCTTCCGTCACTTTGGCAGCAGCAGCCGCAGCGGCGGCATTGCCTTCCTCCGACGTGGCGCTTGGCGGGCCTACGAGCGAGGCATCGGCAGGTCTGTAGTTGCGGAATTTGAGGGTCTGTGGTTGTGTGTGGGAAAGGGTGTGAGTGTGAGTGTGGGTTTGTTCGACGGGGCATGGGAGAGGTTGGAAGGGGGGTGGAAGGATCTGCACTTACTTTCTTGGCGGGCGCGGCCATGATGGAAGAGATTGACGAAAGGGAGGAGAAAGTGCTGGTGCTTGGGCTGGGTGGTGGATGTAGCCTGTGCTTTGTTTGTGTGGAGTGTGTAGGGAAGGTAGGGAGGCGTGAGAAGGAGGAGGCTGATGATGATGATGATGCAGCATCCAATCAGGCCAATGACTAAAGGCCAAAGACGACCGCGGCAGCGTCTTCCAGCACAGCACTAATGCCTCGCAACCTATCCATTGGTTGTGGGTGAAGATGTCAATCTCGTGGTCGCGGCAATGCGTGAGATAGCCAGCATTGACATGCCCTCGCTTCCTTAATCTCATCATGACGCTGCCCTCCTCCTCCCTCCTCCCTTCACACCACTCACACACCCTACGTCTACACACACACACCACACACACAGGACGTCCTCCTTCGTCTTCCTGCCCCCCTCCATGCCCTCCTTCTACCTACGTCAAGCAAATATGGAGAGCCTGTCGAAAGCCTATCACTTTTTGCGGAGGAACAGACGTGCCATTGGGTTAATAGCAGGGGCGTCCGCGGCCGGGCTGGCCATGTGGCGGGTGAAGCGGGTGTTGGACGAGTACAAGCGTCTTATCAAGGAGCATGACGTGGCTCGGTTGGATCAGCATCGGTACGTTCGCATGTGTGGCATGCTTTCTTTGTTGCCGTGTCTGAGGGTAGGGTATGGGTGTGTTAGGAAGAGGGGGACCGACCAGCTTCAGCCCTACAGCCATCTCTCTCTCCTCCTTCTAACATAACCCCTAAATGCTCTCATGTTTAAGGTCTTACTTGATTGCGTTCGAGAAGGGATGCCCCCATGGTACGGGTGCAGAAGAGGGGCCAGCTAGCTTCAGCCCTACACCCACCCAGCCACTCACTCACACAAACACCCCTTCCTTTCTTCCCCCACGCCCTACCCTATTATCCTAGGTTACAAATGCACATGCTCCGATCCCGTGGTGAGTGCGTGCCCGCCCTACTTAACTTTATGCAGACGCTGCGGAAGCGCGTGAATGAGATAGTGGACGTGACTTCTCCCGTCAAGGCACTCAAGGCGGGGCGTGGAGAATTAAGTAAGGAGGAAGAGCAAGCCTTGTGGCAGCAGGTGAAGGTGTCGGGATTTACTCGCTTTTTCCTCGCGTATTATGGTTTTAATTTGCTTAATGTGATGCTGCGTGTCCAGGTACATATCTTGGGTCGGTATGCCTTTGAGACGTCCCGGCGAGAGATGGAGGGCTTGCACAAGCAACAGCAACAGCAGCAGCAGCAGCAGCAGCACAGCTGTAGTATGAATGATGAACAGGCCTATGCTGCTGCTGGGGCTCCTACGTTTGGGACGGATGACAGGTGTAAATTGCTGTCGTTGGTGTATGAGTTTTTCCTGGGGGAGGGCTTGCGAAGGTTGAAGGAGAGTGTGGAGATGGTGATTAGTGAGGAGTTGGGTGGGTGGTCTGTGCATGATAAGGTCCATGTGGGGTACGCGGAATTACATGATGCGTTTTCGAGGATTCGGAGGAGGTTGGAGGGACCGAGGGGGATCACGACGGCGGAGTTGCCTTTGCTTCAGTTTATTGTGGATATGGGTAGTAAGACTGAGGAGGAGTTGGGAGGGGTCGGGAGTACGTTGCATGAGATGGTGAATGAAACCTGGGATGCGTTGGAAAGCCCGAGTTTTAAGTTGGCGGTGGAGGATTGCTTGGATGCGACGTTTCGGGTGTTTTTGGAGGACTTGTTTGGGTGTCTTTATGCTGCCCGACCAGCAGCAGCAGCAGCAGCAGCAGCGGCGTCTGCGACGGTGGCAGTGAGGAAGGTGGAAGAGCTGGAGGAGGAGGGAGGGAAGGTAGAAGCGGTTGCCCCGCAGGCGCAGGGTCCGCAGGAGACGGGGCAGGATTCGAGCCCGGAGAGTAGCTCGGGGCAGGGAGGAAGGACGTCGGATAGGGACCCACCGTTGGCGAAGCTGATTCCTCATATGAAGAACGCGGCGACCAAGGTTTTCAATAATGACCCGCAGAGCAACGAGTACATCCGGGTGACGGCCCAGAATCGGAGCGTGAACCTTTTGTGTTCCTCCTTTTTTACAACGGAGATGTCCTTTGTTTAGGGAGGCCAAGGGGGGTGGGTAGGTTAAAAATGAAAATGTAGCTAGAAATGCGAAATATGTAACTTTAGGAAACCACAACACATACACAAAGAGCGTCTCTGCATATGCATGCATCTTGACAACAAACGGTCCGAGAAATGTTGGTCAAAACAAAGAAGCAAAGTCGAGAAAATAGACGCGCTCGTTCCTTCCTTTGGAAGAATGACACGACGCCGCCGCTTGTTGCCGTTTGCGTTTGCTTGCGATGTTGCACTTCTGCTTGACCACCACCATGCCTCACATTTGTCCCTCCCTTCCAATACAGGAAGGCCTTAACAAGGAGCAGGGGAAGGCGGAAGAACACGCCCAAGCGAGGCCCAAAAGACACCGGCAGGCGAGGACTTGGAAATGGTGGGTTGCTGCTGCATGACCAAGATCTTGACGTGCCTCACAACCACGATGCTGCTACTGCTGCTCGTAGCCCCGTCCGCCCGGGCCTTTCGCGTGGTACGTACTTGTAGAGTAGAAGGGGAAGATGCGGGAGTCATTGGTGTGTAGGGGTGGTTGTGCGGGTCATTGTCGGCTTCCCAGGCAAGAGCTCCTAATATGTCTCCACCCACGCCCCTTCCTCCCATTATATGTACACACAGGCCGGCCTAGGCAGAAGACCACTGCATCTGTCGTCGGCACGACACCTCTCTCGCCATCGCCCTGGCCACCAACATGGAAGGGAAGGCGTCAGCATGATGGCGGAACGACCTAGCTCAGCGGGCAAGAGCCTCGACGTCAAGCTTGTCACTGATGAGCCCGACCTCGTCATGGCCCACCTCAAGGCACGCCATGCCTCGGAAGAGCAAATGTCCAGCGTAGCTGACATTGGAGGTAAGATGACTGCTTACGGTGCTGGCTGTGATTTGTCTTATGTCTTGAGCGCCGCGGCCGACTCACCCCCTCCTTCCTCTCAAACCTCCCCATCCCCCCAACACAGCCCTCAACCTGCGACGCAAGGAGCTAGTAAAAGAGCAACAAGGCGCACTCGCCCAGCGCAAGACCCTGTCCGCCGAAATCGGGAAGCTGATGAAGGAGAAGAAAAACGAGGAGGCAACAAAACTCAAGTCTCAAGTAGAGTATGCGAGCAGCGTGGCGGCCACGGCGGAGGAGCAGCTGCTGGAGCTCGAGCAAGAGATGGAGTTGCTCATGTACCAGGTTCCCAACCTATTGGACGACCGCGTTCCCGAGGGTAAAGACGAGGGGGCCAACGTGGTGGTGGCTGAGTGGGGGGCGGAGAAACGGAAAATGGGAGAAGGGTTTTTATGGCATGATGATATAGCGAGTAAAGTAGGTGGGTACGATCCCTCCGCCGCCGCCAAGCTGTCCGGGGCGCGTTTTAGTGTGTTGAGCGGGCCGGTCGCTAGGTTGGAGAGGGCGATTGTTCAATTTTTCTTGGATAGGCATACAGACAGGAATGGGTATCGAGAGGTGTCGGTGCCTTATATTGTGAGTCGGACTACATTGACGGGGACGGGGCAACTGCCTAAATTTGAGAATGATTTATTTGCGGTGAATCACCAAGTGAACGGCGAGGATGCTTTTCTGATTCCTACGGCTGAAGTGCCGATAACGAATTTGCATCGCGATGAGATATTGGATGCGTCGCAGTTGCCTTTGAGTTATGTGGGGCTTACGCCGTGTTTTCGCGCGGAGGCCGGTTCGTATGGGAGGGATACAAAGGGGTTGCTTCGCCAGCATCAGTTTCACAAGGTGGAGCTCGTGAAGATTACCACGCCGGAACAGAGTAGTGCGGAGCATGAGGCATTGACCCAGCATGCGGAGGAGTGTTTGCAGTTGTTGGGGCTGCCTTACCGGAAGGTGAGGTTGTGTGCGGGGGATATTGGCTTTGCTGCTACTCACTGTTATGATCTCGAAGTCTGGTTGCCCGCGCAGCAGACATATAGAGAGATAGCCTCTTGTTCAAACTGTGGCGATTTCCAAGCACGGAGAATGGGGTTGAGGTTTCGGCCGGCCCCTTTGGGAAGTGCGAAGGAGGAGGGGAAGAAGGGGAAGAAGAGTACGGTGCTTTGTCATACTATCAATGGGTCGGGTTTGGCGGTCGGGCGGACGTTGGTGGCGATTTTGGAGAATTACCAGCATGAGGATGGGAGTGTGAGCGTGCCGGAGGTGTTGGTTCTTTACATGGGGGGAATCACGAGGCTGGAGCCGCTGGGGAAGACGAACTCGGCGTATAAATGAGGGAGGGAAGGAGGGAGGGAGGGAGGGAGGGAGGGCTAGGGAGGGGATAAAGCAACAAGCAAGCAAGAATGTATAGCTGAGAGAGATGTATACACACTTTGTTTCTTTCTTTCCTTTGCTTTCATTTCTTAGCGCGCCCACTTGGGTTTGTGCTTCTGTTGCCGTGTCTTGTACTGGCTTTTTCTGCCCGATTTGTTTGCCTCCTGGATCGAGGTAAACTTCTTCTTCGTATAGCTCCTCACCCCGCGATCCGCCAAAATCTCATCCACAAACGTCCGCTTGCGTTCCCGCCTCGGCAACCGCCCATTACCAAAATCCATACGCCCTTCAATGACGGTCCCGATCTGAAAGTCAGGCGCCAAGCTGTCCAACCCCTTGTAAAACCGCTTCGGATCAATATAATTACGCATCAACAGCATCTTAGCGTCCTGCTCCCGTTCCTTATCCCGCTCGTACACTCCCTGCGTGGTACGTGCTCCTGGTAGGGTACCCTTCTTGCTGCTGCCGCCGGGAGCTTGTCGGGGCTTGGGTGCGGCCGTGCCGGCCTTGTGTTGGAGGGCTGTTTGGATTTGAGCCGTCATCGGCTTGGCGTTCGGGTCGAGCGAGGTCTTTTGTGTCTTGCCCAGCTTTTCAAAACGGAAGTAGGAGGGAGTAGGTAGGCCTGTCTCGAGGCGCATGTTGCCCATTCGCGAGGCTTCTTGCATGAGCTGGCGTTGTTTGGGGGCCATGGGGGGGGCGGCGGCGCGGGCGGGAGGCACCGCGTCGAGGCGGATAATGTCGTCGTCTTCTGATTCCTCCTCCTCCTCTTCCTCGTGCGGGGCCTCTTTCTCCTCCTGTTGCTGCTTTTGTGTGGTAGCCTTGTTTGCCTGTGGTGTGTGGGTGTGGGGTCGGTGGTGAGAGGGGTTGCTCTAAGCTCCAGCCACCCGTCCATATCTTGATCATCACATACACGCACCTTTTCTTGCTGCTGCCGGCTTGTCGAGGAAGCTGCCGCGGCCTTGCGTCCCGTGGCTACCATCTTGTAGACTGCCTGGTGGTTGTGGGTGTGTACGTAATGTGTGTGGTTAGCGTTTGGTGTAGCACACAAGCAAGAGGTGGGGGGAGGAAGCAAGGGGGTGCGTGGCTCTAATATACAATAACGGCAGCAAAAGTGGGGAGGTTGACTTCGTCTTTCCTACGCAATTGTTTTTGTTTCATTGTACAGAGTTCTTTTGCTTTCATGTCATGCCATGCATTTTGAATCAGTCACACACTGCTTTGCCTTTCAAATTTTGCCCTTTTTCCTGACCTAGACCCCCTCCCTCCCCCCCTCCCTCCCTCCCCCACCAAGGCCCATCTCATACCGTCCGCGTACACTCCAACATGGTAAAGAGGCCCCCCGCCAGACTCTTCTTTCCCACCACCTGCAAACCCGCCGCCTGGGCTAGCTTGGGCACGTCCTGGTTGTACACGCAGCCCTTACCGCCATTACGGGCCACCACACTGGCGGTTGCGTCTTGGTATGCCGCCAGAGGTGCTAGGTCACTTCGACTATTCTCCAAAAGCAACACACGCCCTGAGCCGGGCTTACACACTCGTGCCATTTCCTTTAAAGCCTGCAATGGATCCAGGTACACACACAACGAAAAGGTATCACACACACAATCAAAACTTCCATCCGAAAACATCAATTTGGCCACGTCCATCTCCTGAAACCGCACCCTCTCCTCCCCCAACCCCAATCGTGCCGCCTTGGCCCTTGCCTCCCGGAGCATCCCCGGGCTCAAATCAATCGCAACCAACGCAACAGGCTCAAGACTTTCCCCCTTTTTGAAATTATAAAAAGGTAAGTTAAGTCCTGTTCCTACCCCGCATTCCAACACTCGCCCGTGGGCCCGACCAATGAGTTCTTGACGGGCTGCGTCCAGCCCAAGCCACCGCGCAGCACCTCCTCCGTCTAGATCATCGTAATTTGACGCGTAGGAATCATAGGGATTTTTGATTGAGGAGGAAGGAGAGGAGGGAGTGATGGTGCCTCCTGCTGCTGCTGCTGCTTGTTTGGGGCGTTGCCAAGCGCCGGTACCGAGGAGGGCGCCTAGCATTAGTATGGTGGAGGAAGCGGATGTTATCATTGCATCCTTTCGGGAGACGCTGGATAAGGAGGAGAAGGAGGAGGAGAAAGAGGAGGAGGAGAAGGAGGAGGAGAGAGAGGAGGAGGAGAAGGAGGAGGAGATGGAGGGAGAGGAGGAAGAGGAGGAGGGAGGGAAGGATGCTGCTGCTGTTGCTGCTGACATCATGGTCGTGGGGCCATACCCGTCATCGTTTGCTGCTGGTCGGAATTGTCGCGGGGAAGAAGACGGAGAATAGGACGACGAAGCCCGCCGTGCTTGTTGCGGAGAGGAAGACTTGTCGAAATCGTCTCCTCTTCTTCTTCCTCCCTCCCTCCCTCCCTCTCCCTCGTCCTCCCCCCTATCCACACGTGGTGCCTTCGGAGGCAACACATGATAGTGCAACAGCCTCAAGCTCATCCCTGCCTGATCAATCGGTATCTTCCTCTTCACCTTCATACACAACTTTCTGGTCACTTCCGGGTTACCCGACAAAAGGAAAGCATCACTATCCCCCGCCTCCCTCTTCAGAAACCTCCCCAAAGCCTCCCAACTTTCTGCTGCCCCCTCATTCAATCGTAAGTCCCAGGGAGGGTTACAAATTACCATAATATAATTATCTGGTTTCTGATTTAAATTTAAATTCAAATCCATGACATCTTCATTACTACAGGTCAAGTCGTGGAAGACCCCCGCGGAACCTGCGTCTCTTTTCGCGAGCTCGATTGCAGCAGGATGCCAGTCATTGGCAAAAATAGGGAGGGGTGCTTGGGGGAGCTCTTGGTTTTTGGCTTCCAGGACGACCTTTTTGAGAAGGGCTTGGTCAGTGTCGGGCCAGCGGGAGGGGGTGAGGACGGAGAGGTCACGTTCACGCTTGAGGCGGAGGAGGCCAGGCGCGATTTGACGGGCTATTAGGGCTGCTTCTATTGCGATGGTGCCTGAGCCACACATGGGGTCGATTAAGGTGTGTTGGGTGGGGTTGTACCCTGCGAGGAGAAGGAGGGCCGCGGCGGTTGTTTCACGGAGGGAGGACTTGTGCATTTGCTGTCGGTAGCCGCGCTTGTGGAGGGAGGAGATGCCGCTGAGGGATCTATAAAGCCACGCCTCGTCATTTTGGAGGAAGAGGACGAGGGGGAGGACGGGGTCTTCGGCATCAACGTTCGGACGTTTCCCCCCTGTGCGTTCCCGAAAGTTGTCGACGACGGCGTTCTTGATTGTGAGGGAGGAGTAGTGGGTATGCGTAATGTCTTGCGAGACCTCGCCTCCGCCCAACACACACTGAACGGCAAGAGAATCATCTACACTCATCGCCTCGGGCCACTCCACCCTCCGTGCCATGTCATATAAATCGTCCCTGTTCTGCACCCCGCGTTGTCGCACCATAAGCTGCCAAATACCGTTCGCAGTGCGACTCCAGAGCAAGGCCTTGTATGCCACTTCTTCCGTGGCTAAGAATGCACATCCCCGCTTTTGCACGTCGACCTTGGCTGCCCCAATCTGCGGACCAAGCAGCTCTTGACCCAGAGCAGTGGACAGCCCACCCGAGCACGGGGCAAAGTACTGCTTGAGTGGTGGTGTGCGAGGAGCAGCAAAGGCGTGGGTGGAGTCGAGGTGGAGGAGGAGGAGGAGGAGGAGGAGGACAAGTGTGAGGGGGGGAAATGGCTGCCAATGCCGCCGCCGCGCCTGGGGCGCCATGCCAAAATTGTGCCTGCCGTCCCTGCGCTTTGCTTATGTCCTGTGTGTGTGTGGTGTGTGGTGGGAATGGATAGGGGGCTGATTGAAGCAAATGGGCGGCTTGCAAGTCTCTGCCTAATCACTGCTCTCACTTTCGTCTCATCCTTTCCACACAACCACATATACACACAGCACAACACGCGAGTTACAAGCACACACACCTCGTCTCGCGCATGTCCAAAGGTCCAAGCCCCCGGCCAAGAAGGCGTCTCACTCCCCTCCTCCACAGTCCCACCATCATCATCGTCATCATGAGCCTCGCCAGCGCCGTCCGTGCAGCAAGCAGCGGCAGCCTGGCCTTTGTACAGCCCCACGCGCGTCTCCCAGGCAACCGGCGGATGCTCACGACGGGGACGCGAACGATGACGATGCCCAGGTCGACGCGGATAAGAAGCGCTTCTCAAATGGACGAGGCCAGCACCAGCTCATCGACCCGGATAAGAGGCGCTGCTGCTGGAACTGGGAATGACGAGGGCAGCAGCAGCAGCAGCAGCAGCCCCTTGCTCCTAGACGAGAGAATTTCCTTAGCGCCCATGATGGAGTATACTGACAGGTACGCGACATTGTGACGGACGCATAAAAGGGGGAGGGAATAGTGTGTCTTGTCCGTGTGAGCTGGCCCACCAAGGGCAGTAGCAGGCGGTGGGAGGAAATAGGCGAACTCCCTGTCTCTGGTCAATGTACTCACCTCCCTACCCCTCCCAATACACGACAGACACCTCCATTTCTTGCTCCGCCTCCTCTCCAAACGCATGGTCCTCTACACAGAAATGATCACGGCCCCTACCCTTTACCACAACAAGGACAGCCGGGACCGCTTCCTCAAATTTAATCGATGTACTTACCCTCGGTCTTTCCACCTACAAATGTACAGGCACCTCCGCTTCCTACTCCGCCTCCTCTCCAAACACATGGTCCTTTACACAGAAATGATCACAGCCCCCACCCTGTACCACAACGAGGACAGCCGGGACCGCTTCCTCAAATTCAACTCTCCCTCCGAGCATCCAGTCGTGCTACAACTCGGTGGCTCCGACCCTATGTTACTATCAGAAGCGAGTCGCATGGCCCTCCCTTATAAATATGATGCCATTAATCTGAATTGTGGGTGTCCCAGTGAGAGGGTATCGGGTAAAGGGTGCTTTGGTGCTGCATTGATGCGCGAGCCTGAACGAGTGGCGGAGCTATGCACAGCGAT
>Ga0105055_10012397_pt1 | contig 10381 bp, 10 predicted proteins | sample BON03_FD_78090 | JGI IMG/M metagenome (GOLD analysis project Ga0105055, IMG submission 78090) | Freshwater microbial communities from Lake Bonney liftoff mats and glacier meltwater in Antarctica - BON-03 | ecosystem: Environmental > Aquatic > Freshwater > Ice > Glacier meltwater | place: Lake... | reverse complement strand
CTTTTGGTACATACGTTTGTAGATGTTGTGGGTCAATTGCGGCCTATAACAATCAAAAACATATCCATAAGTGCAATCAATGTGATAATAGGACGGACTTCTCTTATATTGAACTCCCTTATGCTTGTAAATTGCTCTTTCAGGAATTACTAACAATGAATGTTGCGCCACGAATTATGACAGCTTAGACTACATCACCGAAATACATGCACTACTAACTATTACTTTAGAAAAGAATATACTTGGTCGTAAAGTAATATATAATATTTTTTTATACTCACACTATATAACAATGTCTGGATATATATATGATACTAAGCCAAGTAAATTGGGCGGAGGTGTGGCTGGAGGACAACCTAGATTACTAGGAGGAAAATATGGCATGATTGGTAGCAGCGAGCGAAGTAGGTTTAGATTTATTCAGAGAAATATGAGTTCACCCCTAGCTATGCTAGTAAATAAGAAGGTGATTGCGGAAAATTATAAAACGGGCCTGACTCCATTTAGGCAATATACTAATTCTGGAGATCTCACGTTGTCTGTAAATAGTGGTCCACATAGACTACTTCCCCAAACTGGACAAATTAATGGAATTAAAGCGTCCATGTTAAGAGCAAAAGGGGATTCGGTATTAGCGGGACAGGCTGCCTTTAGTGGTAATCCGAAATATGTATATGATTCGTCAGATTATATCAGATTTAAGACCCTAACGGCTACAGTTAAAACATATAATGATAAAAGTTTCGGAGGAGCAAATAATGGTGCATATTCTTTTATTATGCATGTTAGACATTAAGTTTTTTTCTCCTTTTATTACATAATGAATAAGGTACTTGTCGAGTTTATTGGGACTATGTTCTTTTTATATGTAATTATTACAACTGGTAATGGAATTGCTATAGGCGCTGCTCTAGCCATTGCTATTCTAGTGGGTGGACCAATATCTGGTGGTAATTTCAATCCAGCAGTTACAATCATGATGACCTTGGCTGGAAAGCAGCCATCTTCAGATGCCCTGCCATATATAGTAGCCCAGGTAGCAGGTGGGATAGCCGCGTATGAATTAAGTAAGCGTATTAAATATAATTAAATTATAATGTAAATGTCATAATAAATAATATGACATTTATCGTTGTTTGTATAATAGTTTTATAAGTATATAAAATCCCAGCAATCCGATTGTTCCATAATATAATCGGATTGCTGGATCATTGTTACTGTCTGGTGCCAGCTTGTCTGGATTCATATTAGAGAATACTTCTTTACATTTCATATTTGTTATGGGGTTTCTATTATCTTTAAATGAGCATGGAGGTATGTTTTGAATGTCTGCTGTTATCACGTAAGCAGTCTTATCCATTGTTACGTTATCTCCATCAATGGTCTCCATGGTAAGTGATTGGCAGTCGGGATTTGCTCCGATCATAAACGCCTGGAAAATAGTAAGAGGGTTCATTCCAGCCATGTCACTAAGGACACCTGGTACTAAGCCCCGGAATGATTTATACGATTCCCCCGACATGCTGGATACGAAAGGTATCGTGCCGTCAGGAACATTATTTATATAAATAGACCTCGTCACGGTTTCTCCGCTATCAATATCCTTACACTTAGCAGCAGTTGTCATAAAATATTTATCTCCTAGAATTCCTGCAGTAGATGCTTTACCCCCTCCAGCGGAAAGTATCTCGCCATATGATATTAATGCCCCGATATTTGTCGCTATTTTATTACCATCATCACTCATCCCCATTGAGTTAGGGGATTTAATATATTTATAATAAGGATAATCGGGGCCTAGAATTTCCTCCTCCAATCCGTCTAGATCGTTCATTGCTTGTGAAAAAAAGTCACTCATCTTACTATCTATCTATATAATATTATACCGATCCAGGCGGTTCTATATTCCCCGAATCAGCTAGTTCGTCCGTGGTTTGCTGATCAGGGACTGCATCTGTGCCTGATGATGCTATTGCGTCATTTAATCCTTGTATAGCAGTAGTGTTAGTATTTACTTGTGTATTCATGCTATCTAATGTTGTTCTAAACGTGGTTATTTCGTCCAAGCGGTCTTTAAGATATTTTATATTTGAGGCGTTAGTGGTTGCCATAAATACGGGGTCTTGGGATTGATTTGTATCTTGATACGTCGAGGAATCACCTGTGGCACCCTCAATTAATTTATTAAAATATTTAACATAAATACAGTATAGTATAAATGTTCCCATGGATAGTATGAATAGGGATGTTATTTGCAATTTCATTATATATTATCTTATTATATTATACCTATGCTTTTATTTAACACAATGCCATATATCTCTTGGAAAGGTAATACTACTCGGGGAGCTGTTCCTGGCTGGTCTAGGCCTTATACTAATAATATTCCATCGGAGAATCCAGGCGAGGTTTCCTTTGGAAACCCTAGACCAATAAAACATTGGAGAAAACAATTAACACCGCGGGGGATGTCTGGCGAATCTAAAAGCGCCTACAGTATTACTAGTAATATTCCTGGGTCAACTGTGCATATAAATAATGATCAATCGTGCTGCAATGCCGACGGACAAAATGGGGGAGTAGTGCAATTTGATATACCTATAAATAATACGTCCTCGGCCAATAACTATACAGATGGTATTAATAATGTGAAAAAATGTATATCCTGTGACCCCGCTAGTAAAATAATTAGGTCAGGCATGGCAAATAAACATATAAACCCGATTAATATTAATAATAAATTAACGTTTAAAACATATTCGTTCAATCAAAAACAATATTTAGAATCTAAATGCAAAACCTATAACCAAAATTTAACTGGGTCACCAATACCTGGCATTACATATGCTACTCGTTCGGGGTGTTGTGCAGTGCCCACGCCTTATAATGATTCGGATACTGGTCCACAAAATAGAGAAAGTTTAACCTGCTCCACAAACACATGTCATAATAATAAACTACGTATAATAATAAAACCTAATAATCAGCAATATTTTCAGCAAGGTGCAGTATCTTCGTCGTCGCGAATTGATAGACTTAAATATAATACGGTGTCAAGCAACGCCCAGTCGTTTAAAAGCGCGTGGGGCGCGCAAGCGGCAAATGCTGGGAGATATAGAGCAGACGGCAATTCTCCTTATTTTATTAAAAATAAGAATAATGTATGTACTAATAATATTTATCATAGAAAAGGAAATTCCACTATGTGTTCGTAATAGCATTAAAATACTATATTATCGCATATCCATTTTTGGAGTATCTTATTAATAGGATATAGTGTGCTATTTATAGAATCGATGAAGTGTCTATATTCAGACGGAGTCTTTTCCATCAGTCTAAAATTAGATAATATAATATTAAAATGGTCAGTGGTATACGTGGTTACTATTTTTATAAAAACATCGTCTATATTTACTCCAGTATTTGTGGGAGCATCTCCACTAAAGGTATTGGGATGGTCAACGAGATGAATATACATTCGCATGGTTTGCGTTAAATGATCGCCATCTGTTTTGCTATACGTTATGATTAATCTTTCTAGTCCAAGTTTGCTCCTTGTAATTAATAGTTTAAATAATTCTTTTTCATCGCTTGTTCCGTCATTTAAAAAATTATAAAATGAGTGAAAACGTTTAATTACGCTAAATAGATATACCAGATCATTTTTCTTATCCGCATTATAGTTTCTAATAATAGGTTGCGCCCAGCCTGGGCCTTGCACAAATAATAAATTATCTGATATGGTTAATTTACTACCAACCGGGTAATAAGATAATAAGGCTAGTTGTGTAATTGCTTGAAAGGGTTCTAATATCATTTCAAATCGTTCCTTGCTTCTATCAGCCCACATATTTGAATATATAGACTTTAGTCGTTCCATAATACATAGGTATACTTTATACTGTTTATGCTATTTATTTTTGTAATATTGATTGGAGCATTAGTGGATTTTTATGTGAATGATATGAGGGCATAAATGTATTATTATAACCAAATGGAGAGGATAAATGTTTATTATAGGGGAGTTTATTTTTACAACACCATTGTACACACTTATGTATGTGTAGTTTGGTTATCGCACTCAAGACCTCTTCTGTAGATGATTCTATAAGTATCAAGGTTTGATTGATACATTCTAATTGTGCTTGTCCATATATAGCATTTATTTCCTGCAACGCGGTTATATACATATACGGGATTGAACTAGATATAAATCTAGTGGGGATAATATTATCTTTAAAGGCTCGTATTATTTCAGTCATGGAGTGTAATATACGAGTATTATCTTGAAGGCGATAATTTATGCATATAACATATTTCTCCGAGTTTGCGGTTCTACTAGTATTTGGTTTAAATAGGTATACTTGCTCATAAATACGCGACAAAATATAAAGAATATCTACCGACCCTTCAGTGAATGTATCGAACATTTTTAAAATAAATACTCCTCCTGTCTTTTGGCATGCAATTGCATACGCTACTTGAGCAAACATTAGTTTTAGACTACTTCTTTCTTGATTATTAAAATCTGCCGTAAAGTCAACCCCCCCGTCGCCCGTAACTAAATTGCACGAATTTGAATGTTTATTATGACAGTCCGTTAGATTTGAGTATGCTAGCATATTTCCGTCCATAGTAATGCCTGTTTCTATAGTAACATTTGTATTTTTCTCTAGAAATTCTTGTGATTTACTCCATCCAGGAATGGAAATATCCTTATTATTTAATAAGGTCATCCCTAAATAATTATCGTCCTTATTATCTCTAAGGTATGCAATAGCTTCTATGAATCCACCAGGACCTTCAGCGAAATGATAGGTTTTACATTTATCTTCGGGTAGACTGTCTATTAATCTAAGCGTTCGACATATTTCTATCATCTTATAAAACGACCTCGATAATGGTTTTATTTTACATACGCCGTTTTTGGATTGAGGGATTGATGTATGAATATACTCATAGACATTTGTATACTTCTTATACTTGTCCCATAGATTTGCTTTATTATCGATTTGTCCCTTGGCGTGTTTTAAATAAAAACTTAACGTCTTATTAATACATATATCGCTTCCAGTGGCACTAGCAGTATAAGTTAATATAGTATGTAAATCGGTATCTATTGGTAGTGATGGTAGAGAAAAATAACTCATTTAATGTATATCATATAGAATAATATTTAGGTTCTTTATGATAGGATGGTTATAAATTATTATACTCTACTCCTCTAATACCAATTTGGTTTTCTTCTTCTTCTTTGGCTCTACCACTACCTCGTCGGGCAAGTCTTCAGCCACCTTCTTCTCTTTCTCTTTCTTCTCCTTCTTCTCTTTCTTCTCTTTCTTCTCCTTCTTCTCCTTCTTCTCTTTCTTCTCTTTCTTCTCCTTCTTCTTGGGTTCAATAATTACCTCCTCTATCACATCTTCTAGTACATCTACTGGCCCGTCTAATGGTTTTTCTTTCTTCTCTTTCTTTTCTTTCTTCTTGGGCTCAATAATTACCTCAATCACATCTTCTGGCACATCTACTAGTAAGTCTAATGGTTTTTCTTTCATCTTCTTTTCCTTCTTGGGCACCTTCTCCGACACATCAGATAAGTCTGCAGGTACTCCTTTATTTTGATTTGTAATAGATTTAATTGCTCGAACTGCTAATTTAGACTCTTCCTGTTCCTTTAGTTCATGTGATAAACTTTGACCCAGTATATTATTTGCGATGTGTTCAGCATTGACCGAATGTGTTTTCTTATATACAAAGTAATTATTCAAATTTGATACTATTTTTTCGTTGTCCCCCATTTCCATAGCAGTACCATACTCACTTGCCAATTTTGGGTTCAATACAATATCCTTTTTCATGGCTGCAAATAATTGGTCAAATGACCCTCTGCCTGCGGGAAGTCCCAGTGCATTTGCCTCCTCTTTTAATAATAGAACAAATCCGTATTGGATCATTAGTTTATCTAAATATTCGTAATTTACCAAATATTCTCGAAACGTCTTGCCAATGGAGTCTTGGAACACATCAATAGGATATCCCACCGAGGACGAGTTAGGAGTAAACGTATCATTATCATATCTTTTAATTACCTCCCACATTTTGACTCCCTCTTCCTGTAATTCAATACCCTCATTTCGACCTTTATTCGATAACATATTAAACACTCTAGTGCCGTCATATGAGGTGCCTATGAAATACCCACCAACCTTGGTGGTTTCGCTAACGTTTCTAATGAAATTATTAAGAGTTTTATTATTCTCAAACATATAATGGAGAGCAAATTGTATGGATGATATATCGAACCCCTTGTCTGCGATACCATATTGATTATATACTCCTTTACCCAATTCTTTTGCATCCTTTGCTCCTTTGCCAAATATAGCATTGGTAATTTGCTTGCCCTTGTCAGTAAATATAGCATCGGTTCCTCTAATATTTACACTAGAATTACCCGCTACAAATAATGCATGGGGCATAGTATTAAATTGTTTCCTATAATTTAAGTATCTAGCGCAGGCTCCACGAATACGATTGTCAATGTTATCTCTAGAGACGTCGATCCCAAATACAAATTTCAAATTAGCAGCGATCCACTTGGAGAAGTCACCGCCTTGGCCCACCGCAAAATCAATCAGCGTGTCGTTTCTCTTTGATACTCCTTGAATTAAGCGTTTTTTAACAAATAAATTATGAAAATCTCGTAGAGGTCGAGTAACGGTTGCTTTTGAGACGCGATTATAGTATATATCATCATCTACTAATTCGTCTGGTATATTACTCCCAGTTTCAATCATTTCCTTCGTAACTGGATTGTGTATAGAATGCCAATTGGTGTTTGCTACATGATACGCATTACCATAATTGCGCCCACCCGACCGCAAATCAGCGGTTTTATCATATCTTACTCGTAAGGGCTCCCACCGCCATCCTGCGGTTCGTTTGTCATTGTATCGAAATTCTACAATCATATTATCTTCGATTACTTGTCGGGATTCAGTGAATATTGCAGTAGACCCCCCATGAGAGGGTTCTAATAATAAATTACAAATGCCAGTGGAGTCGTCACTTGGATTTGTTGGGTAGAATTGCATGGGTCTATACCCTACTTCATCGTCCCTATCTCCAGTGCCTGGAATATCGTCTTCAATTACATTTTTACATGGGTTTGTATATCCGTGTACTTTCTCATCAAAGCCCACTCGTAATATAGCGGTTTTATATTGTGTAACTTGCATGGCTGAAGTTACATCTGTACCAGACTGGAAGATGCTTTTAACGTTTTCCTGCCCACTTGTCCCTTTTTGCATAGTTACCATAAAATCCACCGTATTATGAATTGGAGGTTTCCATTTGAAGGAATAATCCCATGTTATTTTTTTAGGGGCGGTGGTACTACCAATTACATTTGATCCTACACCCATATGCATAGGCGTAAATATCAGTCCATCTGTTTCATATTCAAACGATTCTACTTGCCCCAATAGAGACCCGCAAGCCCGAAATATGGACTGAGTATCGCTACTAGCATAAAAGGTTTTAGTCTCAAACCTCATGGGGGAAGCAGCCTCTCGAGAATGACTTCCATACGGTTTTAAGTCCTTCATAGTGGTAACTAGCAATGGCAATCTAAAATCGAGAGGATTTCCTTCCCCAGACATCATAAATCCATTGCTGCGGACATCTTTTCCTTTAATATAGTAAATATCAAAGGCGGCATATAGATTTATGTGCTGTTTATCCTTATTATGTGATATATGTTCGCCGTCAATAATGGTATCAAATAGGTTAGTATTGTTGGTCTTTGCTCCAGTGAATTGTACATTCATATTCGTATCAATTAAATATAATGACCCCGTTTTGTCAATTAGTAGTAATTTTCTATCTCCGTCTGCCTTATCGGTCACGGTGTAACCATTTCTTATATTGGGTATATTAGCGTCTGCGTTTACCGTGGCAATATTAATTACTTGTAGTGATACAGACGATGGACCGACATAATTAGTAGATCTTATATACTGTCCCTTTTTATATTTATCTCCCCATAGGATTCGCATATAATTATCCATAACGGTGGCCTGTAAAGGATACGATATGGGATAATTAGTATCTTGTAGTCCAGACAAGATTAGCATGGATGCTCGTCGAATAGAAGCCATCAACAGCAAGGGCGTGCTATAGGGGGTGGCGATTCCCACCGAATCGTTTTGCACCTCTATTTCTATTTCATATCTTTCGTTAGCCTTGGTAAGGTTCGCTTCGTCGAAGGTATATGTGCTGTCGGCAGTTCTACCCGATCTGGCTGATTGTTTGACAATACTCATGTCCACGGATAGTGGGAAATCTGGATGAGTTAATGTATGACGATTCAAGTATCTAAATTCCTTTTTATTACTTTTCCAGTCTGATATCATAGATTTAACTATTTGCGAATAGGACAGGTCCTTTTCAATATTTAACGATGCTCTGAAATTAAAATCATTTACATTCACCGGTCGGTGAATAACATCTTGCGTTTTCATCAGATTCTTTTGGATAAACTTGACGCGTTTTCGGGTAAATAAATCCTCCACGTCGTTTGTTTTACAATAGTCTGATATGTCTCCTATACCAGATAACTCTGCGCGAATGCTAGATATTTTTTTCTGCCCCGTCGCCCTATCTATAAACTCTGAATTTATTCGAAGTAGATACTGGGACTCTGATATTATAAATCCCGCGGACAGTAGTCGTTTAATTACATTATCATAGGAAATTCTAGTTACAGGTTTCATTCCCCTGGCGGTACCAAACCGAATTTCCATTTCAGACATGCCATCTCTACCACCCGTTAATATATTATTTAAATATATTTGTAATAAGTCCACTACCTGTTTAGAAGTGTCCGACATTGTTATATATATATAACATATTCTATTATATTTATGTCAATTTTTCAATTTTTGTTACTATCAACGAGTATAATTCGGATTTCTTATATGATTTAGTATTATCGTCAATCGTCGGCACTTCTAATTTCAGGGCAATGTCTTGGAGATCTTTCAGCGTATATGAACTAATACTCTTTATCTTTTTTGAAGGATTTATAAGAAAACAAGTGGCTTTCGTTTTATTTATTACGTCCGCCACATCTCCTAAATGGAGACGGGTATTTGTTTCCGTTGCCTCTATCAAGTAGTATTTTTCCCCAAAAGGGAAATCATAATAAATTCTATCTTTTTTATACAATATGGATTTATTATATGCCATAGCCAAGGCACACACGGTCATTAAAGAGATTGGTTTGGTCCCCACTAGTTCGCCTTCTATGTCTATTAGTTTTAATTTATGTGTTTTAATTCCACTTACCTTGTTTCTTAGAATAGCTATACTATTATATTTAAAATCACATTCATGGCTAAATGATTTATCCTTTATTCGTTCAAATGCCCCAAGGCCTTCATTAATAACAAAAAAACACCAAAATAATTTATCCTTCATATAAGAAATAAAGATGTCACTTGGCGGCAGTTTAGGTGTGACAGTGGTCTTGATAGGAACATTCCGACCAATTGGTTTTATGCCGCTTGTCCATTTAACTATATTTTCATTGGTCAACATATGTTCTCTTAGAGATGAGAACATAAATTCGTTTTTGTCGCAAGGTACAGTGGCCATTTAAATATTATACGGCGATATCTTTATTATCATTATCATTAAAATATGCAGTCTTTATTGTTTGTTTCCTATCTTCTACTTCCGTTATGGTTTCTTGCTGCACGATTACATAATCATTGTATTCAGATATAATGCGTATTTCTTGCTCTGATAGAGTGCTTAGATTAATAAAAGTTCCATTTTGATTCTCGTTGAGAATTATCCCAGGACACTTGGATAATAATCTTAATATTTCGACTTGATGGTGTCCTGACATGGATTCAATAGATTCTTTTAATTGAGATAGGGTAGTCATTATACTTATAATGTCGAGTGTCTTTATCTTATTTATCTGCGAAGTATTTATTTTGCTAATCCAATTAAATCAGCAATTACTGATACATATGTATCATTCAATTCAAATCGCTGACCAATGGTTCGCACCTGAATAATATTGCCTGCTTCTATTGTAGAAAATAGGTCACTATGTACGTGATGATCCCGAGCGATATATATAATAACTGGACTGGGCGAGTCTTCTGTTTCGGCTTTGATACCCGCAGAGTCTGTAATATTGGTTACCTTGCAACGAATTACCATTCCCTCAACTGGATTACATATCATACATTCTACTACTACTTCAAATACTACGCTACTTCCCGACAATTCCCCGCTAGAATAACTAATAATTTTACAAGAACCAGGGTTTACAAATCCCTCGACAATACATTTACCCTCAATGTTAAAAATG
>Ga0105055_10012395_pt1 | contig 10381 bp, 9 predicted proteins | sample BON03_FD_78090 | JGI IMG/M metagenome (GOLD analysis project Ga0105055, IMG submission 78090) | Freshwater microbial communities from Lake Bonney liftoff mats and glacier meltwater in Antarctica - BON-03 | ecosystem: Environmental > Aquatic > Freshwater > Ice > Glacier meltwater | place: Lake... | reverse complement strand
CTGATGGCAATCCGTGAGGTAATCAGAAGCAAGAACATTATGTGGAATCACTGAATTCACATTGTATTTCTCCTGATGTAATTTAATTGCATCCCTCGACTTGACAACTATGTCGCCTGCAAACCCCTTTTTTTAACACTATGCATACAAAAATCGATTTTTTTAAAGCACTACTAGTAGTGGATAAAGCCATCAAATGCTACTTTCTTAAAACGATGGAGATCAGAATCAGAAGAAAAGTCAACATTTTAGTTGATGATAAACTACTAATTAATTCGAGGACCGTTTCGGCATCAATGTAGAGGATATATATTTGAAAGTCTGGAAGCATCTACATATAACTAATCCTTCAATCGAATCTGTATGATATATAGAGCTTGAATCTACAATATAAAAAATCCTGCTGCTGTTGTATTTGCCGTTCTTCTATAGGACTCTTTTTGTTCCAGAAGTCAAATTTTAGTTTTCAAATCAATTCTGACCAGGTGCGTGTTGAAATCAAACATCACCCCGATTCTAAAACAGGAAATACACGCAGATAAACAATGTTGCAGGGAACTTTCACTAGTATTCAAATAAAAGTCGATTGAATTAGTCATATCGACAGATTCACCACAAGCCACTTCAACTGATACGAAGCGTCAAAGCCGTAAGTTAATAAGAAATATTGCTCCCAACTTACAAATTCATCAACATTGGATCCACATTGTCTATTCTTCTTTGTACTTTTGGAACCTAAATCGTAGTGCAGTATAACCAAGCCATACAGCGAACGAAAAAGTAACAAAATGGGAAACACTTCCCACAAATACATAATGCTGCAGCATTCCAACAGGTACTTCGAAGTTCAGATCGTCCATGTGGGGAAGTGGTAGATCAACCGAACCCAATTCCGGATGATTCGAAGTCAATTTCTCATCCGAGCAATAAATTAACATAGAAAGAGGTTTCGGGAAAACGAATTTTAAAAATGAAACGTTACTTGGCGTCTGGTATCTTAGGTGAAAAGGAACTCGCCATGAGCATTCCGAGGTGAACACCGGTATCAACATCCAAACTGTATAGTTTCCAGCTACATCAGAAGGTCGCTCCACATCTATTGAACCTTCAAAATCCACAGGAACAATCCGCGGTATTTCATTCTCTCCGTACAGCAGTCTCTCGTGTAGTTCATCGAGATCAAGGAAGAAGGTGTTCGTAACTTGTTGCTTCACAGCTAGCGTACAATAGGAATGCGTCACTTCAATGCCACTCACTGAGGTATTTATATATCGATGAAACCCCGATCCTTCAATCGCGCGGTTGACGCTTACTCCCGCAACGCAACCTAACAGGCAAACAACACCCAACAACAGATGCATCGCAAAAAAATAGGAACGGTACGGTCCCCCGAGCATATTTCGGGTATGCTCTGCGCGTATTGGTTGTCTCACTTGTATTTCTTGTTTGTATTATGTTGCGAAATAGATTGTTCACATGATGTAGCTTCACAAATGATTGAAGAGCAAGGTGTTCTAGGTAGTACAATGATGTTTGTAGTATTAAAGGAATTAGCAGTTCCGCACATGGACGAGTTTAGCGAGAGAATCAGGTTGTTGGCACAGACTGGTGGAGTCACAGTGAATTGTTTCAAAATGGAGTCCAATAAAATAGTAGTCACGTTGAACAGGGGATGGACTGGAATCCCGCTTTTTTATCTGCTGTTGGAACAACCAGAAGTTGAATCAGTTGAATGGAGAGACAAAGAGCTTGCAATCAAGCAACCCGATGCACGAAAACTAAACTACAAGAATCGACCTTTTAAGAATGAACTTTAATTTATGTTAGTAGTAGAAAAAGAAAAAGGTTCAATGGCAGTTGACAGGTTCTTTTATAACGATACGCCGTAGTAGACCCGGAAGTAGGTGTTCTAATAAAATTCTGGACATTTATGAATGTTGAAGAACAATATTTCTTTCTTAGAGAAATCTCACTCTTGCCTCCGAGATAGAATTGTTTGGTTTCCGAACACCAGTATCCGTTATAGCTGGATCGAACGACAAAGTCTTCATTAGAATACCATAGCATAGCACAGTGGTTCTGTTACGTATCTTGATACATTGTGCTTCATAGGAAATCTTGAAAACAATATAGTTTGATCGAAACTTGCACATATTTTTCGTACAATCAACCAGTACTCTTCCCGAATGTTTGGAAAACATTCGTGGACCAACACCTAGCCCCATTCTATTTATATTGGATGCATCAAGCAATTTTACATTTAGGCTTATGTTTATGATAAGAGTGCACATCCTGTTTCACATTCCATAAATAGTTAACTTGTAGTTTATAACAAGTGCCGGACCTGCTTGGGGTTAAATTCCAAGATTATTCAAAACAATAAATGAGATCACTTGAAATATTCAAAATAGCGCTTTGGAAGATGATGCCTTAGCATGGGTACGATTCTACGGTTGGGTTTATACGAGACTATATTTTAGAAACTGACTAACAGAATGTTTGAATTACTGAAGTCGGCGAGGATTCAATACATATATGGCTAATACATATTGCAATATTCAATCCGCTATCTCAATAGGAACTATTCGACCCTGGAAAAAACTGTCAAAACAGCAGGACTCCGCAAGGACCTCGAATTCGAAATTCAAAATGATTGAAATTAAAATATATGCTATAGTTTCTTGTAGCAACTTGTCACAGGAGACGTCTATTTTTTTTGCGTTCGCTTCGTTAAAAAGGTTGGTGACGAAAGCTATCATCGCCTACTCAACTAGTATAAAGCTAGGTAGTAGACAGGACAGTGTATCAAGCTAGTTAGTTGATAGGACAGTGTGAAACGATTCATGCGCGTCGAAATCGCGCTTTTGATTGTTGTTCTTCATGGCATCTTCGGGTGTTATGGCATTCGGGACTATCCTCAAGTGGTTCTGGCAGAATACTATCCGCAGCAAGGAGCTGTTATCGAAATACTCTCCCAGCATGATACAGTTTGTATTCAAATCGATGGTGATTTGACAGTTTGCAAGAGAAATGAATTTGAATTTGAATTTCCGCTATTGAAACCTGGGTATCGTCATCTCCTCGTTTGTGGTTTTAATGAAGGTGTTTGGGGAGAAAGTTGTTCGTTATGTTCGCCTCGAATGGGCATAAAAGTATTGGAAAACACTTTCACGGCGAGTTTTTCATGGCAGGAAATTGCCTCTTTTCAAACGTTGCCAACAGGTCTTGAGATATCGATGAGTCTAGAAACGGGCAAAAAGTTCGCGAGAATTCCCCCTTCATTTCCCTTGAATCTTATTTTCAAGCCGGATTTCGAAAATTATGGGGGATTTAAAGTAGATATTTTTCGAAATGTACCTCCACACTTTTCTATAGTTGAATTTTTGAATTCGTCGTTTTGGATCAAGGATCCTTCGTGTGTTGATACTCGACTGAATAATGTTTCAAGTCTTCAACTGTTTCACATGAGTCGTCTTCAATATTACTGGCAGATTTCCATAAATTCGAACTGCCCATGCGCCGGAAAAACTCCTTGCAGAAGCGAATTGAACACGCTGACTAATTGCATTTCTAATAGTGGATATATGTTTTCAAAGTCGCAATTGGAAACAGTGTGCATCATGCCTAGAAACGACTTGGTACGTTGTTCCTTAAAATGTTCCGGTTTTCGGGATTCGTTACCCAATGTTAGAACGACATCGTTTCTAAAGGATTCAGTTTTGCATAGTACTAAAACATTGACAGCTATTCCAGTTCGAAGTCTAAGCAGTCAATGCCAATATTGCGGTTTTGAAAACGATACAGTTCTTTTGTTCGCATCCAGTAACAAGGTCAAAGAAAGATTTGAAAACAAGAAAATTTTGCTAGGTCAAAGTCGTTTCAGTCCTTATTTTGGATATCCAGCTGGAGGAAGGACCTACGGTAAAGTTGTTTCAAGACGTTTTAGTTGCTCAAGGATATTTGAACAAGCATTAATTGTTTCTGTTTGGTCAATTCACAATTTGTATCACTTGCTTTCTGATCTATTGATACCGTTTTCATCGATGTCTCAAGAACCTACTGTACTATTCATCAATATCGGACATACGGAAGAACGATCTAAATTTTGGCAACTAATGCACTTGGCAAACACTGCCGACTCGAATTTAGGGCTACTTCGAAACCAGTTCTTTGAAATTCATTCATACCAATCACTTTCTGATGGAATCACTTGTTTTAAACATTTGTATATAGAATGCGATATTAGTACAACTCCGCAGTATTTTGCCTTCTCGAACCCAACTACGAAGGCTGTGATGTCCAGGAACCACTACAACGGCACAACGGGTTTTTTATCTAGACTTGAATTCCAATCGGTGGTTCCTTCGAACATCAATATTACAATTATTAAGCGAATGGGTACACGACGTTTCGCGTCGATATCTAAATTACGCGAAACTCTTGTAGCAGCAACTCCAATTGGGACCAAAATTAAAGATGTGGTTGTTGAGCGCCTTGGTTTCAGCTCGCAATTGAAGCTCTTCGCTTCTACGACGATTCTTATTTGTGCTCATGGACAAGGTTGTGCTAACAGCGTGTTTCTTCGTCCAGGATCCACATTAATTCTTATTATGCCTCAAGGTTGGAATGGTTGGAAATGGATGTACGCCAACTTGGCGATATCAGCTGGTGTACGAGTTGTAGTTCATAAATGGTCGACACATGTTGAGGAAGACGAAGGGTGGAACCATACTGATAGTGATTATGAGGATTGTGACATGTACGGCATTCATCCGATTCGAGATCAGGTCATCGACTTGAATCACGAGGTCTTTAAGGAAACCATAAACGAGGCCATTTTGAATATAAATTTCAAATATCCTTAACGGATTTCTCAAGCAGATGTAGCGAATTCAGCTTGAAGTGCTGCTTAGGTCAGAAACCTGTGCAGAATGTGGTTATTATTCTGAACTTTTCAGATCTCGAGCCTTGTCGAATTCAAGAATTGAAAACTGACTATTGATTCGATGTGCTGTGTTCGATTGATTCCGCGTTCATCAATATTGATCTCGCCATAATACTTTAATCGATTTATAGTTATCAGGAACTTTGTAAACGATTCACTATTCAGTAGCGTTGTGGCCGCATCACCACACAAATTCTTATTATTCTTTTGAACATCCGTGCATGAGAAACACTTGGAAGAATTTTGGTGAGAAATTCATGCACCGATTTGCTTCAAATATGAATTTCCAATTGAACAACCAAGAAATATGAATGAGTACAATTGAAATTATATATCTTTCTAGAAAAGCCCTTCGAGTTCTGAATCAGGAGTTGAAAAATCTAGGAGATCTTCAGATTCACAATTTGAATATACCTGAGGCTCGTCCAAGTCAATAAGTTCCTTGTTCTCTTGTTTCAAATGAAACCCACAGCTCCAACAGAAATTGGCACTTTGATACACCGGTTTATCACAAGATGTGCATCTAGTTTTCTTTCTTTCTTTCTTCGATTCAAGTTCAATTTCAAGAGGAGACACAATTTTCATTCTTTCAAAAACCAATTTTACAGGTCGAGTAGCAGCTCGAATTCGTCCAGCGATTTCTGTGTACTCGGCATTTCGTAACATTTCCAATTCCCACTCATTCGATTCACTACGAGTTCCAATACTAATAATTTTATCTCCTAATTGAATGTCACTTAATTCGTCATGTAGCAACTGTGAAACTACCACCAAATTATTCCCTTTCTCATCTTTCCAATCTCCAACATTGATACCAAGTTGCCTCCCTTCAAAGGTCAATTCATAAGTCTTTCCTGTGGACACTAAATTATTTCCTCCGCTTAGTTTAGAATATACAACCTCTCTGTCATTTCTCGGAAAATTCGGGATAATCAAAGGTTGAAAGGTGACCGTCATTGGACGACTTTCTTCCTGCATGATAGCGAGCACCTGTCGCATTGAAAGCCCTAGACAGGAACGACCCCCAATACACGTTATCTGATGCCCAATTTCAATATTGCCACTCCTCTCAGCTTGGCTTGGACGATCATCGTCTCCAGTTTCAATCCCAGTCACCAACACACGTCGATTAACATCGGCAAGCTGAAGTCCTAACGGCCCTTCTTCAAAATCAACTCTAACCTCTTTACCAAATGCCCTCATCATCGGTTCTCTACGGCACTAGATTCATCAAAGTAAGATTCATCACTGCAAGAAACATGGTTACGTACCAAATCAATCACTTTCTCTTGCGTGGCTTTACTCGTCTTATACAAAGGTGTGTTTTTAACCTTAAAACTTCAAGCAATTAATTTCATATATCCATGTTATTAAAATACTCACGATTTCACGATCGTCAACCCATCTGTTTCCATTCTACGATTTTGGTTCACAGGCTCCTTTGGCAAAAAAATCTATGGCAGAAAAATTTGGGGACTATCCGTTATTCTCTTTTTGAAATCAAATATAGTGAAGGATGACACCTGGTGATGGTAAACGGACGAGAGAAGACACATCTCTAGATTCCCTCATCGACCAAATGTCCCAGGATGAAGCCATTCATCGAAGAAAGATACCATATCAAGTTTTTAAGCCAATTCTTGGATGCCCGACGTCCACCTTGTTACATCGGCAGTTGTTTGGTTCCTGTTCTCATCTATCAAGCTACGGATTGGGATTGATGCGGACAAGATCGCTTGCTCTCTCTCAGCAGTTAATTATTCGATCCCGTGATAATCGACGTGTCCGCGCACCGTTGCGAGTAGGTTCTGTAAACGTGCTTGCGTTTGATAAGTTGGGCGCTTTCTTGGCTTCAGGTGCCAGCGATGGCGGACTCTGTCTCATCAACTTTGACAGATCCATGAAAAAAATGAGCAGGGAAGACAAACTTCAAACACAAGCTCCATCAGCTCGCATTGAAACATCGTTCAATATTCAATCAGTTCTGTGGAATCCCCTCGATCAATCCCAACTGATCTGCACTGCTCTATCCCGACCAGCTATTCACCTGTATTCTATAGAAGCCTGTCGTAGCCCTCCCATTGTACTTGACAGTAGTTCAATGAATCGCACAGGTCATCTGGCTGCAGCTTTTTCACCTGTCTCACCCGGAGTTGTTTTTGCAGGCGCGACTACCGGACACATACGAGGATGGGATACTAGGAGAGAAACTAGTAAGACCATGTGGGAGGTATCACCCTTACATGGCCGAGTAGAATCGCTTACAGCTTCTCGAAACGGTCACCACGTATATTCAGGGCATTCTTATGGCAGAGTGAGTCTGTACGATTTACGTAAAATGTCGATGGGATTATTCGGAAACAAACCGAGTCCTTCTATGGTACACTCGTGGAGATTCGCTCCTAAAAGCAAAAATACCAATGCGATCGCTTTAATGCCGCATCCTTCGTGCAATGCTGAAATTGTGTATCAATTGGATTCGGGGGGCATCGGAGTTTTTGATCCTGCTAGATCAGCGCACCTATATTATGGACAGTTCAATCATGAAAAGAAACCCGAAGTGTCTATATTTAGACAGTTTGAAGTTCAAAACGAAGACGAACAGCGAGCAGATTTGAAAAGTCTTCGAAACTGTTGCGCTGTTTTTGTGACTGACAACGAGTTAACTGCATGTGTTTCTTATTCTGATTTTGTATATTTTGCTAATATTTCTGATAGATTGTTGTCTGGCAACATTTCGATGAATAGGATACGGACGTTTGAGACGGTTCATGCATTAGATGTTCACCCACTTAACAATGCTGTTGTGTATGCTCAATCATCCAACATTAGAGTCATCTTCTAATAAATAATGTGAGAAACTATATGCCATCAAAGAGTCAATATTGGTAAATAAGGATCGCATATTATATGAAATATAAAACTTGTAAGGTATCGAATTTGTATTTTACATCAGAATGTCTTCTTTCAAAACTTGCAAATTAATTGATCAAAAATATCTTCCTGCGCAGGCGAGGTACTATTTTAATAATGCATTCTGTCGCCACTACTGGTAACAGGATTGTTTCTGGTTCAATTGATAAAACTGTTCTACCAGTATTGATGGGAATGCGATTGCTTCTGGTAACGAGAACGAGGAGTTTACTGAGTATTCTTTATATCGTTCAAACAGATACATATCATGGAAAGCTCATTGAAATAGAGCGTAGAAACTCGAATCTGAGAATCTTTTTTTTATTTTTCATTTCCGATCATGAAGGTCGGCTACACATCCGTTGACACCGACGACGCCGAAAGCCTCGGTTCAGAGTATAATGAGGCTCCAATAAGCAATGAAATTTCAGAGTATAATGAAGCTCCAATAAGTAAATTCTCTTGCCTATCAATGTCCTTCCTTGCCTGCCTACTTTTTTCATTTTCAATACTCTTCTTCCCTGTATTGGATTTTCATGCTGTCAGTACATTTGATTATAACCATTCTGGCACCGTACCTACCACCCTTAAATCAGTCACTGCATTGGCAAACAGCGAAGACGGCTCTTTTCTGTCCTGTGAAGACGCAGCAACCTCACTCATTGCCAAGCTACGGAGCCAACTGCAAGATATCCCCTACGTGGTGATTGTAGGTGGTATTGGTGATTCTGGAACCAGAGCTGTTTTTTCATTCCTTACTGATTTAGGGATTGATTTGGGCGAATGGCATGGAACTCGGAGTCCTTCATCAGATGTCACTGATACTATGGATTCAAAAGCATGGATGGATATTTACAAAACTACATCGTGTTTACCTGTCAATAACCCCGCATACAGCACCCAAACCAATGCCAGGATGGTTTATTTGGAGGCATTATCTACACTTCACACTCTTGATTTCGGAAAAGCTAATTTAACTTCAGATATGTGGTTCAGGGGTCTGCAGTTTACATCGCTTGCGCTTCTTGCTCGATTAGAAGTGCATAATAAAAATGGAAGGACAGGTTTATACGGCTTTAAGCATCCCAGATCGTCATTGATGCTGCCATTCTTCCAACATATTTTGGGTTCCAGGTTGAAGTTTGTTCACGTGGTCCGAGATGGCCGCGATGTTGCTGGTGGAGCCAATCAACTAATGTTTAAGTCATTATGCAGTGTCTACAATGGCAGAACATGCGTGAGCTATGATAAAAGGGAGAGGCTGGAATTTTGGGGCAAAACGAATTTAGAAGTCCATGATTTCGCTTCGGGACATTTAGGAGCTGGTCACTACTATTCTCTTCGAATTGAAGATCTTGTCAATGGGGAGAAAGATTGCCTTTTTAAATTGTCAGAGATGTTGGATGTTTCAGAAGCTGATTATCACAGAATTGTCACTGAGCCATATTTGGACAAGAATTTTCGGTCCCATAAACATTCCTATTTCGGAAACAAATTTTCTTATCGTCGGAATCGGTTAATAAATGAACTGGCCAAAAACGCTTCACATTGGTGCTCAAGGGCTGTGGAAAAATTTGGATATACGTTCGACTTGACGCCTGCTGGCTTCTCCATCCAACACTGTTCTCAATTCAAACGTTTTTAATTAATTAATTAATTACCATGCATGGTACTTATAAGATATTTTTAAAAATAAAACCAAGGTCGAGCATTTCAATTATCGCGATGATGATTTTACCAGGTATTATTTAGTATTCAATAATATACGAATAGAAAAATTCTAAGGTACACTGACTTCGAGCATCAGATCTGAGCATTTAAGGTGACTTCTGCATGACAATGGTTGCAAGTTGCCTTCTTTGTTCTCTTTCCAGTTGATTGATAGGGTGTAGAGAAATGATCATGAGTGTATACATCCTTTGGAACTCAGTAACACTTAATGACTTATCACGCGGAGCGGTCCCCGTACCAACTAAACCACCTGAATGTTTACTGCAAAATGCAGCTTCTAGAAGCATGTCCTTTTAAATCCATTTCACCAACTTGATTTACTTGAAAAGGACATATTTGCAGTCAAACGCCATAATATTTCTAACTTTTAGGGGACTTGAGATCATCTTAAGTGGACTGCGAGCAGTTCACTTCTGGATAACGCGAGGCCCGACCCTAAAGGTCAATTTCTTTTTAAGCCATATCTACCCAACCAGTTAACGTATTATTTAACTGTTATTTAACAACATTGTTGTAAAGTCGTTTGTTAAATAACAGAACATTAGGAAAAACCTATAATTGGAAGGATTCTCTGCTCTGGCAATTTTTCTGGCAATTTTGTATGTGCCTTCACCAGTTTGATTGAGAGAAACCCGCTTCAAGTACAAGAAGAGGCCGAGGAGAACGACGCCGATGAAGAAATAAATCCTATGGAAGTTGAAGTTGTTGACCTGCCTCACCAGGACCTAATTCATGAAGCTTCTGAGCTAGATCTACATTAAGACATGGGATATAACTCAATTAAAAGAGTTG
>Ga0105055_10012393_pt1 | contig 10384 bp, 9 predicted proteins | sample BON03_FD_78090 | JGI IMG/M metagenome (GOLD analysis project Ga0105055, IMG submission 78090) | Freshwater microbial communities from Lake Bonney liftoff mats and glacier meltwater in Antarctica - BON-03 | ecosystem: Environmental > Aquatic > Freshwater > Ice > Glacier meltwater | place: Lake... | reverse complement strand
TGTTACGAAGGTACTTGTGTCCCGTGAGTCGCCTTTGCCGCCCTGCCAGCATTGGCCTGGCCGTAATAGCCCCGTCCCGAGGCATTGAGAGCCCGGTCCCGACAGGTGTCCACACCCTCGCGCGAACATTCGTTCGTTCTCACACTTTCACATTCGTTCGTTCGTTCTCACACATTCGTTCGTTCTCACACTTTTTATTTTTAAGGCACCGAATTATATGTTCACAGGTTTTTTTTATTTTTTTTCAAATTGACAAATTTTCTACAACGCATCAAGAGCTTTTTCCCTCGCTCTCAGTGTAGTTCGATGAGCCTCCAAAAAGCACCACATTCCACTGCCTCGCACCGCGCACATGCCAATATGATGTCTTCCCGTGCTTCAATTTCAATCTATGTTTGTCACGCTCGCTAACTCCCTCTCTGTGCCCCTGCAGCCACGGCGATTGCAGACACAACACGAGACACGGCGTGACAACATCCGACCGGAGCGCACGGCATGCAGGCATCCGCCCAGCTGCCTGCCAAGCATGATAAGGCGGCCATACTACCTGTGGCCACCGAGGGTGTGATCAATACGTGCGTCGACTTCTAGACGGGATGCCTCAGTAGTGGTGAAACTGAAGAACCTAAGCTCGCGTTTGCAGTCACCGTCAGATATTTCGCGCTATCATTACACATGAGGTGACAAACATAGATACGTAAATGTACAACTAGCAGGGACGGTAGAATGCAGAAATATATTAGCTGTTGACCAACACAATTGAAGATATGATGTAAAATTAGACACGGTATGTTTGTTTGTGTGTACGTTTGTATGTTTGTACGTAGGTATGGATTTACGTACAAATGCAAGAGATTAAGTCTATGCCAAACATATTTCTGCTTGACAAATTCAGCCTTGGCTGAAATCTAGATCTGTTTTTATTAATGGCCATGGAAGACGTTATGTCGCATGATGCCACAGTGGAGGTATGAACTAGACCTGGTATCTCATTATAGCACCCAGGACTTGAATCTGTCTCTCTCCATGCGTGTGCAAGTACGGTTGAGCGTGAGCATGCGTGTGCATGTGTCAGAGACAAAATGATTGGGCGTGAGTGTGGGTACGGGTGTGGGTATGACTGTGAGTGTGGGTGCGCGTGGCAGAAATGACAGAGAGTGTGCGTGTGACACGTGAGTGTGAGCCTGAGTGTGTGGGTGGTTAGATGTGGGTGAGTGTGAGTGTGGGCCAGTACGTGTGTGTGTGTGTGTGTGTGTGTGTGTTTGTTATGTGTGTGAGAGAGAGTGACGGTGGGTGAGTGACGAGGGGGCTGAGAGAGAGCGCGCCCGCATGCGACAGAGAAAGATGAATATGTATCATTTGAAGCCCTCTGATTAGTGTAGCATGCCTGCAGTGTAATACATGCATGCACGTAAATGTCGGGGAGTACGCGCATGTGTGAGAGAGAGTACTTTCTCTCTCTCTCGTTCTCGCTCTCTCTATGTCTATGGACATTCACACACGTATACGTATGCACAAAAATATGTACACATATGCAAATATTTACATCCATACCTGTAATGGTCACCCAACCAAACCCTTCATTTTTAAAACCTTACGTCAAGGTTTTGAAAACACGTATTCGTTGACATTTTTGTATGTATGTATATACGTATGTTTGTATGTCTTTTGTATGTTTGTATGCATGCATGTATGCATGTATTCAGGAATTTTGGAAAGTGCTTGAAGGAGTTGCGCTTAGGGACCTGAGTCAATCTGCGTCTGCGTGAACACAGAGACACCACAAATTGATCAGGCGCAATCAGAAGCAGCTAGCACGGATAGCTGGGAGGGTCCGGTGACAATCGCACACCACACGGAGCATCCGCGCTCCTGCAAGAAATGAATTCAAGTGGCGAAGGCGTACGTGATCGCGTACTGAAATGTGTTGTCCGTCTTTCATTCATGCCTCGGATGTTGATCATGAACCCCTTCATGTTGATGATAATGTTATTTATGCTGGTGTATACTTTCAGACGGATGTTGACGACTCCCGTGACGTCAAGTGTGGCAGGGTCGCTGATGCTAGGCTCTTTCTTTTGTGCAGTCTGCGCGTTTTCTGGGATTTTTTTGTCAAGAAACAGGATTGGGGATGTATTTGACCCGCGTCCCAGTGTCCTGTGTACAAAAATGCGGGATCGGGTGAGTCATCGACAATTTGACATCTTGATAATGTGTCCTTTTGGAACATCAATGTCCTTTCTGGTGTTGAGTCTCCTGCTTCTGCCAGTGCTTGATGTTGACGGACCGTGGGAAAATGAATACTGTGAAATTTGGGCCTATCGTTGGCTTGTCGTTGGAACGTGCAATTGGTTTTTTTGCATGATTGCTGGTCGTATCTGGTTCAGAATTTTTCAAAAATATGATTTGTCTTTTATTTGGTGTGAGTCAGACTCAATCCTCAGCAACAGGTGTATGTGTGGAATAGGATGGGTGCGAGTTTGTGACGGGCACACAGACGGTGTTGAAAATTGGAGCAGCGCTGAAAATATCCTTGACTGTCCCCATTGCGACCGCTATGATTACGGCTTGCTGTGCGAGTCACCAGCTGCTCCAGACGGAATACGTTTTGGTCGTAACGTGGCATACGCTATCTCTACGGTTGCTGTGGTTGTCACCATCTCCGTGGCCGCTGGGGTTGTGGATGTACTCACGGTATATTCGTCATATGATGGCGAAGAAAAAGTATTCATCTTCACAGAATTTCTTCTTCCTCTCACATGTATGTACGTAGCCATGGGAATTTTGTGTACGTGCACATGTGCCGATAATATCGATCCACATCGATTTCCAGGATCACGTTGCTGCATGTGCTCAAATAGCGCAAAATTATCCCCATCTGCTACCATCCGCCAACTGCAATTTCCGTGGCTATCATCTTCAACTTCAAGTCTTTCTGAGATTGAAATGTCACTTGTTGGAAGTGCAATCAGACTGGAACTTGGTTCGTCTGAGTGCGATCACGAACAGTGCCGTCTCTGCAGTCTTCGGAACAAATACGACAATCTCAACTGCAGCCAGCGGTCAACGCACATTGACAAACAGTTGCAAACACAATCATCACCAAGCGTGTTCAAGTACCCTCATGCCTCTAACTTATTGCTATTGCATGGCAAACCAGACTCATGGAGACCGACAAACAAAGACGTCACAAATCTGGACATATTAGGTGCAGTGGAGCTGAACGCATGTGAGAGGATTGTGCATACATGCTCGGACTCCCTTTTCCCAGGCAGTTTCACTACCTGTATTTCGCGGCAGATGTGCCCATTGGGTGGTAGGGGGTACTGGGAATGCGAAATCTTGGAAATTCCGAACAACCTCCTTCTTCAACTAGGATTTGCGTCAGATTCCTTCAGACCAATACGATCATTATTTGATTGCGACAATTTCTGGGGCGTGGATATTTCTGGGGCGTTTCTAGGGCGTGGAACACAATCAAAAAGGTGGCATCCTGGACCAACGGAAAGTCAGATAGACGACGATTGCCTGTGGCAAAAGGGTGATATCATAGGTCTTGCGTGCGATCTTTCAGAGAATACCATGACTGTGTCTGTCAATGGTCAGACGGAGAACCCCAACGGAGTAGAATTCCACTTTGCTACGGGCGCCGTGACACGCGGTCTTTTTGTGGTCTTCCGCTCTCAATCTAGTAAGATACGGTACAATTTTGGAGAGGCGCCGTTCGTGTACGCACCTCCAAAAGTTGGTTTCCAAGCTTTCGTTGATTTTGAGATTGTCCCGATTCTCGAGATTCCTGCCTGCGGTCCGGGTGTTGGTCTTGTTTATCGTATTGCCGACAAGGGTTCGTCTCTACCGCAAGGTCTTTCACTAAACAAAGAAACGGGAGAAATATCCGGGGCTTTTGAGCTCGACGATGACGACAATCGCGTTTGGATTCCAAGACGCGAAGTCAGTGTTGAGATTATCGATCCGTGGGGCAGATCACGCTGCGTTCAAGTGTGTCTAAATCTTTACCTTTCAGAGTGTTCACCTTCGCACGTTGAATATACTGACCTTGCCTTCAGCAACATGCGACTCGGATTTCCAATTGGAAGGATTAGTCCCAAACTTATTTTGGGATATCCTAAGCCCAGATTTACCATTAGTAATTCTACAGATCCGCTTCCCAAGGGTCTTATCCTGGATTCCACCACCGGTGATATTAGTGGGGCACCTGCCCAATCTGGAAATTTTGATGTGGAGATTCAAGTACAGAATGATTTAGGAAGTTACGCTCATGTAATCAATTTTGTGGTACTTGACTCCTCTGTCCCAACTGTGGAAGGCTATGTTTTACAGCGCCTCCTTGGAAAGGGTGCAAATAGCACTGTGTGGCTTGCTCGACCGAATCGAGATAAAAACACACTGGTGGCCATCAAAGTGCTCAAGGATGTGTATGAAAAACTACAAGATAGGGAAGTAGAAAATCTTACGGTCGTCTCCGAGAAAAGACATCCAAATTTGGTGACTCTTTTAGAATTTGTTCAAACGGATGTCGCCCTGGTGATGGAGTATGTGGATGGAATATCTCTAAAGACATATCTTCAACGAAGGAAACAGTTGAAATGGGAAGAAGCTAGCGTTATTTTGCGAGGTATTTTATCGGGGTTGTCCTGTCTACATTCGTTTGAAGACGCAGCAATCGTGCACAGAGATTTGAAACCCGATAATATCATGATTGCAACGCATGCAGGTCCATCTTTTTTTTTTTCATTCTAATTTGTTTTTCCGACCAGCTTTTTTCCTTCCTCACACGACTCATTTTTTGTTTACCACAGGTCCAATCAGTTTGTCAAGTCAGGTAGTCCTTGTGGACTTTGGCCTTTCAAAGAGAAATAACGTTGGTCAAACGGTAACACGAGCCGATACATTTATTGGAACGCCAGCCTACTTTAGCCCAGAGCATATGATTCTGGGCAAAAAGCTAGATGTTCGGGTTGATGTTTGGGCTGCCGGGGTGATTTTATTCGAAATGCTCGCTGGCAGCCGTCCTTTTCTTGCAAAATCTCATGACAGTGAAGAAGAGGGTGTTGATAAAACCATTGCTCTTCTTGAGGCCATACGAAGCCGTGATGTTCGACGATTGCCTGTTGGACTGGGTGTCAATGCCTTTCTAAAGAGAGCTTTGGAGAAAAAAAGGGAAATGAGATTTGAAGATGCCACAGATATGCTTGAGGTCTTTGAACAAATCAAGACAAATCCTCACATTATACCAGATCCGCTCACCAAGCCTCAAAAGCCGTCTATATTAGACAGAGTAGAAAATCGTGGTATCGTAGGATTTTTCGCCACAAAGATCACAGACAAGGCAAAGATGAAGAGCATTATTCTGGCTTTGGACACTGAGGGTATCCTCAAGACATCGAGTGTAATTTCAATCGTGGAGAGCGAAGTCGAAGCTCTGGCATATATACACAATGAAGCTGAGCATATGATGCTGGACTTTACGCACCCTCGATCATTTTTTACGATGCGCATTTATCCACAGCCCACCATCCAGCACTTTGCTGAAGTGATGCGTGGTGTAACGTTCAACAACGTGCGCATTTTACATTTTTCTGGTCATGGGGATTCTAAAAACGGCTTCTTTTGGCTCAACGAAGCTGCCACTGGGTACGAGCAAACGTCATTAGATTTCTTTACAGGGCTTTTCAGAACCGAGGTTGTAGGACTGCAGAAAGGCGGTACTGTCGAGTGTGTTGTTCTGAATGCATGTAGCACGGAAAAGTTGGGCCGCGAGCTGAGGGCAGTTGGCGTGCCTCACGTTGTATGCTGGCAAACGGAGGTGCAAGACACGACGGCAGCGTCTTTTGCTCGGGAATTTTACAAGTCATTAGATCGACAGAATCCTGTACATGGCACAGATTACCTTGTTGCCTTTCTGCAGGCTGCAGCTCGTATGAGTAACCTGTGTCCAGAGAAGAAGTCTCAGGCGGGGACGAAGCCATGGCGGCCGAATCTTGACTTTGTTTGCTTGCTCAGCAAGGATGGCGATCATTTTCCTCAGAACAAAGCAGCTTCAGACGCCACAATTGCAAGCACCAGCGTGGCAGCAAACAACATCCAAATTAAAATGTCGCTAGCTTCTGTTTTCGGGGGGGCATCAAATCATGTGTCGAATGCTGTTGATGTTCAGCCTCAAACCATATCAAATGCCACCATAGAAGACAACGACGAGCAAATCCCACTTTCTGCTGGTTAGTAAATTTGTCAACCCCAGTGTTAATACACTGGTCGTTTTGCCTGTTCTTTTCCGGAATTCCCCAACCATGTATATTTGTATAAATACAAAATATCTGAAAAGGGCAATGATGTACAGGCGAAAAATGCGCACACACTGATGCTGTTGTATCTTCAACGAACCCAGCAAATGCCACACGCCTGTTGGCTAGTTTTGTAGAGCCGACTTCTGCTGACGGATTCAAGGTGTACTTGAATAGGGTCCTAATCGAGGACATGCCACTTGAAGAACGTCAAGCACTTTCGACGGAATTTGCTGCTTGGACACCTGGCCCCGTCTTATTCAAGGAGGGTGAGGAAGTTGAATTATGCCCTCGAGAGTCGCATTTTCCAGTCGATCAAAATGGCTTTGAGTAAAAGCTTTTTGGAAAATACCACAAAAAGAGGGGAAAGGTAGTGGCCCACTCGTCGGACGATCCCTGTATTGTCAAGGTGCGCCTTGAGGCCCACCCCCTCGTAATCGTGCAAGAGACAAGGACGGAATGCCAAGACTGTAGTCAAGGTCATCTTGAGTCCATGGGCCATTGTAAGGACTGCGACCTGCTCTTGTGTCAGGAGTGCTACAAGGCGCATTTACGCAGCAAACGCACCAAACATCATGTGCTGCAGAGCATATCTGAGTATAGAGCGACTACTAGTTTTGAGGAGATTCAAGCTCTTCACACGATTCTGAAAAGGACACGGCCCGGGAATACACGTATTGACAACATGCAGGCCAAAATAGATGTCTTGGAAGAATCTCTATACACTGACTTTGTGAGTGTACTTTTATTTTTTCCACAAAAAATCATCCAGCAACTCTTTTTTTGGCTGCACATTCGTATCGTGTACTCCTGAATTTGGCAAATATACAGATTGCATCAAAGACTTTTGCTGAAGAGGCAATCGTCATTGGCTATAGTGAATTTTCCTGTAACAACATACTCGAGCGAGAGTACTGGATCTCCATATCTCGTTCGCTGGATGAACTAAAAAGATGCGTCAAACCCAGCATGATGCTTTCTCAGAATCTTCGTTATGACTGCCAGCAAAATCTGTGTGTATTGCACGTGCAGTATGATCCGGTACTGTGGCATTTTTACCTTTTGCCCAGGATCCAGGTAGCATTGTGCATAAAAAGTCTGACAACAAGCAAATATACAGGATAATATGTTGGTTGATCGCGCCGCATTTCGTTTGACGGAAACAATCGTTTTAAAATCGCACCACGACAAGGCCAGGAAGTGCGACACATGCGCACGCAGAAGCGCGTGCGAAATGTGCAACAGGTGCGCTAATGTCTTGAAGAGATTGTGCACAAACTCGCACAGATGCTCTTCCTGCATCACCTGCAAAATCTGTAAGAAACAAAAATGTGGGAGGACATGCATCCTCTGCTCGGCAAGGAAAGAGTCGGGATCCGAAAACATGTGCAGTATCTGCTTACAAGAACCTGAAGACAGCGAGGTGGACGCGATGCTACCAGAAGGCGATCACGCTACGTGTGTGCAATGTATGCATTGCCTTTCCTGCGAGACATGTCGATCGTGTGCGTGCACTGAGACTTTTACCAGATGCCAGGCGTGTAAATCGATCCACTGTGTTGATTGTGATCATTGTCTTGATTTCAAATGGGCGAACGGTTATGGCGTACAGAGAACTCGTGCACGCGCAGGCCCTGCTTCGGAATTTTTGCAGTGGAAAGATTCAAAGGATCCTGGAACTGGAAAGATTCAAAAGATCCTGGATGAATGGAATTTGTTTCATTTCGCCGAAACCTCCTTCGACTTGGGTAAACGACGATTTGCCTTTGTCCTCGGCAATGACAGCTACCCGACAGGTGGTGTCTTTAATAAGCTCAGTAAAGCCGTTGCTGACTCTGAGGCAATCGCTGACCAGCTTCAAAGGCTAGGATTCGAAGTGCACAAAGGTGGCTCCTTGAAAGATAAGAACAAGATGGATATTGAGCACGAGATTTTAGAATGGAGTCGCTGTCTTCCTGGAAATGGCGTAGCCCTGCTTTATATGAGCGGTCACGGGATGGAATTAAATGGGAAACAATACTATGTACCAGTTGAATCTTGCACATATTACGGCAACACAAGTGATTGGCGCAAGGACACTATTGTGGAAAGTGCCCAGGCAAAGTGTGTCTCCTTTGATTGGATCATGGATCGGCTCAAGAGCGTTTTGAGACGAGATGGTCTCATCATCACATTCTGGGATTGCTGCCGAGAAAACGAGCTTGAAATGCGGCGTGTTGTGCGAGCGGGGCCTGCTGCGGGTGGCGACTCGCTCATTCCCGGCATTTCTGCATTGAAAACAAAACTTCTTCTCTTGAGTCCTCAGGATCGTCCTGGACATTTTGCTGTAAGTGGATCCTTGGCAGATTGTAATGCATTAGATGGCGGGAGAAACGCAGAGAATGGCCCGTTGACTGCTGCTGTGCTCAAATGGTTGAGAGATCCTACACTCGCTGCGCTCAATATAGACCACTTCAAAGTGAAGGAGTTTGTTAATGCTGAAGTCAGTCAGCTCACGAATGGAGAACAAATCCCGGATTGGTGTCTTAAATCTAATATCAAAGGAACGACAGATTTCTGCTTTGCTATAGGTGACAACGTTTGATTTGTTTTGGAAAATGATCAAGACTCTTAAGGAGGAGTGTGTATTTGTAAGAGTGTGCGTGTGTGTATGTGTGTTTGTATATATGCACATGTATATATGCATATACATACACAAATACATGCATACATGTATATGTATATATGTATATACATATATATGTATCTCTCTCACACACTCTCTTTCTCTCTCTCTCTTTCTCTGCGAGGCTTTCTCTCTCTCTCTCTCTCTGGGACGTCTTCGAGTTTGGCGCTTGCGCTTTACCCATCATTAAGGTTGCTTTGCTTGTCGGAGTAAAGTCACAGTTCTCACCAGATCTCTCCTCTAATTTTCTATTTACCCCCTTCCCCCGAATCACACACAAATAGGCGTTGGATCATAGATTGCTGCGCGGGAAATGCAAGATGAAATCCATGGGTGAGAAAATACACAAAATACATTTTCCCTATTTCGTAGTATTGACTATCATGCATCTATCCTGCAAGAATCTTGATGCTGTTGGTGCTCTGATCTTGTCGCTGTTGGTGCTCCGCTTGAAGCATTTAGTTTGATTTTTGTTAAGGTAACGTTATGTATGCGTTCTTTCTTCGTTCCTCGCAAACGTTGGCATACATTTTGACATAAGGTGATGACGTGTAAATGTAAGCGCCAGCTTTTCTGCTGTTAAGCTCACACATAAGACATTACAGATGACCAATCTTCGACTCGCAACTGGAGACCACCAACTAGCCAGCTTGATCATTTTGCCTACACTGGCAAGCACGAACGCGACGCTCTTATATGTCTCAAATTCAAAATGAAACTGCGCGTCAAAGAAATCAAATTAGACACGGTGTCAATCCCAACGGCTTCCTCAAACAAACTGCACTGTTACAGTGGAGCGTGCGAGCACATCACGAGGTAGGGGCACCGATGTTCAGGCAGTTGTTGAGACTACGCCAGGTCATGTTTCAGAATCAACGGCCACGCGCCGAAAAGTCTGTGCGCTTCCTTGAGTCTGCATTGGGGCAGTGGAAGGACTTAAATGAAAATACATGCTGCGAATCGACGGTGCAGAGGCGCATGTTCTCCAAAATTCAATGCCAATTGCACGCATGCAGCGCGGCTGCATGGGAACTGGTTCGAGTGCACGCAACTCCACTGTGCTGACTGTGCAAGGCTGCCGCACGGGAACTGGTTCGAGTGCAAGAGTTGCTTGCTCTCTTGAGTTGCAAGAGCAACCAATATATGCACCCACTATTTGATGCAGTTGCATATGATGATGATGATGATATATGCCCAGCATGCAGGCTGTCTAGGGCTTGTTGTAGACCATATATATGTGTACATACTACGTGTAGTTACACATATAGAAATGCACACACACACACACATACATAAACACAAAAAATAACTACAGGCACCGACACCTTTCTTCATATATGTACTATTACATGTATGTAAATAGAAGTATGAATATGAATATATACATATATATATATATACATATATGTTTATA
>Ga0105055_10012389_pt1 | contig 10386 bp, 1 predicted proteins | sample BON03_FD_78090 | JGI IMG/M metagenome (GOLD analysis project Ga0105055, IMG submission 78090) | Freshwater microbial communities from Lake Bonney liftoff mats and glacier meltwater in Antarctica - BON-03 | ecosystem: Environmental > Aquatic > Freshwater > Ice > Glacier meltwater | place: Lake... | reverse complement strand
TTGATCACGCTTCAATCGATTTTCTATTTCGAGATGAAATCAAATTGATCTGATCGGTCAAAAAGATTTTTTTCTTGTGTTGATCTATATTTACCACTGCCCTCGCGCAACATGGTTGTGTCTATAGGGCTTACACTGCAACACACACTGAAAAATACACTGCAACATACACTGCAACACACACTGCAATACACACTGCAATTCACACTGCAACACAACACACACATGTGCAGAAGCCGTATTGTTGTACTCCAGCACCGTGATAGCATCCTTCTCAACCAAACCAGCCCTGCGCTCCCCCCCCCTCACTGCACAATGTATCGCGCCCCCCACCCTCACACTGCCCAAGATACTCATGAAATTTCACATCTCCACACTCGGTTCAGTGGACGTCCGTCGTCGAGTCGTCAAAGGTGCTTGGGAGCAGCGACGTGCTCACTGTCAGAGTGAAGATGAACTTTGCGCTGCGAGGTGGAGAGGCACGCTTGCAAGTCACGGGACTTGGTCTGGTGTCATTGGAGGGCTCGTCCAATTGCCTGTTTGTCAAGCACATCTCGGATTCCTACCCCGTGGCACGTGCATTACTCCATTCTTGGGCGGTACTCCAGTAGAGGGTACCGGAACTCGGATAGATTACTTGGTGAATCGTGTCCACTGAACCGAGTGTGGAGATGTAAAATTTCTTTGGGCTGCAATCAGCGATTGCGGGCAAGACCAGCAAGGTCAGCGTATGGCTGAAGGATCCCTACGGGAATGCTGTTGTGCCAGACAGCCAGTCATTGACAGCAACGATCAAGCTTGGGGATGTGAACATACTGGTGGAAACACAGCAGGGCACCTAGAAGACGCATTTGAATTACAGGTCAACGCGGGAGATCATATTTGATCTTCCATTTGGATTCCAATAAACAACATTTCTTCTTCTTACAGGTCAACGCGCAGCGTTACTTACAGCCTCTGGTTTACTTCATACAGTCTGCACGTTTCAGGAAGCTCTTTTGAGGTGATCGTATCCAACGGGGAGGCTGATGCCCGAAAGAGCTTCGCGTACGGTTTTGGATTAGAACAAGCTTTGGCTGGATCTTTCGGAACGTTCGAAGTGTTTGCCAGAGACACTTACTCGAACGATGCCGTCAATAAAGGAAGCTTGTTTGTGGTTTCGATGATGCATACGTCCACTTTCCGATACACCTTTTTTGATGCTGTGAAGAACAGCATGGGCTCTTACACTGTTTCCTATAATGTGACTCGATCGGGACTCTACTCTTTGAGTGTCACCCGCAACCAGTATCACATCATTGGTAGTCCATTCGCTGTGGCAGTCGAGTCTGAGCAAACTGATGTTAATTTAACTATGCTCCGCGGGCCGATCTCAACTGCGTTTACAGCAGGTGTCGTTGCCTCGTTTTGTGTTGTGTCTGCCGATCAATTCGGCAATCAAATCACCAAAGCTGAGATGTATACCATTGAGATGCGACCTTTGATTGGATCGCCCATTCTTTACGACATTAGCCAAGGTATCGGTAATGGTTGCAATGATATTTCTTTCTTACCAGTGCAAGCTGGGGCTTTTTATCTGTTGGTCAATCTCGCAGGATTTCCTATTGCCAGCACTCCTCTGAGCGTACAGGTCTTTCCAAGTGTGTTGGCAAGAGCTGCTTTAATATCTCCGCTATCCACAGTCAGCACAACTGTGGCCGGTAAAAGCTTGAAACTTGATCTCGACGCTCGAGATCAATTCTCAAATTCGGTAACAGGGATCGAAGCAGATGTGCTCTACTCTAGCATTCCCGTGACCAATATCCAAGCGGAACTTCTCGAGCAAAAAAATGGAATCTACCAAGTTGACTTGAGTGCAACTAAAGCGGGAATTTTTACTGTCAGTCTCAGTCTCAATCGTTTGTCCATAGATTCGCTTCCGTTCGTATTCAAGATTGCTGCAGGATTGGTGGATGCATCTGTATCTACGTGCTCAAATGCCACCGACATTTCCAACAATGCTCTTGTTGGGGTACACAACGTGCTGACTGTTATCGCGCATGACAAATTTGGAAACTCTATTTCAGAGCCCTTGGATATGACAGTGAAACGCTCTGGGAAAGGTCAAGTTGTTGTCAGAGAGCTGTTGGCCACATATGTCGAACGTGGCATTCTTAGTGTCCCCTTCTTCGTGACTCAATCATCCTTTTACATTATGAACATCATGATAGGATCCGATCAAATCAGAGACTGTCCATTTTCCCTGACTGTTATATCTGGACCACCGCAAGTTGATCGGAGCGTCCTCTCTGGGACAGGTCTTTCAAGAGCATGCTCATCGGTGATGGCAACTTTTGCAGTGCAGGCCCGTGACTCCTTTGGTAACTTCGCCACCTTCTTCAAGAGTAAAGTTTCCGTGAGTGCAAGTTTCAATGTCTCTCCTGATCTTGTAAAATTATTTGATTCCTTTCGCAACGTAGATGAAATTTTGGCACAGTACTCTTTGATCGTGTCGCAAGATGCAACTGTAAGTATGCAAGTGACAATTGGGCGACCAGACGAATCTCCTTTCTATTCAATCAATTCTGTCAAGATTTTCACGACATGTCTTAGTACAATCAGTGCGCCCAACACGTACATGGTCGTACCCAGCGTTTCGCTTGCGGGTTCTAATAATCAAGTGAAAGTCCATGCTTTGAATGCGCAAGGTGTTCATCTGATCAAAGGTGGCGATTCCTTCTCGGTCTCGTTGAGCTCAATCAGTCCTGATGGACTTAAAGTGCCCGTGTCAGTTGTTGACAATAGTGACGGCACATACACGGCCTCTTTTACCGTTACCACCAGCGGCACCTTCTCCCTCTCGGCTACGCTTGGAAATCAAGCCCTCGACGGCAGTCCAAAGACCGTTCATGTGGCTCCAGGCCCGACGTGGGCAGCGCTGACGATACTGTCGGGTAATGGGGCCAATGTGGCTACGGCAGGAGTGGCGGCATCAATGCAGATCCGAGCACGTGACGAGTACGGCAACGCGCGAAGTGAGGGGGGAGACTCATTTGGATTGGAAGTGGTGGAAAAACTGACGGGGGCACGGATCCAGAACACGGTGAGCGACCTTGGCGATGGTACCTACGCTGCATCTTACCTTGTTACAAGAAGTGGTCAATACGAAATCGGTGCTACGATTTTGAGCGTCCGAACGAGTGTCAGTCCTGCTGTTGCCAGAGTGTTACCCTCGATTCCAGTGGCTTCCATGTGCACAACATCACTCAACACACAAAGGGTGAGTCTCAAAGCCAATGTGGTGCGTTCGTTTGATATCTACCTCAAAGATCGATTTGCAAACATAATTCAGGTCTCAGATTTGTCAAGTGCTAGCTGGCCGTCAATGAAATTGCACGTGCTTGCGACCTCAGTATTGACGATATTACCTCAATACACGAAAGAAAAAATGTATGCTCATTTCAGTGCCACAGTCGCTGGGGATTACTTGATGGAGATCACAGTTGGAGGACAAGGTTTCTCTGACAGCCCAATCACTTTTCATGTAGAGCCGGCAATGTTCGACGTTGGCTCTAGCCGCTTGGTGTTTCCCATACCTCTTCTCTTCTATTCTAATGAACCGGCATCGTTTTCCATTGAACTTGCAGATCGCTTTCAGAACATCATTCGTGCCATTGATTCACCATTTGTATCCGTTGCACGAGTTGCTGTGTTCAACAAAGATGGTCTTGTCCGTGCTGTCACGGTAGTGTCTGTTCTGCGAAGTGAGAGTACATTGCATGTGCGTACAGAAGGTCTTACGCCCTGCACTAACTGTCGTCTATCTGTGTCGTTGCGCTCCAACGGTACAACACACGACATACATGGAAGTCCACTAGCGCTCACAGTTGAAAGAGGACCAGGCCCCTATATGGTCAATGCACAGTTTTCAGAGGACGGTGCAGAAGTGGCAATCGACTTTTCAGTCGAATCTAGTCTGGCGGCAGCTCACAGCGTTGGGGGGGACAGTTGCGCTAATATATTCCAGGAAAGTACTGCTAAAGCTCTCGGCAAAGAGGCCAGGTGCATCTTTGTGTCGAAGTATAAGCTGCTGGCGCGTCTCGGAATTGGGTCAACTATAGTTTTTCACTCCTTCATCTCTCTCAAGTCGTCGACCATCTTGTCAATTGCAACGGGAGCACTTGCAGAAGCTCACACAGCTTCAGTCCGTCCTCCTTCACACGTATTGACTCCAGAGGTTCAAATTGAGGGTCCCTGTGAAATTGGGAGATTAGACTCTTTAGTGCTGTCGTCTGTGATTCTCAAAGGAAGCGGTGGCAGAGAGACCGATCTGCAGTGGTCTCTTGAGCTGGGAGAAAGAGGATCCCTGGCCATTCGAAATCTTCTTGCAGCAGCCACATTCGACAGACTGGCCATCCCACCTGGGATTCTCGACGAAGACGTTATCTACACCTTTGCTTTGACAGCAAGAAATTGGATGGGTCGGACATCTGCCACACGCAAGCAGGTTCATGTACAGAAAGCTGCAACTTTGCCGATACTGCTTGTGCCCGGTGCACCATTGATGCACCAACCGTATTCACGGCCCCTCATCCTTAGGGCAGACATTGTTAATCGTGATTTGGATCCTGCAATAGTAGTAGCGTTCAGGTGGAGGCTCGTGGATGGCCCTACACTGCCGTCATTCAACGGTGAGCTGGAAGGAAAGAGCCAACTTTATATTCCAGCGGACGAACTCAAGGGAGCATCATCCATATTGATTGAAGTAAGTGTCTCGTTTTCCCTGTCAAGCAAAGAGACAGTCACGACTTCGCAACTTATTCAAGTTGATATGCTGGTGCCTCGCCTAGAAGCTCACATTGCCGGAGGAAGCCGCACGATTTCAGTGACACAGCAACACATCATCGACGCCTCTGCCTCTATTGTAGCAGATTTGGACACCGTAGCCATCTATCTATGGCAATGCACAACTGAAAAAGGAATCGAGTGCTTCACGGCCAACAGTGACATTGCTCAACGCATGTGGTCCACAGATTCGTCGACCATTACTCTCCTAGAAGGCTCCCTAATTCCCGGAATTTACACTTTTTCTGTCACAGTCGTTGCAGAGCCGGGCCCCCGGAAGGACTCAGCGTCAGTGAAACTGGAAGTGGTGCAAGGTCAAATACCATCTATTTCCCTCTCATCAAACACTGCTCTGCAAGCAGACGGCAACGGATGGCTTTTGATCACCTCTATCGTTGATCTAGCCTCGACGTGTGCCGAACTACCTTCGTTTCAGTGGAGTGTCCAAGATACCACACAGATGAGTTCGGGTATGGAGTTTTTTAGAATCCAGCCCTTCCCAGGACTTGCGTCGTCTCGGGGGCCCTTTGCTGTGCGTCTAAATGTTGAGTGCAGCCCTCATTCTGTGACTGGTGTGCTTGACATCAAGCCCTACTGGGGGCCGAGTATGGGTGCTATGCATGTCAATCCATCTGAGGGGACAGCAGTTTCAGTACCATTTGCTATCGCTTTCCAGAATTTTATAGCCCCGGACGACGACTACCCATTATTTTTTTCAGTGTATCAGGATTTGGACGAGTCTCAAGTATCTGAGCAACTTCTTTTGCTTCTTGTGTCAGGAAGACAGTCTCAATATCATGTGGTCCTATCTCCTACGGGCAATACCAATGCCTCGATCCTTGGTGTGGTGGCGACAGCGTCCGGAGTCACATCGGCATCTAGTCACGTAGTTCGACTACTCCCGCACGCCAAGAGCTTATCTGGGGAAACATCCGATCAAGTGGCCGCCAGGGAAAGTTTGTACATTGAGCTTGAGCTAGCTGTTGCAGCGGCAATGCAAAACTACGACGCACAGAGCACCCTACAAATCGTGGTTGCAGCGTGCAGCATCCTCAACAGCATGACTCAATCTGCAAGGCGACCTTTGCTTCACCGACAGCTCGCAGACTCTGACGCAGTTGCAGCCTTGAGTTCCCCTCAATACTGGCCAGTGAATTCATCTATGAATCTTCAGGATTCTTTGAACACATCTACACTTCACGTTTTCCAAGCGTACACACGTGTAAAGAGCTGGCTGATGCCGTCTAGTGCTGCTGGACACGACACTATTCGAACTCAAACCAATCAAACAACACGTGAGTCGAGAAAACTAAAGGCAGGATTTCGTGCACGCGATGGGCTTGCGATGCACACCCGTGCAAGCAATGACAACAATATACGAAGCTACTTCCTCGGAGTTTTGAAATCTGCATTTGACATTTCATCTCGGTCACAGGAGGACCTTGGCTCGTTCGCTGTCGCCCTCAGCATCCTGATGCAGGACTCCAGATTGGAATCACGAGATGTCAACTCGGTAGTCTCCCTCCTCAACGACATAGCCATAGGCACGACCTCGTCTCTTCTTGGCGTGCCAGACTGGCACTCTACAGCTCTTGTCAAATCCGCCGGCAACGCCGCACTTTTGCTCAACACACATGTTGCAACTCTCAGCACTGATTACGCTGTGCTGAGCAACCAGATCCAGAACACAGTAGGACGCACGACTGACATGCTAGGCAAGGCATTGTTCGTGGGAGAGGCTGCGCGTCGAATCCGCTCGACACAGCTGTCGTTGAGCATCTCTAAATTTTCGAGCGTCGCCGAGGGGGAACAGATTTCTTCAGCGTGTCTGCCGACAAGTGGCGCCATGCAATGCGTCCAGCTCACTGTGCCTCGCCAGCTCACCGGTACAACTCGCCGGCAGTTGGTAGCAGTCGGGGCCGTTGGCGGGCGCGAGGTGTTGGTCGTGAAAATAGCTCTGTGGAAGAGACCTTTGTATCTTCTGCCGGCTTTGTATGATAAAGAAGCTCAGGGTCCCATGGTGCAGTTTGATGTTGCAAAAGATAACCTTGGCGGTAGTGTGCAGTCTCTTACAATGCTCAACGAGTCGCTCGCGGCAGCTTTGATTTTCCGCATGGATGCACTGGGAGTTCATGCAGGCTCCCTGTCTTCATGTAGATGGTTTGATCCTGCCCGTCGTCAGTGGAGGCGGCAGGGGCTTCTGGCACGTCAGGCGCGCGAAAGTGAAATAGAGTGTATTGCAATTGCACAGCTGAGCCACCTTGCCGTGCTTTCCGAGCAGATTGTCTACGATACGCACTCATTAGACGTGCCTTCCAGCTATCGCACTGTGACTCTCGGTGAGGCGCGTCAATTCAGCTCACTTGTAACATTGGTCTTACTCATCGTCATCGCGTCCTCAGCATTGATCGCCACCCTTGGTTTGGTTTCACAAGCTCTTCACGCTGTTTCAACTGCCATGCAGAGATCGTCGGGTGTTGACACATCTATGGCCACCAACCGTATTGCTCCAGAGGATGAATTCATTGAGGGCTTTCTAACCGACTATGAAAAAGACGGCAGCATACAAAGTATCGGAGTCATTCTGCTATCACGACATCCTCTGCTCTCTCTCATATGGTCAGCACCACGAGCTGAAGCACGATGGTTCGCTCGCCTGCTCAGCTTTCTTGTTACTCTTTCTGGCATCATGGTGCTTGTCATGCTTCTCTTTGCCTGTGAATTTGCCAACGCGCCGCAATGGCTCGAGACTGGTATTCTTGCAGGACTTGCTGGCATCCCCCTCTACTACATGGTAATGGCACCTTTTGGAATAGGACGTCGCCTCCGAGCACTTGCAACAGCGTCTTCAAAAACTCGTGCAGCCAACACGAACAGAATTCTGGCCCTACCTGCCTTGCCCGAAGAATCACAAGTGGACAGCTCTTCGTCACGGCCAATCCGGTCGATCCCGGTGCCTTCGAGTGCTTTTGTTGGTCGTCCGCAAGAGAGCGACGAGCTACGCCCTACAAGAGCACAGCACCGCGCTGCAGCTACTCCAACATTGGACATGCATCATACGCTTAGCATGCAGAGGGACGACCAAGTCGACGAGGAGGAGGAGCTATACTCGCGACCGGGCACTGGGGGGGAGACAGTGACAGCAACCCTCGCGTCAGCTACCTTTACCTATGCCCCAGATGCCACAGCTCCTTTGCCAACAATGCCCGCATTCGCAAGTCCAGGCAGAGACGAGTTTGGAGTATCGCAGCAAATACCCAACGCAGGTGAGCTGCCTAGTTCGATGTTTAAGGAATTCGATCTGCTGTCAGTTGCTGCCCACAAACTCAACGAACACCAGTCCCGTCATCCTGAGCATGATGACAGCATGTCTCCAATCAGGCCTTCAGAGGTAGATTGGACCTACACGCCATGTCCTTCACCGCGTGATATATCGGCACCTGCTCGTTCAAGTCGACCTCAAAGTTGTCGTACTTCTGGTCGCAGTACTCCTACTGCAGGAGTTCGTGGGCCTCTGATGATGATGAGCTCTCGATCTCTTGCCCGCGCGGCAGGGGCACGGCAGGGTCTTGGCATCAACGGCCCACGCGTTTCACGCCCCCCTAGCATACCGCTTTCGCACCCACGCGCTGTACCAGATTCTCAAGATGCGCGCTTGCACATGGGGGCAGCAGCGTCATCACCAGAACCACCTTTATTTGGCATACGAGTCACCGGCGGCAACTTTGGAGCACGGCTGACAGAGCTAGTCATACCACCAGCGCCTCCTCCGTCGCCACGCCTTGACCAAGTTCGAGCGAGTGCCATTATTGCAGCTATGGACACTTCACCCACTCTCCAGGCTGCTTCTGACTACCTGCAAGACTACCCCCCCCCTCCTCAAGACTTTGAGACGGAGGAGGCAGGAGCTGGAGACATCACAACTTGCAACACACCCCAACGCACAGGAGATCACCATCAGTCTCAGCATCTTCCAGGGGCGATCAACGACGACGAGCCCATCGATCCCGTCGAGGCCTTGAGCGCAAGCCCTCACTTCACCAACGTCTCAGTGACCTCGCCCATTGCACACGGCCGCATGTCCCCCGGAGAACTCGGGGGCTGGTCCCCCGACCCAGCGCCCTCCCGAGAGCACTTTTTGAACTCCCCCAGCTACCTCGCCGAGTCTCCTGGGTTGGAATCGTTGGAGCACACAGAGGATTCGTTACAGCACACAGACTTTGTAACAAAGCGACTTGCTGTCACAACAGCTCGTGGCCATTCGCCTTCTGAAATTGAGGAGGAGGGAGAAGAAAATGGCGCCAGGAGGAGCAGCCGGCGCCGAGAGCGCGCGCCACCACGCCCTCGGAATCTTGAGCCCATCCTAGGATCGCTACGAGGCGCAGATCCGTGGCAGTTACAGTCAATTACTGCCAGTGAGCAGCACACGCACCTGCAAAGCACCAGGCAACTCTCGACCATCCCTCAAGAGGAGGGCGATGAGGAGTATGAGGCCGTCACAGTGCAGCGTGAGTCGGTGCGCACGTCGCCCAACATCTCCCTCGCGAACAGTCTTGTTGAGGCCCCTGGAGGAGGGGCTGGAAAGGGCCAACTTATGCTCGGCACACACAGACACGACGATGACGACCATACCAGAGGAGAAGCAGGAGGGGGGGACGCCAATTATCAACGACTTCAAGTTCAGGAACCTTCTCCACTAGCAGCGATTGATAATGGTTCGGGAGAGCAACATAACGATGGGGGGTACCAGAACTCTCTCCATGACGTGACGCGCTCGCCCAATCGATCTCCCAGGAGGAGGAGGCGCGAGAAGCAATCCGCAGCGTCACGGTGGGCAGAATCTTTCATGTCACGCGCCATTATGGTGGGTACAGGGGTAATCGTCTTCTGTGGAGCAATCTTGCTGGCGTTGGCAGCGGTGCTGCGCGCACTCCTGACCTTTCTCGGGCTGTGCATCGCGCTGTTTCCCGTTGCCGGCCCACTACTGCAGGTATTTGTGCAGTTGGCGGTGTATTTCAAAGCTACTGAGCTGCTGGGTCCATCACTGCGCCCGGGGCTCGATGAGGCCTGGCTGCGCGCCTGTGCTGTGGCTGTGGGCGAGTGGCAGATCTTTCATGCCCTGTCCATTGTACTGCAGGTGGTCGTCGTGAGAAGGATTGAGGCTACGCGTTTGCAAGATCGTGATGACGATATGGATCATGACGATGATGATGATGATGACTCGTCGGACATGGATCCGCAAGAGAGGAATGCTGCCTGACATCAAATGGATGCAGATTGTAACAGCAGCCAGAGCGCGAGAGATGCGTCTCTCGCGAAAGTGCATGTGTGAAAATGGTTCAGTCCAGTTCAAGTATTATAAATAAATCTTTTTTTTCTGCGTTTCGTGGTCGGAATCCTCAACCGTGTGTGTGTGTGTATGGTGTGTGTGTGCGTGTGTGTGTGCATGTGTATGTTTATGTGTGTGTGTGTGTGTGTGTGTGTGTGTGTGTGTGTGTGTGTGTGTGTGTGTGTGTGTGTGTGTGTGTGTGTGTGTGTGTGTGTGTGTGTGTGTGTGTGTGT
>Ga0105055_10012386_pt1 | contig 10388 bp, 11 predicted proteins | sample BON03_FD_78090 | JGI IMG/M metagenome (GOLD analysis project Ga0105055, IMG submission 78090) | Freshwater microbial communities from Lake Bonney liftoff mats and glacier meltwater in Antarctica - BON-03 | ecosystem: Environmental > Aquatic > Freshwater > Ice > Glacier meltwater | place: Lake... | reverse complement strand
TGTGTGTGCGGGTGCGGGTGTGCGTGTGTGTGTATGTGTGTTTGTGTGAGTGCATGTTTCTATATGTGTGTATATATGTTTATATATTTGTGTATATATGTGTGTATAAAGCATGTTCTCTCTACACACCTTCGAATGTTTGTATTACTGTGTGTGTGTGGGTGGGTGCGTGCGTGCGTGCGTGCGTGCGTGTGTGTGAATGTGCGTGCGTGTCTGTGTCTGTGTCTGTGTGTGTCTGTGACTGTGACTGTGACTGTGATTGTGACTGTGTGTGTGTGTCAGAGCCCGTAAACAGATGCGAATACGAGTTCGGGCTTGCCCTGTGGATCCCCCGTCAACAGTAGAATTTCTCTGTCGACCGGGAACCCCCCGGGAGCACCCGGATGTTATTTTGTTGTTATGTTTGTGTGTTTGTGTTTTCGTTGTTGTTTTCATTGTGTTTATTTATTGATGTTTGTGTTTGTTGTTTGCTTTGTCTGTTTGTGTGTGTGTTGCTGTGTGTTTGTTTGGTGTTGTTGTTTGTCGTGTCCCCCTTTAATGGTTGTCTGGTTCGTGTGTTGTTCTTGTGTTGTTCATTGTTGTGTGTGTGTTTTGTGTTGTGTGTTTGTTTGTTGTGTGTGTGGGTGGTGTCATGAAGATAGATGTATATAGATATGTATACAACTATAGGCATATAGATGCATACATCCATATATATATGCGCCTATTCATATCCATATCCATTTCTATATCTATATATAACACCGTGTGTATGCATAATTATGTGTATACATATACACACTCTGTGAACGGTGAGCTCACTTTCGATTCCAGCCTTTGGGAAACCGAGTTTCGAACTCTCTACTCTGGACTGTTCACGGATCCAGACAACGATTTTGCCATCCAGGATGCCAGACTACAGCTACTTCGTTTGAATGCTGTCGGCCAAGATCGTATTGTGGTTCCGCGTTTTATGCTTTGCGACATTCTTTCGCAGTCTGGCCGCAAGAGGTATACGGCACCGGGCCTGGATGGGATTACAAGTGGAGCTCTTGGATATTTACCTCTGGCCGCTATCGATACGCTCGTTAACCTGTGTGAATCTAGGATCAACGGTGATTTGGGCCATGATTCTCTTATTGCGGACTGGATCCATGTTGCTATTTCTTTGATCCCAAAAGTTCGAAACGCCAACACCGCCAAAAAGTGGAGATCTATAGCTTTGACTTCTTGCCTCCAGAAAGTGTATCTTGCTGTTGTCACCAAATTGGACCAGTTTTATTCGGAACCTTGTCATCACATGCAGTATGGTTTCTCTTTGGGGAAGCAAGTCATGGAGATCACAGAGCTGCGCCGCCTTGCTGCTCAGAAGAGCACGCGGTGGGGAGTGTCGCTTTATTCTATGAAGCTCGACGTTCATAGGGCCTTCGACGCGCTGCGGCACGGAGTCATCCTCGCTGCTTTAGAACGCTCTTCGTGTCCAGTTCGTCTGCAACTCGCCATGTTGCGCGAGCTCGCACACTTCGACATCACACTGAACTTCCAGGGCTCGGTGTGGGAGGGCATTACATATTTGAACGGAGGCAAAAAAGGAGGGTCCGACACACCCGAGCTCAGGAAAAGAGCTCTAGACGTTGCTCTGTGCAAGGCTAAGCTAAGATGGGACTCTTTGTCTCTTGGGGCCAGCTTCGGGCAAGAACCGAAATCACACGGGAACAACTTGTACCTCGACGGGGTCGCTTGGGCCGACGACATCATTTTGTTTTCAAACAGCTTGGCCAACATGAAGGCTATGTTTCGAATTCTTGTCGAGGAGCTCGCTGCCCTCCGTCTTGAAATCAAACCCGGAAGCTTGGAAGTGATGAACAACTATGGGTTTTGGGACCATGATGTTATGCTTTGGGAAGCCGGCGGAGTTCAACACAAGGTTTGTGCCAGACACAGCTTGAACATCCTTGGAGTCACTGTTGACGAGTCAGGTTCGGATACGGCTTCTATCGACCATCGTATTGCACAGGCTTGGATTCATTTTATGGCCCGGCGAAAATCGTTTTGCAACTCCATCATTCCCCTGAAGCTTCGGTGGCGCCGAATTCGTGACACGGTTTTCAAAACTTTGCTCCATGGATCCGTGGATGGTTGATCAATGAGACCACTCGGAAGAAACTTCGCGGTTTTGAGTTCAAAATCTTGTGCCAGACTTTATGCCGTGGGGTCAGGGCCGATGAAACTCCCGGGGACTACTTCGAGCGCAATCGCGCCAAAATCAATGAACTTCAGGACCTTTTCCAGTGGGTGCCGCTTTCAAAATTGGCTACCAACAGCCACTTGTCGTGGTGGGGACATGTTGCGCGCATTCCGGAACCGAGCCCATTGCGGTTTATTATGAAATGGAGGAGTCTCGCATGGGAAGCCTCGAACAACGTCCTCAAGCAGGCAGTCAAAACAGTTCAAAGCCGTCGTGGACATAATTGGAACATTCAGGGCCCTCGGGGCCCGGAGGACTGTTTGGGCCTTTACATGGGGAACGATTGGGAGACGGCTGCACAGGACCGTGACAGATGGTCAGCTTTAAAGGCCAAGGTCCTCGAGGAACGTCTTGGAGTAGTGCCTAATTCGACAATGCTGCTTCCTTCGTCGAACCGCACGCAGGATTGGACCAGAGGCTGTCGCATGACGTTTGTGCTTCGATTGCTCATTGTCGTGGAAAACCCTCAGATTGCTCACCAAGCAACCGGTACATGGCAGAGCACTGCTCGAACAGATTTGGCTCCGTACATCAGCTTTTTGAAGTGGAATGTTCATGCTCTGCAGCGTTTCTGGAAATTTGGATGTGCCATGAAGAACGAAAATCTCATTCAGAGTCGACCTCGGACACAAAACAAAAGCAGTGATGATTTGGCCAAATGGGTTGAGAAAACAGGTGAGGCCGTGACGCAGACATTCTTTGTACAGCTAGCTTCTAACGACATGCTTGTGCTCTCAAGTGCTGGCTGCAGGGGAGACACTGGTTCTTCCTCTTGTGCTGCTGGGCTCCATGTGTATAGGCATGATGTTGGATGGATTATTTTAGGTAAGTGGGGCATTCCCATGGGACACTGTACAAAAATCGTTGCTGAATTTGAGGGTGCTTGTTTGTCCATTCGATTGCTCATGCTTTGCTGCATTCAATCCAAAAGTGTGACGTAGTTGTTGTAGGGCCTTTTTGCGACATGTGATGTTCTCCTTCATGGAGTGCGGATAGTTGGCAATGCAGGTCTTCACAGATGTAGTTTCCTTATTTTGTTCTCTTGAATTGTTGTCACGATTCTCCAGTTGCGATTGCAGCCTTGAGTGAGACAAATCATAAATATGCATATACACGTATGTATATATATTTATAAATACATATATACACACCATATACACATACATGTGTATATCTAGATTTACATCGATATATAGATATACATGTGTTAGATGTGCATATATGTACATATGTGCATATGTAGATATATCTATAGATCTCTCTATATATATAGGTGTACATCTATGTATATATATACATATATAGATATATATATGTATATATCTATATCTATATGTACAACAGCAACAGCAACATCAACAGCAACGACAACAACAACAGCAACCGCAACAACAACAACAACAACAACAACACTCACAACAACCACCACTACCTCCATCAACACAGCGAGAACAATAACAACTCCTTTGAGCACCCATGGGCACCCATCCAGTGCCAATATACGTGCCCCCCCCTTTACAACATTGCGAACCAATGTCGAATCGATATTTTCGAGTGTGCAAATTGTCTCGACACTGCGGCGGGTCTTCGAAAATGACAAAACTCAGCCTGAGTGTGCACTAATTGGCTCGTCCGCTGCGGGTCTCCCACAATGGCAAGCTGTGCGCACAAACGAAAGCCAGCACAGCTGTACTGGAAGAGTCTCCGTTTGCGATCATGCGAAAGACGAGGTGCTGCAAGCATAGGCCCGTTTGGAAGTCAAATGAGCCCTAGCAACTCCGGAGGCACGTCGTTTCCGCTCCTGCTTCGCATTGCTCAAGAACGAAGTGTCGCACTCCAACTGATGCTTCTGCAGCAGGGCAGTCTGAGCATCGTTCGCTTTGGTATGTTTGGTGGACAAGTCCACGAGATCACTGGAGGTCTTGTCCAAGATCAAGGTGGCAGGGCCGTTGCCTTCCTCCATGTCGCCGAAGTAGTCCAAGATACTGTACTTCACCATGCCTCGCTTCCCCGCCGCATGCTTGTCCGACCAACCGTTCACGATGTCAAAATCCAAGTTGAATCTCGCGAACACATCAACCTTCACCCTGGCCTTGGAGGACCCCTGAACGATCTCCGTGGCCCAACCCTCAGAATCAAAGATGAACTCGTAGGGGCCGTACTGCCACCAATTGATCTTGCCATGCTCATCCGTGAAGATGATGATCTCATCAGACAAACTGGAACCACACTGCTGGTACCTGCCGTCCAAGGCGCGGATGCACACGGACTTGACCCGCATCATATCCGGGATGATGTCGTTGCCAGAAACGACTACTGTCATAGCAAAGAACTGCTCGACTGCACCCGGGCAATCGATCTCCAAACTGTTCAGGAAGTCTTTGTCGAGGGTTTCGTTCCAACGGGTCAAGCACTGAGCCTTGTACTCTTTGGGCAACTTCGAGAAGGACATGACGGACTCGTCCCACCTCTCGACACCTATGTATGCGTGTATGTGTGTATGTGTGTATATGTGTATGTGTGTCTACCAGCAAATATAAATCTCAGAGTAAGTGAAGGGGTATCTCAGAATTGATCTTGGCCTCGGTATATATATATATATCTATATAATTTCGGTTCGAGACGGCCTCCAAGACACCGTCTGCTCTTTTTGGCACATCGCGTTTGTGTCTGCGCAGCACCGTGCGGCCAGCTCTCCCGCCCCAGCAATACCGCGAATTTGTGAATTCAAGAATTCTTTGCACTTGCGACTTGGGCTTTCCCACCTCTCCAGTTCCAGAGCTCGAGTACTCACGCCAGGGGCTGTCGGACACTTGTGATTTCGCGAGCTCAGCGAACACAAGGGAGTGGCCAGAAACTTTCTTCGCAGCTCACGGAGCAGCCACAGCTTATCGCTTGGGAACGTTTCCTCATATCGTCCACGTCGTCATTTTCGTACTGTCGGCAGTCGTCTCCACACCATTCGTCACTACGGCTTCGCTTACGCCAGCTTTGGATCACGAGCTCGACCTCCTCGCGGACTACTTCAGTTCGGCACCAGACAGATTGCTCACACCACCACCATCACCAACACCAGACGAGCCAGAGGCTTACCAGAGGTACTCACCAGTACCAGCAGTAGAGGAAATTTCGGACACCGAACCCTACGAACATTGTTCATTCGTGCCACTATTGTTGCCTCAGGAACCTCCTTACGACGAATTTGGAGACTTTGACACACTTATTGAAACAAGAACTCCGGAGCACTTTGACATCTCGGACGAAGCAATGCCAGATTTACTTGGAGCATCAGCACAGCAACCTTCATCCAACAGCCCGGTGCGCACAGCCCCAAAGATGGAACCAGCAGGTTCACCGAGCAAGAGGCAACACGTTGGCCCAGCAGCAGCACAGCCCCCGAATTGGTCACCACATGGACTTGGACGTGCTTTTGTACAGGATCCCATTCATCAGGTGAATGCCTCTGCCCCCGCTGCCGCAGCTTCATCCAGCTCACCCACAGACTTGAAGAAAATGATGTCTTTTCTTGGTACGATGAGAGATGAACAGAAAACAGGCTTCAGCAACATGGAGCAGTCACACAACAGTCAGATCACGGCTCTTAAAACTCATCTGGAAGACAGCCTCACACTGTGTCGTGATGAGTACCGCGAGCACGCTAGACATGCAGCACAGCGTTGCACAGACTTGGAAGCCGAGTTCAAGAAGCTCCAGACGTCTGTCTCAGCTGAACAAACGGAGCTCAAGAAGCAGGTCACTGCCAAAGTTCAGGCATCCGCTTTCGCAGACTTCGGCCGACAAGCTCAGTCATCATCATCGAAGTTTGTTGCTAGAAAGATGTTTGCACGTGGTTGGTGTACTTTTGGCTGTGAAGCAACAGAGGGCGTGAAATCGGCAGAGCTCATCGCAGCAGGCTCGGCTCTGATTGACATGCTGACCAGCGAGATGCAGTCATGGGTGATGGAACCAGCCAAGCGTTTCCACGCACCTCACTTCCGAAACCGACAGTTGCAAATAAACTTGAACGAGGTGGGCCCGGAGGATGCAGGCTGGCAAATCTGCAGGGTCATCAACGACCGTTTGAAGAACGAGGGCAGCACCCTTAACGGCAAATCTTTCTACCTCACGCCGGACATGGAGCTCTGGAAGCGACAGCGAAACGGATGCATTAACCGTGCCAACGAGGTGATCCTACGTGACCTTCCTCCTCTTAGCAACAGCGAGCTCATCAAAGACTGGGCTGTCTGAAAATTGTACTTCTCTCGTGGCGGCAACGACTGCCTCTTGGGATGTTGGAACAAGACGACCGGATGGAAGTGGACAGCGGAGACCATTCAACGTCTGTGGCCACAAGCTAATCTGCAGGGCCTCGCCACAGCTATGGAGTGGAACCGCTGATGTTTAACGGCTCCGAAGGACCCCACTGTTTTGCACGTTGCATGTTGGAACGCTAACACTTTAAAACAAGATAAGTTTGAAGTTGTGTATGACAACCTCATGCAGGAAGCCAATTGCGACATCATACTTTTACAGGAAAGCGGGAGCCTATCGCAGGACTGGACCACCGATGCTTCTTCGTGCGTCGTTTTCAGTTCCAGCACTTACAATTCACCGGCCATCATCCTATCCAACACTACAGCAAAGACGTGTGTTTGGCATCGGGAGGATGAAAATCTCTGCGCTGTTGGACTCACATGGCATGGCATCAACACCGTTCTGATTTCAGTTTATCTTCCTGACTCTGGAAAACCGGACACCTTATTCAGCGATGCCATCACAGTTTTGGACAACATGCTTGATTAAATTTGGATCTCACAACCTTGGGAGTGTATGATTATGGGAGGCGATGCCAACGTGCATGTTCACCCGGTAGAAGGCGTTATTGGTGCGGCTTGCGACGGTCGCGCGTGGGATCACCGCAGCATGATGCTTTTTCAGCTCGTGGCAAAGTGGGGCTTTAGTTGGACCAGCACATTCAACACGGCTGAACTTGAATCCACTTACACCCACATGTCCTACAGCACCAAAGCCATTTCGATTCTCGACTACGTTTGGATTGGAACCAACACAGGCACCACTGTTTCCGCCAAGTGCGAAGTTATGCACCACCAAGCTGTCTGTAGCGACCACTATCCTATTATCACAAAGATTTTGCTTGGCACAAAACACAAAAAGAAAAAGACCGCTGTGCACCGCAGGAAGTGCAACTTTCAGGACATCAGGGTTTCTAACCGGTTCGCCGCTTTGATGACTTCGGACTCCGATGAGGCGGAGCAACAAACATTGGAAACTTTTGGCAACCACATCGTTAAATCCATGACCTCCGCCGCCCACAACGAGCTTTTGTGCAACACTACCCCGACTGTCCCTATGAGAATTCTTGTTGCTGAGGAATCGGCCGCTGTTCGTTGTGCCAACCCGGGTCTCAACACACACATTGCCCTCAAGTTTTTGAATAAACGCAAGAAGCAGATCAAACAACGTAAGGCCAGCGAACATTTTGCAAAACACGGTCTGTGTGCGCCTAGGGAGGACAAATCGGTGGCCAAGACTTTGCAACCTCTTTTCGTGGGAGACAAGCTCACATTCGATTGCAACCTCTGGGAAGCCGAGTTTAGAACATTGTACACGGGTCTCTACACGGACTCCGAGAACGATTTTGCCACACAGGATGCCAGACTTCAGCTTCTTCGTTCGAAAACGCTCGGCCAAGATCGTATTCTGGTTCCGCGCTTTATGCTTTGCGAAATCCTGTCGCAGTCCGGCCGAAAGCGACATACGGGGAGCCCTCGGATGTTTACCTATGTCTGCTATTGATACGCTCATCGTGTTGATTGAATCTGGGATCAACGGTGATTTGGGCCACGATTCTCTTGTCAATGACTGGATCCATGTTGCTATCTCGTTGATACCAAAAGTCAAAAACGCCAACACCGCCAAAAAGTGGAGACCTATAGCCTTGACCTCATGCCTCCAGAAAGTTTACCTCGCTGTCGTTACGAAATTGGTCCAGTTTTATTCGGAACCTTGTCATCACATGCAGTACGGGTTTTCTTCGGGGAAGCAAGTCATGGAAATCACAGAGCTGTGCCGCCTCGCTGCTCAAAAGAGCACACGGTGGGACATTCCTTTTATACTATGAAGCTGGACGTTCATCGAGCTTTCGACGCACTTCGGCATGGAGTCATCCATTCTTCGCTAGAGCGTTCATTATGTCCAGTTCGCCTACAGCTGGCAATGCTTCGCGAGCTCGCACACTGCGACATTACCCTGGAATTCCAGGGCTCGGTGTGGGAAGACATCACTTATTCAAAAGGAGAACTCTGGAAGAGGGTTTTAGACGTTGCTCTTCGCCAGGCAAAGTGTAGATGGGACGCTTCATCACTTGGGGCCAGCTTCGGGCAATAATCCAGATTTCACGGGAACAACATGTATCTCGACGGTGTTGCTTGGGCCGACGACATCATTCTGTTTTCGAACAGCTTGGCCAACATGAAGGCTATGTTTCAGATTCTTGTTGAGGAACTCGCGGCCCTTAAACTCGAAATCAAACCTGGAAGCTTAGAAGTGATGAACAACTTTGGGGATCTCGCCAACGATAACATGTTCTGGGAAGCCGGCGGAGTTCAACACAAGGTTTGCGCCAAACACAGCTTGAACATTCTTAGAGTCACTGTTGATGAGTCGGGCACGGATGCGGCATCAATCGACCACCGAATTGCTCAGGCTTGGTTACATTTTCAGGCCCGGAGGAAATCGTTTTGCAATTCCATCATCCCCCTGAAGCTTCGCTGGCGCCGTATTCGGGACACGGTTTATAGAACTTTGCTCCATGGATCGGGAGGATGGATGATCAACGAAACCACTCGGAAGAAACTCCGCGGCTTTGAGTTCAAAATCTTTTGCCAGACACTTTGTCGAGGGGTCAGGGCTGACGAAACTCCGGGGGACTACTTCGAGAGAAACCGCGCGAAAATTAACGAGCTTCAGGACCTTTTCCATTGGGTGCCGCTCGCAAAATTCGCTGCCAACAGTCATTTGTCGTGGTGGGGGCATGTTGCGAGAATTCCGGACCCGAGCCCAGTGCGGCTGCTTTCGAAGTGGCGAAATCTCAGTTGGGAAGCCAAAAACAATGTTCTCAGACAGGGAGTCAAAATTGTTCAAAGAAGCCTCGGACACAATTGGAACATTCAGGGGCCTCGGGGCCCGGAGGGTTGTTTGGAACTCTTTATGGGGCCAGATTGGGAGACGGATGCGCTGGACCGCGACAGACGGTCAACTTTAAAGGCCATGGTTCTCGTAGAACGTCTTGGTGTTGTGCAGAATTCGACGTTGCTCTTACCTTCGTCGAACAGAATGCAAGATTGGACACGAGGATGTCGTACAAATCTTGTGCACCGATTGCTCATCATCGTGGAAAACCCGCAGATTGCATACCAGTAAAATGGAATGTGGCATTGCAAACCCGGCTCCGATATCGCTTCATACGTTGCCTTCATGAAGTGGAATGTTCATGCTCTTCGTCGTCATTGGAAATTTAGTTGTGCCACGAAGGGAGAACACCTCATCCAATACCGACCTCGCTCACAGAACAGACACACGAATGATTTGGCAAAGAGGGTTGAGAAAACAGGTGAGGCCGCCATGCAGACGTGTTGTGTACAGCTCTTGCCACATGAGTTGCTTGTCCTCACGAGTTCGGGCCATAGGGGACACACAGGTACATGTTCTTGTGCTGCTGGGCTCCACGTGTATAGGGACAGTGTTGGCATGATTATCTTAGGCGAGTGGGGCATCCCAATGGGACATTGTACAAAAGTTGTTGCTGAATTCGAGGCTTCTTGTTTATCAATTCGATTGCTCATGTTATGGTGCATACAATCCCAAACTGTGTCTTAGCTATGTTCCTTTTGCAACAAGTGACGAACTCCTACAAGGATTTCTGATAGTTGTCAATGCGGGTTCTGGCGAATTGTTCTGCAGTAATTGGCTTTTGTTTGTCTTATGTTACCCGACTCTCCAGTTGCGATTGCAGCCTTGAGTGATATATATATATATACATACACATATATATATACATATATATATATGCATGTCTATGTGTATATATATACATAACTATGCATACACACAGTGTTATATATATATATAGATATAGAAG
>Ga0105055_10012385_pt1 | contig 10390 bp, 6 predicted proteins | sample BON03_FD_78090 | JGI IMG/M metagenome (GOLD analysis project Ga0105055, IMG submission 78090) | Freshwater microbial communities from Lake Bonney liftoff mats and glacier meltwater in Antarctica - BON-03 | ecosystem: Environmental > Aquatic > Freshwater > Ice > Glacier meltwater | place: Lake... | reverse complement strand
GGATGTACTACCCGCACACCTCAATAGAGATTCTTTTCGAGATTCTTTTAAAGGATTAGTTGCATTGGAGATCATTATTGATCTTCCCATTGGTTTTCCAATAAACAACATTATCTCTCTCCTCAGCCACTGATAGAGGCGGCATTCGATCCAGCCCCTATGTTCTCTCCTGCATATGGCAACCCAGTGTCCTCGGATTCACCACCGAAAACCTTCGCTATCATCAGGCTAGCCACTAATGCACAAATTGATACTGTCGAACGCACCCTCATCCATTCATTGCAACGCACACTACACTGTTTCACCTGTCCACACATCACAATGATTGAACTTGTTATCCCTCCACTCACATTACAATAGGCTCTTCAAGTTGTAACCCTACGTTTCAGATACACAGTTCTCCACAAAAACACTATAGCAGCAAAACTGTACAACCTGAGATGCAAATTTCGCTGCAGTAATACCCAACCCCACCATACCATAGAAAACAGCATTGCCAAGGCCCACTTCACACTTATGATATTCACCACCTACTCCGCCCTCCCCCCCCATGCCTTGCTTAGTCACCCTTGCCAAACTCAAGAATAGAGGAAAGTCATGCACCACATTCAGAGTAAATGAAACAAATTTATGTATTTTACTGATTTGACTTAAAAACCCACATGCACCTCAACCCCCCTCCGGGAATGTCTCTTCACGACTACATGCACACTTCCTCCTCCATCATCGCTCCCTCTGCAACAACTTGTACAAGTTGTGGATTAGTGGCTTTGGGACCGGAGACGGAGGAGAGACATAGGGTTGTGGTGCCCAACAACCCCCCCCCCTACCTCACAATGTGTGGGCACCGCAACCCTATGTCTCTCCTCCGACTCCGGTCCCAAAGCCACCAATCCGTTTTCGCCCTCATTCTCACCATACATGAGAACCAACAAGACACCTATGACTCCCGAGTGTGCCTCTACTGCCCGTTTGGAGTGACTGGCTCAGAAATCCATCTCATCTTGGAATGACCCACAACATCTCATGTTGCACTAGATTTGATCCCATTCCTCACAAATCTCCTCTATGACACCTGGGACTACCCTGACCACCCACCAACAAACCTGACTTATCCTAGGCGATCCCCCATCTACCCTCCCCGGGAAACTTCACCATATGAAGTCGACCCTTCCTGCCATCTTTCATTATGTTCCCAATTTGAAAATCTTTGTATAACATGACATGAAACCCCCTTTTACATTACAACCTTACAATAAACCTCGACCCCTCCCTCTGTTATTATCCTCCCCCTCACACCTCCACGCCCATTTGTACGTCAAAACAAATAAATTAAATAAACAGAACAGATATCAAAATATATACATATATATAAATATAAAGCATTAAAAACGAAAAGGTGAAAAAAAATACATACACACATTGAATGGGTGTCTTACAAAGAAAAAGTGTGAGAACGAACAAACAAAGTCCTGAGATACAAACCAGCCATCTCCATCTCCACAGACCCTCTTCTTTTCCACCAACACACTCCTCGCACCACATCTGAAACTACCCCCTTTTTCAGTCCCTTAAAAGTTCAATGGAACTGGCTGGGTTCGTCCGCACCTAACGCAAAAAATAAAATCAGGGAGTTCTGACAATATCCATCCAGCTGCAGTCCACGCGAGGGCGTGGACACCTACCGGGGCCGGGCTATCAATGCTAGGGGACGGGGCCATCAATGCCAGGCCAACGCCGATAGGGTTGCAAAGGCGACTCACGGGACACGAGCAACTTAGTATCAAGATGTCTCATAGGGATGTTTCTTCCTGCAGACCTGAAGGATTCGTCTTTTGGATCTCTCTCCACTCACGCGGACAAAGCTGTTAATACCTACGCCAGCGGGCATCGTGGTTGAGAAGGGGTCCGAGTCATATTGGCCCACACTGGGGACGGGCACCCCCTGGGGGGTGTTGGTCGGGGTTTAGTTTAGTTCCCGATTATACTACTATTTCGGTAAGGGTCCGGGCCAATATTAAATCGGTGCCTTAAAAATAAAAAGTGTGAGAATGAACAAGGCGGGACAACATTCAATTTGTGTCTGAAAAATAAAGAGTGTGAGACCGAGCGTAGAACAAAAGTATAATAAAAACAATACTATTAATAAGGCTGTATTTCACATATGGATAGCCCCAAGCTTTTTCCGCTGTTCTGTGAGCACTTTTCCAAAGAAACTCTCTTTTGTGAGAAGACTCAAACATTTACGGTTTTCTGTGGGTAACTTAATCCCACAACGCTTTTCTGTAACAAAAAAATCTTTCTGCGGGTAACTCTGTAACTTTTAAAAAATTCCGTGGGAAACCTTCAAACCAAAGCATCTTTCTGTAGGTATCACTCAAACAAAGTGACTCTCTGTGTGTAACCCTCAAACAAAAACAACCCACTGTGGGTAACATTAAAACATTTACGTGGCTACCTATTTGAGCCGACGGGTGCCATAGGGTTTGGACCAGAGTCCATGTGCGGGGCACACGGCGAGAACAAATAATCTCGCCGTGATTTTAGCGAGCCCAATTTTCCTCTACTTTTTTCAGCGTTTTCAGATCGGACATCTCCTCGTTCTAAGATCGGACTTCTACCGGACATAAATATGTCTGATCTCAAGAAAATGAAGTGGAAGACGTCTGATCTAAAAAAAAAGTGGAAACCCCTCAAAAAACATCAGTGGAAACTCTTGTCCGACTCCTGTGGCGCGCGGAGGCTTTGGGGCTAAGGCCCCTCCGCTTGCCGCGCGCTCGTATTGGCAGGTAGTAGATCGAGCTTTACTGAGATTACTGAGTACAAATATTCGCACAGTCACTCACTTCAGTGAGAATAATAGACTGCACCTTGAGAGTTCCAAACAAATTTACTGCATGATGTCGAAAAAACACGGGGAAATGGCGAAAATGTGAATTCTATTTCAAATCATTGACTCCGTGGCTGCAGCTTGGGCGGGCCATGAACTGAATGGATCGGCTTCGCACCAGTGCAGATGAGCGGTTGTTGTCTGGGTGACGCGCTGTTGTGATGGTGTGATGAGCTGCTGTCAGCGGTGGTTGTTCTGCGCTTACCCGTCGTTTCTCGTCGAACGGATCCCGTTGAACGGAGGAGGCACTACCATTTCGAGAGGAGAAGTGCTGAGCCTTCGTGGTGTCAAGTCGGGCATCTCACGCAGTCGCTGCAGCGCTGTCGTTCCAGGAGTGCTTGCGTGCATATGTACATTGTGTATATGTGTGTACGTATGTGTGTGTATGAACATGCATATATGTATATATATGCATGTGTATATGTATAGGTATACGCATGCATGTATATACATGTTTATGTGTATGTTCATGCACATTTGTGCATGAATTTTGAGGCTCAGTAGCTGTTGTTTGGCGTGTTTGGGCAGTGTCATGGATGCGCATGTGTATTCTTGTGCGTGTGTATGCGTATGCATATGTGTATATGTATATTTGTATGTGCATTTTTTGTGCAGTGAGTGTTGCGTGCAATTTGGACCAGGTGTTCTTGGCACCAGTGCATGTACAGCTGTATGTATTATACAGATGTTCCTTTGACATCAACGTACACATCTGCGACACATTCGATGCCGGGTGTGCACATATGTGTATGTGCATATATATGTGTATATGCATAAGTATATATATGGATGCGTATGTGCAACTATGATATTGCTTGATGCGTTGAGGCGTCATTGCTGAGATTTTCTGTCTGTGCATATGTGTGCATGTACATGTATGTGTATGTGTGTGTGCATGTATGCGTGTATGTGTACATGTGCATATGTATGTATATTTATTTATGTGTGTCTGTGTATATGTATGCATATGCATGTATATACACACGCATGTGGGTTTATATATGCACTCGTGTAGGCGCATTTTTTTTATTTGTACTGTCCAATCCCTCTACTACATGCGTTCGTATCGCAGGTGTTTTTTTAACACCTGCATGAGTGTGTGGGGGGGGATTGGAAGTGGGGGTTTTTTCCAGCTTGTCCGTGGTTAGCGCTGTTTGCTAGCGTGGGAGGCTTTGTTTTGGCAGGGGTAGAGATAGGGGGTTTGTCTGGTACATTTCTCTATTTTTGCGGGTGTTAGGGTGGTGGGTGGGTGTGCGCTTGTATACGCGCGTACACACGCACAAACTACTTGGGTACTTGATGTGAGCCCAGGTGTAGGAAGGACACCTGGAGAGCCGGAAAAATCCAGATCGACTAAAGCGCAGTATACATGCAGACCGTGTAGGTGTACAAAGTACATTTGTCTATATATATGCTGGGCTGCGGGATTTGATGGTCTGGGCTAATTGCCTTTTTTTCTTTTCAAATGTCTTTTCTTTTGAGAAAAGTAGAAGATATGACGACAATCAGCAAACCACAGTCACTCATTTGGGTGAGAATAAAAGACTGCACCTTGAGAGTTCCAAACAAAACAATTACATTATTTCTTTATGAGCAATAATAAAATCAATCTTCATCATTTCACGAGTAATAATAAAAGCAATCTTCTTTTAGTACCAGCAAAGTCCATAAATCTCCAGATCTTCTTGTCTAAAATGACTGTTGTAGTATGTTGCAGTACGCTGCAGTGTGTTACAGTGTGTTGCAGTGTGTGTGTTCAAATGAGTATGCCGCGATATATACATACACATATACATGGACATACACATGTGTATATAAATATAATAAATTTGTTCAAATCTTATTTGAAGATGTGCAATTTGAGAAACTGCAAAACGAAGATTTGCAATTTGAAAAATGTTTGAATAGATGCCGGTAGCAGGATCAATTTTCGGATCACTTTCCCGAAGCTTCTTGCAAAGTCAAGTTTTCGAAGTCGAGATTTCAAAGTCTGCTTTACTGGATATTCAACAGACATTTCTTTGTGTCTATGGAGTGGATTCATTTATCCCACCCACCTCCCCGAATTAAAACATTTGATCGAAAAACGTTTTAGTTGTCCCTGTTCCGAAAAAGAAACCTCTGGGGGAAATCCTGGGGGCTCCGTTTCGAGATTTAGCTTCAGCAAACTTCTTCTGCAGAGCAAAAACATTCCGACGAGATTACTAGGATTACTTGAAAAACAAAGCAAAATCTGGAGATATGGCCGACTTTGAAAACTTGACTCTGAAAAAAGCTTCGGGAACGTGGCTCAAAATTGATCCTGCTACCAACGTGAAATTTGTCAGAATCTGCAAATGCAAAGTTTTCACATCTAAATTTCCACTGTGGCCAAATCAGACGTAATGCTTTGCACAGAATTTGAACCGAGTTGAACCAACTCAACTCGGATCGCTGCGAATTTGTTGATACACATTGGCTGGCAAGTACCTGCAAGTCCCTTTGCAAACATGGTTGGATTCAAATCTGTTTGAGCAGAATGGATCACATCTAGTTTGATTCAGATCTGAATTGCTCAACTCTTATGTTACTCACATCTGATTGAAGATTGGACCTCATTGGATTGATTGATTTAAATTGTTGCAGTTCGGACTTTCAGATTCAATAAAATCTGATGTGAGGGTTTGTGCTTCGAAGCAAATCAGAGTTGAAGATGTGGTCAAATCTTACTTGAATATTTGCAAAAAAATCGTTAGGTTGAACCGGCTCAACTCGATACTCGAACTTTAATTAACACAATTCTGAATTGAAGATTTGCTCAACCCATTTGAAGATTTGCGATTTGAATCAAATCTAAATTGAAGCTGTGGTCAAATCTGAATTGAAGATTATCAAAAAATCAATCAAGTTGAGCCGGCTCATTACAATTATCGCGTAAAAAAAACTATTTGACAGGCGTATGGACCGGTGTAGCTCGAAATTCGTGAAATGAATTGCTCGACTTGTGCCAGCTCAACTGGCATATCGGGACCAAATTGGACGAATTCGATTCGTGCCAGGAGCCTGTAGGCCGCCGTGTTACTGCGCACCACTCGTATGCGTTCTCAAATTCTCGGGAGGGTTAGCGGTTTGGCATTTTCCAAACAAACACACAAACACACAAACAAACAAACAAACAAACAAGCAAACAAACAAACAAACAAACGAACAACAGGTCGAAAACAGTAGATTCAAATTCTGATGGCAACGCTCAGGCGATTTAAGTCCCCGTGCAGCGTGTGTTCACGGCTCTCCTCATGCGCTTTTGGCCCTCTCATCAATATTTGCTCGGTGACATTTCTTTGACTCGCATTGAGCAGCCTCTAGGTCTACAGAGTTCTCAACGTTTCAAGGCCTGCCCTACAGGTCCAAATGACATCATTTCTGGCCTACATTTTCCCGCACCTCCCACTGGGTCTCAGATTCAGGCGGATCCCTCTATCAAGGAGAAGACGTGGCATCTTAAGCCACAGAGATAGCCCACACGTTTCATTGCACGCTGGAGCCATCGCCGGCCATGATCACCCATTCAATTACAATAAGAATTCGCTTGGCGTTGCCGTTGCATATGCTTCTGCCATACGAACTCACTTGTCGATCCGAATCTCTAAAATACTGCCTCTCTTTAGGTATATCCTTTTATTTTGATCCTGCATTCAACGTGCCTAGATTTCCTCCCGGCCGCATGTACATGGTCCACTACAGATGAGGCGTCTACAAGCCATAAAGGGGAAATCTGGGAAAGACCAAAAACGGGTGAATCGGGTCAGTTGATGAAGGATGATTGGGGGGCAAGATATTCTCGAGATCTATTCACCCTGCAAGTACCAATTCCGTTCATCCCAGTTGGCAGCTGAATATCTCATCCGCAGCGCTGGGCAACAGTTTTGACCTTCTTCGGGAGAAATCTGAAAGTCACGGATGTGTGTCGAGTACAGCAACAAACGACGTTTCAAAAGGTTTTTGATTTAAATTGCTTTTATTACTGGAAACAGTAATTTAGAACCCTTGCTTGAGGGTCTATTTGCTCAAATCCATGTGAATCTGAGTTGACGTGTTTTCAGCTGGAATCGAACCGGGGACCTGCGGATAACAAGATTTCTTAAGTGCCGTGCTCTTCTCCACTGAGCTAAGGTGACGGATGAATCACCGAACATCTTTTAGGACCCTCTCAGAACACATGGCACACCCCTACATTTTGTGGGAGTTAAGTTTCAAATTAGATAATGTCGAGAATAAGAACACTTTCTTTGGAATCTCGAGCTATCAAAAAATTGAAGATCGTACGTGCGATCCTTTATTTGCAAAACCCTGTTGAATTTGAAGAGGGTGTTCGTGTAAAAAGATTGTTTTCAGAATTTGTCTATTGTCTTTACTTTTGTTGCAAACTCCAGAAACCTATGCCCGTTCGAACATGAATTTTTCAAGAGCAGACCAATATATATATGAGAAAGAGAAAAAGAGAGAACTTGAAGAGATACACTGTACTAGTAGTATATATATATATATGGAAGAATTTGTCTATTGACAATACTTGCGCTGCAAACTCCAAAAGAGACCTGTGCCTGTTCAAACATGAATTTTTCAAGAGCAGACCAATATATATTTAAGAGAGAGAGAGAGATATGTATATATAACTATATATATAAAACCCTCTCTCTCCCCCCCTCCCTTCACCTTTTCTCCTATGTCTTCTCCTGCTGGGAAGCCCACCTGAGATCCAGGAGTTTTCACCACTATAATCATCGTTTCCCCCCTTTTGTGGCTGTCTTGTAATAAACTTTCCTCTCTCCTACACACAAATAGTTGGTCCAGGTATCTCTCCCGCTCCCTTTTACCAAGTATTATGACGCTCCTTCCCCAACCATGGTGTGGTGCCCCTATCTATGGCCTGTATTCGTGCTCCTGCTCTGACTACATTTACTATAAACGTCTACCACATACGTTGAGTCCCGCCCGCAGCTAGACACAGTCTGCACGGCAGCGCCCCTACCCATCTCATGCCATGTTTTGTATTTGTACTTGTTTCTTCTGTACGTGTGTCATCTAGGTCATCAAGTGCGTTGGTCTGTGTGATCAGCTCGGAGCTAGAGCCTCTTCGCCGCCGCGCGCCTGTGGGTGGGGACTACAACGATTGGGCGCTATGTTCCTTGGAAATCGAAGAGACTTGTGTGTTCGAGCTGGTTAGCCAGAGGATACAGGAAAATATTGTAGACTGGTTTTATCCACCACCAGTTGGTCCACCATTAAGTAGGCTGGCAACGGTCCGAAACAGTCTGTTGGGTCCTGAGGGATTAATTTAATTTTTACCACCCAAGAAAGAAAGGGTTTTTTCACAATTCCCGTGAAAAAGGTATCGTCGACATTCTTGTTTTTTTTTGTGTGTATGCGAATGTCTCCAGATCCATTGCGGGAGTGTCCGTGGGCTGGGTGATTCAGGACCATCATATTGCTGCGCACCACTCGTATGCATTTCAAAATTCTCCAGAGAATTAAAAGCGTGGCAACTCACACAACAGCGGCTCACGCGACCAAAAAACAAAAAAGACATGGGACACAAAAAGGAAGAAAGACACAGGTTTGTCGACCTGGTCGATGCATCACGGTTGATATGTACCATTTACACCCATATCGACCTTCGCCACCAACACTTGATAGCGAAAAATAACCAAAAAAATAATCTGGAAACCACCCGCTTAGTCCAGTGATTAGGTTGGGTCTTTGAATATCAAGAAAGAAAGAAAGACGTTGACCTCTGATAAGGAGCATCGGGATAATCCAGCGGCTGAGAGGTCAGTCCCTATGGTGTACTACTGTGACAATCCTTCGCTACTATATAACAGGTCCCGCTAGCCTAGCACAACAAATCAGCCCAGAGCACGGCTGTTCACTGTTGTTGCTGGTGCCGCTTTTGTAGCCTGACACCAGCTCTCTCATCTCCGGTTGTGCAATCTGCCAGAATTACATGTTTTCGGGGGAATCCAATACCCTTCCCTTCTTCAGGAGGCTCAAACAAATCTGAAAAACTGAAAGACTGAAAGCATCACAGACAGAAACACGGCCCACGTGCATACCTGATAGTCGTCGGGTGGCGGCATATGTGTGTATTAATTTAGCATGCACGAGCTCTATCATATTACAGTCGCGTAACACAGCAGATGCGCACTCTCTAATTATTCGCTCACCTATATGACGAATGCTGTAGACAGGTTCATGGTTGGTGGGTCGAAGAACACATGCCAAACATAATCATACACACATCATAGAACATAGAGATAAGTACTGTCAAGTGTATCGCAGCTTGGTATCTTGGCTCTGAGCAATGCATGTGTATGTTCTCGAATCTTGCGCCGTTGCCCGATTTCACACGTGTCTGAGGTTACGCTTTTTGATTTTTCGCGGGAGTCGCTTTTAGTCTCGAGCCTGAAACGTCGCTGGTCAGTGTTGTTCCAAGAAGCCCAGAGTATGCGGTCAAGAAAGCAGTCTGTTCACAGCGAAATGTGTTACTGCATACTATTGTAAACCGGCCACACAAATATTTGCCAACGCATGAAGTGGGTGATGTTGATACTGTGACACGCGCTGCAACAGTGTGTTGCAGTCTGCTTTACAGCGTATGTTGCAGTGTGTTGTTGTGTGTTGCAGTGAGTTGCACAGACAAATATAAGTCTTTGTAAGGTCTTGTTACGCGCTACGAATGTGAGTTTTTTTACATTCTGTCAAAAGAGCCTTACTTTCTGTTACAAGAGCCTTGCATTTTTTCGACAGAGACAAAATGTAAGGCTCTTTTGACAGAATATAGGGCTCTTCAGACAGAATACAGAGTTCTTCAGACAGAATGCAAGGCTCTTTTGACACCATGTAGCACTCTTCAGACAGTCAGACCCTTGGACGAATTGGCGTCAGCCCGCATTGGGAATCTGTCAATAATGATGCAGGCTTCATGAAATCCTGGACGTGCTCGCAACTGATTTCTCCCAGCGCAGCCATGGCTTGGGGAACAGTCTGGCACAGAAACTGCATGGATTGATTGTACAATACCTGTTGATCCGTTCCCAGCTTGAAACTGCCATTGCTGTCCAAGGTGTCAGGCTGGAAATTTCCAGTAATCACAAGAATGCACTTTTGATTTTCCACAGGACAGCCCGGTGAGCTGACTCCTGCTTCCCACGCAAAACCTGACGTCAATTCCTGGGCTGCGCGCTTGTCGAGTATCGCAACTTCATCATCGAAACCTGTCAGATTCACAACATTGAAACCTGTCAGATTCACAACATTGAATCATTGGTAACATGCATTCTTGTCAGAACATGATGCGAAGTTTATGTACACGTCACACTATATACCGGGTGTGGCGCGCATTCTTGCAATCAGGTTTGAGTGCCTTCGTGAGGATTCAAAGGACCAATTGGCGAAGCGTTCCGTATTTTCATGTACTCCTTGACTCGCTGTGCCCTCAGTTGCTGTTATGGTGTAGTATGT
>Ga0105055_10012379_pt1 | contig 10394 bp, 4 predicted proteins | sample BON03_FD_78090 | JGI IMG/M metagenome (GOLD analysis project Ga0105055, IMG submission 78090) | Freshwater microbial communities from Lake Bonney liftoff mats and glacier meltwater in Antarctica - BON-03 | ecosystem: Environmental > Aquatic > Freshwater > Ice > Glacier meltwater | place: Lake... | reverse complement strand
CAGCTAAGCCAAAGAGTGGGGCGAGCAAATTCAAGGGCGCAGTCAAAATAGTGCAATTGGATCGTCAGGTGGCTGAATCGCTCATTGGCTATGAAGTCGATAAGAAACCGCGCTTTGAAGTGACACATGAAGGTGAATATCACACCAACATTGTACAAGAACAAGCCATGAGCAGAACTTCCAACTTCATAGGCAAGATCTTAGGTAGATCGCACATGAGTGGTAGCTCATACGGGAAGTTTTGCTCTTCTACGGATGTGGCGTATCAGGGCAATCTTAAGAAGCAAGGTTCTTGGTGGCGCAGCTGGAGAAGCAGATACTTCGTCCTCCGTAAAGATGTACCATTGCTAGCGTATTACAGCTCCGAGAGTACTAAGGATCATATGCTGGGGTCCATCATGCTATGCAGCTCTACTACCGCAGTCAAGGTGGCTGCAGCGGATGCAGACGGCATGAAGGACGCGTTCCGCGTAGTCACTCCGCAGCATACTAAAAAAGACGAGCATGACAACGAGCTGGTCATACCAGGGTCAGATCTTCTATTGTGTGCTGCCGATGATGCGGATGTTAATGTGTGGATCTCTGAAATCTTGTACCAATCGTCTATTAGCTTGCATCCCCGGAGGTACCAGAATGCTGAATTAAACTGGTGGGATTTACTCTTTTCTCATCGTGAAATCAAGTCTTTTTCAACTTCAAAACGTCGTAAAGGAGTCACTGCACAGGATGAGAAACCCATTAATCAAGCAATTGATAAAGATTTGGCGCAAATTTCCCGGACTGCTTGGAATGACTCCCGTGCTTCTATGTCCCTGTCTTCAGGACACGCCACGAGTTCGTCTGCGAAGTGCTCACATCGAGACTTGGATAGCGACTATTCCAGCAGCGTGGATGATGAAGAAGATGATGATAGAGAAGGGGGGGGGTCGTCGAAAATAGTTAAGAAGGAACTTGAGAAATACGCAAGGTTTATGAAGGTCAAGGCAAAGAAGCCAAAGAAAGACAAGCCTCCGATGCCGCCACCCTTTGAGAACGGTGGGATATCGAGGTTCTTAAAGCCCTATGCAAACGAAGAAGAGTACGAAAATGCGCGTAGAGAAAATTTTAAAATTGCGAAGAAACGACCAACTAGTGTCGATGGTGTCAATGAAAATACATTTACCGCAGTAGAAGGAGTACAAGTTTGCCTCGAACTAAAGAATATTTGCTATCAAAATGATAGCATTTTTGTTGTATTGTGCGGTTATGTGCATGGAGTTGATGGGGCAAACAACAAGATTTTCGAATTAGGTCGCACGGAAACAATCACCATTACGGAAAGCGCAGATTACGCTTTAAGCTTGCCGAAATGCCATTTGCACTTCTCGTTGATGCAGGTGAACGTGCCCTCCTATGTCGATGAAATTTACTGCTCTGTCAATCGTGAGGAGAATGGCCAAACTAATGATAACTTCGCACCTTTAACAGAAGCTATCTGTCAAGTGCGCTTCACAAGGAATGTGTTTGAAAGGAACACAGCTTTCTGTTCCAAGATGAAGGCCATTTCGAAGCACCAAGTTGACTTGACGAATCCGCAATTGCAAGAACCAGAAGGGAAGATTGGTATCTTGCGGTTAAGCTCATCTGAGTTGTCTGTTGCGCGTGCATCTATCGGTCGTACTTTACGTCTGAAACCATATTCTGAGGTTATGTATATATTCAAGGCGACCAATGGCATCACCATGTCCTTGGAACAGCTATTCGCTTCGCAGTATTCAGTGATAGCATCCAAGAGTTTGATCAAATTGTTTTTAAAGGAACGCGAGCCATTCATAAGGTCCGAACTGCACAAGCTCGAAGAAAGGCGAAGCTCAGTAGGGACACCTGAACTAAGCTCCGAAAATCTTGTGTTGAGTATGGAAGAGGTGATGTACAAAGTACATGATGATCACTTGTGCGATATCCAGGATGTCTTGGAATATTACAAAGCGATTCTAACAAAAACTTCTGGTATTGATGAGAGCGATGAAGCCATCGCCAATGTAGTTGCAGCTGATGAAGGAGGGTGTTTTTTACGCAGAAGTTCTTGGAAAAAACTAAAGTTGTGGCAATATGCGACAACAAACTTGAACGTGCACATGATTACATCGAAGAGCTTCTCCGATGGCGAACTGTTGGAAGGGTTTGCATTCGATGATTTGTTCGATCCTGATTTGGTTTCAAAGACCAGCGGTGCAGACATAACAAAGGAGCTCATAGCTGAGAGCGAATACAGTCCACCAAAAACTGCCGTGGAAATGTCTGCTGACCAGCGGGACTCCATCGCGACGGCCGTAGCAGGAGGCCCCGCACCCCAGGCCTGTGTCACGCATTATTCTTACTTGAGAAGTATCAAGAGGAAAGCTGTTGGCTTCAAATTTGAAGGCATAGCTGGCGACAAGTTTGCGGCAGCAGCGCATTCTTATCCTGACGGCGGGCAAGTGCTAGACAATTCCATTCATTTCATCCCTATGATCACCCTTGGTGTTCCCGCTGCACATGAATTAGGCTTCACTGACGGGGGATTGCGACGGGTGTTTACAGGCATACCTTCAGAGCGAATTGTTTCCTGGATGCATGCCATCCAGTTTCCAGATATGGAACCAGTACTTGCACTGATGAAAGCCCACCCTGACGATTTCGGCACCATTTTTGGGAAGAAAGCTGCCTTCGATAGCGAACAGCACAAAGTACACGTTGTTCAACGTAAGTTCAAATTGGCCAAGCGAATCGATGTCTGCAGTTCACAAGTACTTGGGTTCGCATGTACTTCTATTAGAGCTGTATTAGCGCTTGCAGCGCAGCAATCGGGGAATATATATGCGGAAACTGTACGAGTTGCATTGAAAACTGGCTGGCTACTGACACTGCAGTCACTGCTGTCCACTTCAGGCGATGAGCTCGGAATGATTGAAGATCTCGAGTGTGCTGCACTATGGCTCAGAGGTACGAAAATGCGTTTCGTTGATGCCACGCTTGTCCGCACGCATTCTGAAGCCGCCAAAAGGGAGACGTTATATGCACTTAGCGGCTTGGAGGAAGACTTGCATGTGGCTGGGTTGACTGCGTGGAGAGACGCTGCTGGGCAGCTAGTCATCGATTTGGACCTCACGGACCCTCGTGAAGTGAACATCATTCGTAAGTCTGTTGACTTCTGGGAACGGGAAGAGGCTTGGCTGAAAACACCTGCGGATTTTAACTTTCCTAGAGAAATAAATATTGATACCTTATCCGTGGATTTAAAGCAATTAGGGTTAGATGACGAAAAGGCCTCCTCTGTGTCCTTAGAGCCTCGCCCGGAGAAGCCGTTACCCGTTTTGGCTGCAATTAACTTGATAGGTGTTGCATTTACTATCGGTGTCAACGAAATGCAAACTATGGAGAATGCAAAAGCGCGCGTGGTGCAGGGCACCGTGCAGGCTCAAGCACACATCAACAAAGACTCCATGGCTGCGGTGGCGTCCTACTGGGCGCACTATTACAAGTTTTGGATGAGAATGTATAATTTTCAAGGACTGCATCTTTATGGGCAACGCACTGTATTAGCAACAAACGGATTATTTAAGGACTTGGAACATGCTATCCAGCGGTGCAGCGCCAATCCGGGAGAAAAACACGTGTCCGTCCTGACTGCGGTGGCAAGTTTTTGCCGGAGAGTAGGAGGGACTATAGGGATTCTCTGCAAAAGTGGGAAAGATCGAACATCAATGAGCTCCACATTAGAGCTCACACGAGCGCTAGTAGATGCACATAACGTCATTGATGGCAAAAATGTCGTGGATACGTTCCGGTCCCATGGCGCACGAAGGATGAATGTCTGGGGAAACACAGGTCAGCCGATGTTCGCCTTTAACTCGATACAACGCTTGGCCTTACCCGATTGCTATAGGCCACCCCTGGGCACATTCAGTGGCAGTGTTAATAGCTAATTATGAAGTAATCGTTGCAATCATGTAATCATAGAAAGTAGCATATAAATTTGTGAAGGTTTCCAGTAAATAGAAATATTTGCAAACGTTTTCGTTATTCACCTATAAAATATATCATGCTTGCTATACTATAACTACTCTAGAAGTAACCCCGTTATAATTCTTTCTCTTTTGAACGAAGCAGCACCGTGAGAAGGAAGAAAGGCAGCCGGTACCGATGGGCATGCATGCGAGCGAGGGCAGAAGGAAGCCGATTAAAGTGACGGATCTACCACACGTACGGATCTACCACACGGATCGTGCCAGAAGAGAAGCACGAGCTGAGCAAAGAGCCATCTGCACTCCACGAGACATCATAAGTATCACCCGTTCCCTTGAATTCCCGATAAAGTGAACCGTCCGATAGCTTCCAAATAGACACATGGCCTCCTAAGCTACCTACAGCGACGTAATTTGCATCAGGTGATGGTGCAATGCTGTATAACGGCTGATTGTGCCGCGCCAAAGTATATACCAAAGTGCCTTGTGTGCCATTCCAAATCTTGGCAGTGCCATCAAAAGAGGCTGTGCACAACAACAACGGCTTATTGACGTGTGCAGGAGCCCAGCGCATGGCATACACCTCCTTGCTATGCCCGGTCAAGTCGTGCAACAAGCCGTCTGCTACGGTCCATATCTTTGCTGTGTGGTCATCAGAGCAACTCGCGAGATAAACCCCATCAGGAGACCAAGCGACAATGTTGACTTCGCTCGTGTGACCCAAGAGCGATTTGACTTCAGAAGAGGACACCGTGTGCACGACGATGGACTTGTCGGACGAGCACGTGGCGAAGGTGTCGTTGTCTAGCCAATCCACGTCCATGATAGGTAGAGCATGTGTTTTAGAAGAAAACCTCAATTCTCCTGTCGTCGCATCCCATATATTAGCACGAGTATCGTGTCCAGCAGTTAAGAGTAATGTGCCGGCCTTGTTCCACTTGGCTGAAAACACGGGTCCTTGGTGCTCGGTTAGTAGCCGCTTCGGGCAACCCATATTGTCCCAAAGTCTCACCATGCCATCATAGCAACCAGTGGCTAAACAAGCTCCATCTGGGCTCCAGCTGGCTGCAGTCACATCTTTGTTCCGTTCCCCTGAATACATGGTGTGCACCAAAATGGCGGACCGGATAGCCACGTGGGACTCGGGCTCGTCCCACTTCTCTTGGGCCACTTCTGACAGGTTCCACAGCCGACACACCCCGTCGGCTGAACCAGAAGCCATTTGCTTAGTCGCTGGGTTCCAGGCGCAAGTGAATACTTCAGCCTGATGACCAGACAGGTGCAGCCATTTCCTCGCCCCGACCCCAACGCCTTCTGCCTTCACTATCACATTGCATGGTGCTGGGGCGTCCGCTCCGCTAGCAGGAGGCAAATCTCCTTGTATGTCCATGGAGGATGAGGAAGCAGCGGTGGCTTTTTCTTTGCGCGGTCTGCGGTCCTCTTTCGTGGCAACAGCATTACAGATGAATGGAGACAACAAAGAATGTGTACTGCTTTCAAAGTCTCGAATCGTTCCATCCTAAGCGATTCGTTAATCAGATAAGTTAGTGAAAGGGTGTGTATGAAAGGGACAATGAGGGTTAGTCATGCTTGAAACAAGTTTATAAAAGCATGGCAGGCATTCTCACGAGATCTCTTTCCGCCAAAAATCATGGGTGTACATACCTCATTTATGTGTTCCTCAATGCCTACGTATTCCAACCCTTTTTGTAAAAACGTTACGAGCGCACCTGGTGGTACATCCGTGTAAGCAACCGCGGATTTGGCTACAAGGGACTCATAGGCAAATGTGAAGGCAGAATGGGAAAACCCATTCTCTTGTAAATATCTATATATTAGGTAGTTGACCTCATCTGCGGAGATTGACATAGTTAACAAAAGACGTGGAACTACTGCCAGGGAGAGCTCGTCTCTTGGGTCGAATGTGTTCTGCAGAACTCGCAAGCTGAGCCGAGCCCCTCAGATTTCCAAGTTCGGCAATTAAAATTCCCACACCCTCCGGCATTTTTCTGCAACGAAATGCCCAAGCAAGTCTTCAAAAAGTGAGTGATGAGTGAGTCTGTGTGACACAAATTACTTTTGCAAATACAATAACCATACAAGTGTCCTTAAACTTACATTTGCATTGTGAGGCACATATTTCATACACCTTAGTGAAGACGATTTGGATGGAAAGGGGGTAAAGCAATCTAGTTCGTTAAATTTCCTTTTAATCAAGTGAAAAGTTTGACAGTCAAACAGTTGAAGAAGTTCTTAAATAAGTTAAGTTTTAAATTTGATTTTGTGGTTTGCTTGCTCTTTGGCAGCATTTGTCAGAATTCTTTCTTTGTTCATAGCGGCGTCAAAAGAGCACTTCGCACCATTCCAGATACTGACGTGCAGCAGCCAAGTGATGTACGCCTTGTGAAACCAAAAGGATCGCCAGCATAAATATGCAATACCAAAGGTTGCAAAGCTCATGACCACGTGAACTGACATGTAAATGCTTAGCCGCAGTCTCACGTCTTCGATCCAGTACTCGCCGCTGTTGCCTTAGAAAATGAAATCCTTGTAGGAGGAGAACATGGTCACGTAGCCCTCAGCCTTGATAGTGGGCTGCATAAACACAAACACTTGTAACGAGTAAGGAATAGTCCATAGAGCCATTTAGAAAGCCATTGGAGTATAGATTAAATCCGCTGCTGTTCCTTTGCAGCTGTCACTGACTTGGCAACCAGTGTGAAAAGGGTGTGGCCACGCCGTGTGCAGGTCCTCAGCGTACCAGCGAAAGCTAACCAAGCCCACGTGACGATAGGTGGGCCGATGTGTACCGCTAAGATACTCATATGTTTGGGAATGTGAAAAACCATGAAATTATTGAACAATGCGGCTGCTGCAGCGAGGACTCCGTTGCTCCAGGTAAACGCTACCTTGAACAGCATGGGCCCGAGGGGATTCAAGAGCTCCCGCAGCCAGAAGAAAGCTGGGATGTGAGCTTTGACATAGCATGTCAAGAAGTATAGCCAGCTTAAGTAATTCACGCAATAGCAGAAATCGGCAAGGAATCATTGCCATTTGATAGTGACAGTATCGAAGTACTTGAAAGCAACATAGAGAAAGTTCTTTATACAGTGGAACATCCAATAGTTCCACGGTTGAGTGGAAACGATGTGAACAATAAGAATTATATTGGACACGGATACGAAGGAAGACACTTTCCTCTAAAAGGGATCATGATCAAAGACGGACGGCATCTCACAAGCTAAAGTGCAACACTCCGCGTGAGATTACTGTATTCGTAAGAATTAATTTGCAAATAACGTATAGTCGCTATAGACTCCAATATGAATATCTTAACTTCATGTTGATTGAAATAATTTTGAACCAACTTTGAACTTCAGAACAACAGAATAATTAGCTTGAAACTATAAACCCCCCTTCTGGTTACTTTGAGACGTTCAATTTAACCGAGTAAAAGCTAAAAAGCCGCTTTGCTCTGTGCGCAATTGCAGTTGGACATTTAGACATCGCTTTACCTGACAAGTTGCATTGCTGTTGTCTGTAATCGCTGGAACCATTGTATTCTGAGCGACTTCCAGAGTGATATCTGATCACACACACTGCGAGCAGAAACGCCGTAAGCATAAGACTGGTAGACTACTGAGCCTTCGTTTGTGCATTCAATAAGTAGCAATCATGGCAGCTATTCACGCGAAAACGATGGCCAATCTGAAAAGAGAACAAGTGGGTACAAATATCTTACAATATGAGGACTCAAAAGTGATGAACCACTGGAGGAGGAACCGGAAGACAACAGTAGATCTTCTCGAGCTTCCCGTCGCAGTAGATAGACAGCTAGAAGACCAGCGCATTCAACAAGATTTCAACCGGAACCCCCGTCTACACATTCCTACCAAAGTGGACAAAGTGCGTAGCGAGCAAATTATTGCGAAAAAGGGCTCGTCGCGTGATGTTGGCATCAAAGCTAAGGTTGTGAATAAATTTGTACGTGATGCCACAGGCATCCACACATATGCGCTCATTCCTCCTCCGAGGCTCAAGGGAGAGACGATTCCGTTAGATGCGGACCCAGAGACCAACCCTTTCGTGAAAACGTACGCCAAAGAGACGAAGAAGAAACCACACATGGTGACTTACGGCCACCGCCCCAGCTCGGCCTCCAGGACATTCAACCCAGGAACCATGAAGATCAGAATGAAGCATAATGAGGTTGCTCGGGCTCCAGTTGAAGGCAAGTTTGAGTTCGGATTGCCGGTAGGAATCCTCAGTAAGCTGTTGAAAGCCCCTCATATAGACGGCCCCGATGCCCACGCAGGCAACGACGATCAGGGCAGCTTAGCTAGCGAAAGCCACTCTGAAGTCAAGTCTGCGCGCAGTAATTACAACCATTCTGCTCATAATGTACATGATATTCATGAGTTGTTTACTGATCCGCCTATGTCTCCCGACGGATCCCCCCCCGCCGCTCGCAGCCAATCCCACAGTGCACCGTCCGTACGGCAGCAGCGATCCACAGGAGGTACGCTCAAGAGTAGTGGAGGCGCTGCTGGCAGTGGTGCAGCTACTGTACGAGGGGGGGGAATCGACCAAGCTTCTGGCTGGGATGAATCACAGACAGACTTCGGCGCTGACTCTTGGGTCTCTGGCAGCGTGGAGAAGAAGAAGGAGGCCTTCTTCTCCGGGGGCCTGGGGAATATTGACTACTTGAATGTTCGTATTCCTGGGTTTCCTCAGGGTGGCAGTGTGAAAAAGACAAAGAAAAAGAAATTACCAGCACATTTGACTCCGGTAAGTTTGTATGTTGTGTTATGTGTTTGATTTTCTATGCGATGATAGTTGGAAAAGATAGGTCGGCCAGTGATTACCCATGACCTGAGACGCTCAAGTACAATGTGGAGACCTTCTTGTCCGACGACGACATGCCTGAGGCTTTCCTATTCCTTCAGAACTATCATTGCTGTTTGTTATTTGTGATATTTTGACGTGCACTAACCGCCGATCTTTACCGTTACCCGCGTGCACCACTCACTCACTCGGTTCCAATGACACTTCTCTACACAGATCAAGCCGAAAGCTGATGTGATTCCCTGGGATGAGGCTCATAATGTGATCTCTCCAATGGCCCGCCAAAAAGAAATATATGCTCTCAAAGCTAACTACATGAATGACCAGCAGCTGAACCTCGCAGAGCGTCTAGCACGCTACAACCAGAAGGCCCTGGCTGATGAGAAAACGGCCTTCTGCAGCGGGAAGCAGGAGCTGGATATGGAAGTCCTGCGAGGAAAACCTCCTTCTGAGATTCAGAAGATGGCTTCTCCAGTGAAAGGACAGCCTATTTTCTTTGACTCCTTGAACAGCCAGCTGCGCACGGTAAAGCAAAGAAGAAAGGAGCTCGACGTGGAAAATGAAATAAAGTGGAAGGGTCAAGACTTCCAAATGTCCATCGCAGAAATCCCGAAAGTTGCATACCATCCTGCAACCTTGCTAACACAGATTCAAACAGGGCAGATGAATTTGAAACAAATCAGTCGGATGGCCAAGATGAAGCCAGATTTCTGGAAAGACGAAGACTTCTATGGCCCGGATGACGCGGAGAGCATGGGTGCCAGCAGCAAAACGGGCTCCCCGCTGCGCCCGAGCCAGAGCCAAACGGTGACGAGTCCACAGTATGATTCAGTAGGACAAGTTCTCCCTGAAGCTTCCTTACAACTAGCTATGTTGAAAGCTAAGAGCGGCGACCAGCGAGCCTTATTCGACCTTTTCATGTCCAACAACGCGCAGGCCTACCAGCCAGCCGTGTCCACGTCCAAGATGGGGGCAGGTATGATACAAGATGGTAGCTTGGCTGCGAGTGACTTTAATTACACAGAAGGGCAAGGAAATTATCAAGTGGAATATGCGCAAGAAGCTAATGGGCAGTTTTCTGATGGAGATGCGCCCCTGCAGCAGATTCAGGACCGAGCCATGACGCCTAGCACCTTCGCTGAAGACTCGAATCGGGGATCACCTCCGAAGCAAAAGCCTGCCATCCCGCAGGAAAGCGCTTCTCACAGTTCCACTCCTGGTTATGGAACGGAAACCTCTTCACACAATGCTACTATTGGCAAGGCAAATAGCAATCCTTCGTCTGCTTGGAATGTCAACGGCGAGTCGATTGCAATCACGAAGTCTAGTACCCCGAACTCTCCAATTGTTGCCACAGAAGAATCCGTAGCAAAGATTGATCCTGTTATTGCACAAGCGTTCTTTGATAGCGATGGGTTCCAGGAGCTGCCGCTGGATGATGCCGGGGACGACGACCGCAGCATCGACAAGGAGCAGAGCCGCTCACCCAAAACCAGACACTGAGAGGGAGGACAAGCGGAGTCGTCGGCTAACGAATATGAATTATTGTTTTTAATATTGTAT
>Ga0105055_10012378_pt1 | contig 10395 bp, 12 predicted proteins | sample BON03_FD_78090 | JGI IMG/M metagenome (GOLD analysis project Ga0105055, IMG submission 78090) | Freshwater microbial communities from Lake Bonney liftoff mats and glacier meltwater in Antarctica - BON-03 | ecosystem: Environmental > Aquatic > Freshwater > Ice > Glacier meltwater | place: Lake... | reverse complement strand
GAGGGTCGTGGAGGTGGTGGGAGGAGGAGGACGGGGGGCGGGGGAGGGGGGGGGGGGGGGGGGGGGGGGGGGTGGGGGGGGGGGAGGCGAACATGCAGTGGTGTAGATAGAGTATGGGATTAATGCCTGTCAAAGAGCCGGATTGGTACAAAAGAGGTGATAAATCCGCCAAAAAGAACCCTTGATTCAAACAAAAGAACCTCTTCACAGATGAACTTACGGTACGGGTATGCAATGTGTGTGTGTGTGTGTGTGTGAGTGTGCGTGCATGTGTTTGTCCAAATGAACTCCCACTATACACAATCATAAACACGCACGCAGCAGGTAGGCAGGCAGGCAGGCAGGCAGGTACACACAGACACACACCTGATGGATCTACGGGCACATATTTTGACATCGTAGGCCAATTTTCCTCGGTAACAAACCTGCCACCCCCCCACACAGAGAGACAGAGAGAAACAAACTTCAGACGAACACTTTGCCTCTGGCAACAGATCCGTGACAGACTAAAACACGAACACGTGTGTGTAAATTCACACACACACACACACACACACACCCACGTCGTTTGGTGACACGCACCTGTCAGATTTTCTTTTCGTGTTTACATATACACACACATTTCACACACTTGCCTGCACACATGTACCACGTGTGGGCTACGTGTGGGCGAGTATAGGGCACACACGCGTCATACGTATGGCAATGTAGGGAAATTGTCCTATTTCTATGACAAGAGACCTACACAAATAGGGCTCTTTTGAGAAGAAAGAAGAATCCCCAAATAGAATGAAATCCCCTGCGGAAGAGTCGGAAACTTGCGTGCAGACACCAAGCCAATTCACCAATGACACGACTTGTGCATGTTCCATGTGTTGCAGTGTGTTGCAGTGTGCGGCATTGTGTTGCAGTGTGTTTAAGTGTGTCATAGACACTAATATCAAACGACTCGACGCATTCGTTCCACTCACAACACAAGCCAACAGCAGAACCAAGAGGAGGGGGGGGGGTGCGAGCATGGTTATCGCAACTTGGAGAGTGTTGCAGAGGATAACAATATTTTGCAGTGTGTTTCAGTGTGTTGTATTATGATGGCCTTGCGAGCAGGTACTGTGTGCAGTGTGTAGCATACACACTCAAATGTATATGTACACATGCATATGTGCAACATACACATGTGTATATGCACAAACACACACACACACACACACACATCCAAACCACACCCGCGAGGAGAGGCAATCTTGCAAACAGGTATGTCACGCTGCGCAGGCATGCGATGGCGCCACTTGAGTTTGGTGCGAACGCGTTCTCCACCACCCTCCACGCCTTTTCCATACTCCCCATCCCACTGCCTAAGATACGCGTCCTTGGGTTTCCAAAATGGAATCGTGACAGCCTTACCCTCGAAGGGATTTTGACTCGGAAAGCGGATGCGCTTTATATCGCGAGCATACTCGGCGAACACCATGCCCTGCTCGCCTCCCTGCCCTGTTTGACGGTAGTCTGAAAGCATATCTTCGATTTCGTCGTGCGTCGCAGGGATATTGAGCACATCCAACCCATGCGCCATATCAGAAGCGTTGACAACACCATCGTGGTCATTATCCATGATGCGAAATGTGCTCCGAGCATACGCGTTACGCACTTCCAATTTGGCGTGTAGTTCCGCCGTGAGACGTTGCGACTTTGTCGGCGCCGTCGTCGGGCGTTGTGTACGCCCGGAAAAGAGTTCAATATCGTCTGACACCTTGTTGAGGAAATCATGTCTGTCCTGCGCATTTTGACGCTCACTGTCGGTGCTTTCATTCGCTTCCTTGTGCTTGGGTGTCACTGACGTTTTCATCTTTGCCGTGTGCGGGCGCAGTTGTCCCCGTCCCCCACCGCCTCTTGGAATATTCTGCGGAGGACTTCTAGAAAAGGATAACTCGCTCCCAACAACACCTCTGTCTTTCTCATTAGTGAAAGCCGTTTTACCCTGTTCGTTCTCCTTACCATCCGGCCTCTGAGAAAATGCCTCTCGCTCTGAAAGCGTGACTTTGTCACCCCTCACGTCAAGTAGTGGCACCCCCCCTGCTCTGAAAGGCGGTGGTCTATGCGCCATGCGCATTACCTCCAAAGCTCTGCGAGTATGCACTATGGAGCCCTCTGCAAGACTAGAGACAAGTGACAACTCTTTACTTCTGTGCTTGTCTGCTATTGGTAGTTCAATATGCGCGTGCGAAACCCCACCGCCATCCTCGGAACTGTGTGCAGAGGTACGCTCCCTTGCAGTCTGGGGGCGAAGTGCGTATCTACGGGGAGTGTTGCCAGTTGGGACAGGATAGCGATCACGGGCAGTAAGCGGCCTCTTGCGCGTTGCGCCGCAGCTCAACTGCTGATGACTCACGTCTGTCGTGGTAATGCTTTGTGGCAATAGTTTGAGATTCAGCTCAAGCGCCGTCTTTAGTGGAGCAGGAAAGGGACGCGTGCCTGGCGCATGCACATCCTGCCACGACCCCCCCACGTGCCCACGCATGCCTTCGACCCCCCCCCCAGGACCTGCTGCCCACTTGTCCATGGACCCTGCAAACGTCTCGTAGTCAGCAGGGATGCGCGCAGCGTACTGCGAATTTGGGTGTGACGGCACGAAGGCGCGAGGGATAAAATCGCCGCGATCCACATGGCCCTTTTGCAACGATTCGTTGAAACTTTTGAGCGCCGAAAACGAGCCTGCCTTGCTCAGCATGTCCACTGCCATACCGTGTTTGCGACGACTATGTTGCATAAAAGCATCGTCACCCTCCCTCTCTGTCGGACTTCTAGCTGGACTCCGCGGGCTCCTTGAGCCCGGCGAACCGACACCGGGCCGCTTTGCTGGGAAGCCTGGGCCCAGACTGGCGCCGCGTGGTGTGCGGACCAGCGAATTCTGCAGCCAGGCAATTGGTGGCCGGGGAGCCATGCTGCCCGTATTGCCATTTCCAACGGCTTCGTGGCGGTCGGGCGAGTGGCTGCGCATGTGGTTGGATGCCTTTGTAATGTACACTCCGGTGTGCCGGTCCAAGGATCCCGGGTGGCAGTCGCCAGTCGCAGGATTCCGGTGCGCTGCATGCGGCGCGACAACGATAGACACACCATTGAGACTGAGCGACCCGTCGTGTAGCAGTGCGGGCTGCCGCAGCTGATGCAGTCGCGTGTTGACCGAACCCGTACACACCTACCAAAGCCGAGTACACACCAGTCAATTTGCACATTCTCCTGCGGGAACAGAACAGTTTGTCTGCCAGCCTTCGTGCCATTACTCTCGCACACGAAAATACCTTGCGCTCGGTCCTTGCCCTCATCCTTCACAATCAAATCTTGACAATGCGTGCTTCAACTGCCAACGGCGTGGCAACGCCCGGAAACCTGCAGCTGCTTCGCAGCAACGTCGAAGAAGAGAGAGAGAAAGCAGGCGCAAGCCGGCTCGCCGAATGTGCACGGGTGATGCTGCATTTGTGCATGCGGCAGCCCCGCTGCCCGTGGCTCACCAAATTGTTCAGAAGTGGTTTTTGGTGGTGTGAATAGTTTCAAGTTTGGCGATGTGTCGACAGGGGTTCCCCGCCAGATGCACGAACGGGGGGCTCCCCGCTTTCAGATTTATGACAGGGGCCGAAGCATACGTCGCATCGACTCCCAAAGATCAATCATGCGCACCTACGTGCTTGCCCTGGCATGCCTTGGCGCTGTCTCGGCGTTTGCCCCGAATGGTCTCATCCGATACTTCACCACATCCCGTTCGTCCCCTGCAGTGATGCGCTGTTGTGAGGATTGCTTGCCCTCGTCTTCTTCTTAGCGAGTTTGCGAGCGGCACACTCTGTTGAGCTTGCGCGGTCGTCAAAGCAACGTGCCTGCGTGCAAAAATGAAGAGACACGAAGGGTTGTGTGCTGGCTGGCTACTGCGTCTGACAAGCTGCCAATTTCTGCCGATGTTTCCTTAGTTATTGCTGTTCTTGTCCTGCTCGTGTCGCAATATGCGTACAAAATCGACCTTTCGTGACGTGATGTGCTGGTGAATCGGCAGCCATGCTCCCCACCGCTGGCATTGGCCGCCTGGGCCTGCGTAGTGGTGCTGTGAACCTCAAGGCCAGCAGCGTTGCCCCTGCCCACGTCACCAGCAAGTCTGCTGAGATTATGGAGCAGGCTAAGGTCACATTCAATTTGTTATTGGCATTTGTACTCCGTCTCGTCTCCAAATTTTGTTTCTTCATCTATGATTTCTGCTATGTTCGTGGATGCGTGTGATTTCAGATATGTAACCTGACACGTGCCTCATAAAACCCATCCCAAGTCTTCAATTGGTTGGGTTCGAGCTGACGAACATTTTTTTTGGGTTTGAATTATGCAGAAAATCATGCCCGGCGGTGTTTCCTCCCCAGTGCGCGCTTTCAAATCTGTGGGCGGCTCGCCCATCGTTTTCGATTCCGTCAAGGTCCGTTTGCTTTTCGATTGTTTTCAAATTCGATTTTGGGAGATCGTTGTTGTCAGAGAGTGTCATTCCGTGGCGTGCGGGTGCCCACATTTTCCTAAGACAGCCCAAGTTGACTCTAATATTGTTTCATGTGCTCCAATATCATGTGGCAAGATTTGTCGCTGTATCATCATGTCAGATGATGTGCATTTCACCGAATATGTTACTCACAAGGCGAATCTGCATTTCGTTCCGTTCTGGAAAAATCCTTGGACCGGATGATCTGTTGTGTTCCTGTCACTAACGCGAAATGCAATTATTTCAGGACCAATACGCTTTTGATGTTGACGGCAACAAATACATTGACTACGTTGGCACGTGGGGTCCTGCTATCTGCGGCCACGCCAACGAGGAGGTAATCTCCCCACAAGTTTATGTGTTCGCTCCGCCCAGGATCCAAGAGGGGCTGGGCAGGACTTGATTGAGTTTTGAAAAAGCCTATTCAAAAATGTATGCACATCAACGAGGCGATTGTCAGACCTTGCCGGTCGCTCGAGTCAAGGCGCATGAGGCGAGGTACGCGTATGAGTAATTGAGTGTTGTCACAGGTGAACGAAGCGTTAATCAAGGCCCTGGCCAAGGGTACCTCTTTTGGCGCTCCCTCCCTCAACGAAAACCTCCTTGCCCAGGTTTATTTCAACACACACACATTTACACACTATGAGACTGGCATTGGCACAGGTATAGAGGCCAGGAACACAGGAAAGACCTTCTGTGGAGAGTGCAGTTGATCAAATTGCATTCTCCCTTTCCCCCTTCCGCTCCCCTGTGAGCGTGTTTTTTTCCTTTCGCGCTGTCTCCTTTTTTCGCGCCCTTTTTTCCTTTCGTGCCATCTCTCCCTTACCTACGGTCTCTTTTCGTTGCTGTTTCTTGCGTTGTGTGTGTTATGTCTTTCTCTCGCTCTCTGTGTCTCTCGCTCTCTGTGTCTCTCGCTGTCAGATGGTAATCGACGCGGTGCCTTCGGTGGAGATGGTGCGCTTCACGAACTCCGGCACGGAGGCGTGCATGGGCATGCTCCGCCTTGTCCGCGCCTACACCAACCGCGAGAAGATCATCAAGTTCGAGGGCTGCTACCACGGTCTTGACATGTTTTGTGTTAAGATAGATGTACTTTTGTGTGTCTGTGCGTGTGAGTTAGTGCACATGTGACGTGCGTGTGGCATGACTCATTTATACCACTATATATACATGTAAATGTGAAGGATTTTTGTGATAGTTCAAGACGGCATGTCTGTTCTCATTGTTGAAATGAAGTGTAGATCTTTGCATGCTCTTTGTAACAGCAATTAGCTGTGTGCTGGGGATTTGTGTCTGTGGCTGATATTTATGTGCACCTGAAGGTCGCGGCAACCACGATTTGTACGTGTGCTTGAACTGCACATATTCATGAATACAGACAAGTTGGGATGTAGCAATACAGTCGGATCTCGATGGTGATACACAGTAGATAATCGGGGGTTTAAAAAGGTGGGTCAGAGGCTGTAGATGGTGCAGATGGTGCCATACCTGATATAAGCATGGGGTTAAAAGGTGGCACAGAGGCTCACGTGTGCGACACGTCTCTCCCCAGGTCACGCTGATGCTTTCCTTGTGTCTGCGGGCTCGGGTGTAATCACACTTGGTCTTCCCGACTCGCCTGGTGTCCCCAAGGGTGCTGCCGCCGGCACTCTGACTGCCGCATACAACGATCTCGACTCCGTTAAGGCTCTTCTTGAGGCCAACAAGGAGGAGGGTGTAAGTTCACATGTGCCTCTGTGTGTGTTTTTTTATTTTTGTATGTGTTCGTGTTGCCCCGGCCTTCTGACTTGCAGGGACTTTGAGTCGGATAAGGATCCTCGGGAGGGGCTCACAGGGATGTTTCATGTGCATGACGTGTTTATAAGTATGTTGGGCATGGTAAATAATATTTGTGGCGTCGAGAGTTTGCAAGGATACTCAAAGCTACAGTGTCGATGCCTGTCAAGTATGTTTCAGTTTGGGGCTGTGTTGCTGTGTGGGGGGCTCATATGTAAATGACTGCAGATCGCTGTCTGTCTGTCGTTTTACCTGTCGGTCTTGTGTCCACCCTTTCTGGCTCGTTCGCGCCTGTCTTCTCTTGCTCTCGGGGGGAAGACAGGCGGTAATTTTTTGAAGTTCTTATCGAGTGTGGTCAATATATTGTAGTGGAGTCTTGTTGGACAGGTGATGGCAACACAGGAAGGAACAAGTTCTTCTGTCTACTTTCCCACCATACTTCTGAATACCAAACTCGCGCCAACTCAGAGCGCTGCTATATGTATACACAAAGATCACACACACATTTCCACATGCATGTACACATACAGACCGAGATCACGTACACATTCAGAAGGAAATAGTGTGCTAACAAAAGAGGGCGCACACACAGATCGCTGCTATCATACTGGAGCCCGTTGTAGGCAACTCAGGGTTTATCGCTCCCACCAAGGAGTTTCTGCAGGGTCTGCGCAAGCTGTGCGACGAACACGGCGCCGTGCTTGTCTTCGATGAGGTCATGACTGGTTTCCGTATCGCCTATGGTGGCGCTCAGGCACACTTCGGTGTCACTCCCGACGTCACCACGATGGGCAAGGTCATCGGTGGTGGCCTCCCCGTTGGCGCATATGGTATGATATATCTATATCTGCATACATATGTGGTTATGCACGTGCCGTATCTTCATCTCTCTGCGGCAAATTGTGCATGGCGAGAGGGGCACTGGACTAATGCAGGCGTGCAGGCAAACGTTGGTGAGTCAGGATCACGAAGAATTTACGCACGGCGCATCATTGTGGAGTTTCTTCCGTATGGTGTTCGGCAGCATCCGTGTATGTGATCGTGAATATGTCATACATCACAAAGACAAATATATATACAAATATATATAAATACACAAATATACGTACATGGATGCGAGGTGCATCGGAACGAGTGGTGGTAGAGCGATGTGGGCTGGCAACGATTGGTGGACTTCGCAAATGTAAAGATCTGTTTTGAAAAAGAGCTTTTTTTGTGTGCGGCTGTTTTGCAGAGGACCTGTACATTTAGGGGCCTACGAAAGGTTGCCACTGCATGTCAATTAGGATTTTCTGAAAAGTGATGAGCGCAATGTACCTTGGGGAAGCTTTTGTGCAGGAGACAGAGCATTTCATTTCATTTGTATTGTGTTGAATGCGTGCGATCTGCGTTACTCGCGCGCATCGATGTGCCTGGGGAATAGTAGTGTGTGTTTCAATGTGTCGGCGAGCAGGTCGGAGGCAAAGTGCAAGGCAACATACATGCATGTATACATCCACACACCACGCGTACAAAAAAACCCGCACCCAAACCTACGTATTCCTTCGTGCCCCCCTCACATGCATTGCAGTGCCAGTCAACCAACACATACTTCAAACTCCTGCCCTTCTACACCAATGTGTTGGAATCAGTGGTGACAGAGGGGTGGCTGAGGGGGTTGAGATGGGGATACACTTTCAAGGCATGTGTCAGTGTGCTAGTGTCAGTGTGCTGAGAGAAAAGGTGAAAAGTCACGAGGGACGGATGCATCAGTGTGGTGGGGGTGGTATTCATGTTCCGGGGTGGCGGATTATTCTGGACAAGTTTTTATGCTACAAAATCCGAAATGCATTATGCTACAAAATCCGAAATGCATGTCTGTGAGCGTGTATACATGTACACGAGGCAAATAAGACATTCAAACGTGCCAGCCATTTCTGACCTTTTGACTCGTGCTTTGGCCATATACAGGTGGCAAGAAGGAAATCATGGAGATGGTTGCCCCTGCAGGCCCTATGTACCAGGCAGGCACCCTGTCTGGCAACCCGCTCGCGATGACGGCCGGTATGAAGACTCTCGAGATTTTGCAGCGCCCTGGCAGCTACGAGCATCTTGAGAAGATCACATCGAAGCTCATCAATGGCATTCTTGGTATGTACTGATTCTTTCCTTTGTGTGGCATGATGCATCCATAGATGAGACATGACGCATGTATTTGTGAGACATGACTGAATTGTGTGTGTTATGTTGCATATGACTCAAGCATAGTCTCAATGGCATTGTCAGCATGTCATGTCAAGAAGTATCTTCGCACCTCTCCCCTTGCCTACATCAAACGCACACACATGACATTCGCATTCCGTTCTGACACTGAGACGGTGTGTTATGTAAATGTATATACACACCTATATAGATGCGGGACGTGCGGAGGGTCACGAGGTGTGTGGCAACAGCATCTCTGGTATGTTTGGCTTCTTCTTCTGCAAGGGCCCCGTGAACAACTTCCAGGACGCCATGAAGTCAGACACGGCCAAATTCGCCAAGTGGCACCGGGGGATGCTCGAGGAGGGTGTCTACCTCGCCCCTTCGCAGTTCGAGGCAGGATTCACGGGTCTCAAGCACACTGATGCTGACATTGATGCCACCATCGCTGCCGCCAGGCGCGTTTTCGCGCGCATCTGAACCTGATGCTGAGCACATCCAAGGCTTTGACATGGGGATACGAGTAATGTCGCACATGAAGTCGCCATTTCACGCGTTAACGAGTCGTGGCACAGCGGTTTTGCCATTCGGCCTGGCTAACGCGTCACGTTTCACATGACTGCTGTCAGAGTCGTGCCACACAGGTCAACACGGCACGTCACACATGTGAACACGGCACGTCACACATGTGAACACGGCACGTCACACATGTGAACACGGCACGTCACACATGTGAACACGGCACGTCACACATCGAATGCACACACTACTATCATGATTCATGTCACAAATGTGATTCAGTCATGTTGCACAAAGAATGTTTACCCCATTCGCGTGCACCACTGTGTATAGATAACCCCCTAATAACGATTTTTTTGGCGCGGTGAACCGTGATCAAGGGCGCAGCGCAGTATAACTTCGCGCGACTTGTCAGGTGTCTGCCGGTATTTATACTAAATATATATTATGTGAAGACACGTGGTGCTGTGGGCATCAGAGAGCTGGTGCTGCGCGCGTTTGTCAGTAAACTTGAAAACTGTGGTCTTGTGTAGTAGTTTTGTTGTAGTGCTTTGCAATGTGGTTGGGGTTGCTTCTTCTATTCTCTTTTTCTGTCTATGAAAGCGTCCATCACCTCTTTCCAACGAATGATGGTGTGTACACAAATGTGACTGGACTTCTGTCCCCTGTCTCTTGCAACATGCCTGGTCTTTTCTTCGTGCATCGTGGTGTGTACTTCTAGGAAATGTACCCTCTCTTCTGTATTTTGTACCTTGTTTCTCGTATTTGTCTATACATGGTGGTGTCTGCGCGATAGAGACGGGGGCTTCTTAGTGATGTGTTGACCAAAACTGCAACGCTAAACATGTCATATTCGTGCTCCCCAGGCAAAAGAACATCTTTTTCCGGGCTACACAGCTTGCAGGCACCATATTCCTAGAGAAGGATTGGATAGTAGAATTTAATTTGAGCTTTTTTTGTGCGCACACTGCAGATATCTACAATCAACGAAGACATCTCCCAAGCAATCTCAATCCAATCTGTGAACAATTATAAGTGCTACTCAGGACCCCTCGACTATTTCATCACTTTGTGCAAATTCTGAGATACCCGTGTAGAGCCTCAAAGTGGTGCTCGATGAGACTGCTCCCACCAATTTGTGGAGCGACGACCCACAATTTTGTAGTGTTTTGCGTGTGCGCAGAAAGCGGAGGGTGGCTCGCCGCCCGTGCTGTGTGTCACACACACATACACACACAAACACAGACACACACCCACACACACACACACACACACAGAACACGCCCAAAATGTTATCAGTATTATCAGTGACCTCCGAGTCAACAGTGATATATACATATATATATATATGTATGTATATATACATATATGTATATATATGTATATATATATATATATATATATATATATAT
>Ga0105055_10012376_pt1 | contig 10396 bp, 3 predicted proteins | sample BON03_FD_78090 | JGI IMG/M metagenome (GOLD analysis project Ga0105055, IMG submission 78090) | Freshwater microbial communities from Lake Bonney liftoff mats and glacier meltwater in Antarctica - BON-03 | ecosystem: Environmental > Aquatic > Freshwater > Ice > Glacier meltwater | place: Lake... | reverse complement strand
GCTCACCTCAGCTGCCTCTGTCCTCACTCCCATACAGCAACACCATGGATCCATCTACACCCAAACGGAAGATGCCCAAAAGTCCTGCTCGCAAGGCACTCAGTAGCCTGTTATCTCTGGGCCGCAAGTCGCCACGGCGGGCCAGCCTGGCCGAGCCCAGAGACGGTTACGATGCCGCCGGGCCTGACCCATTTGCGGCGTCTACCACAACCGTCATTTCCCCCCCCCGGGGCCGGCCGCGGCGATCCGCCGCAATCGTGCCCACGAGCACAGCCCTGACCGTCACATCGCGGGCTGGGGCTATCGTGTCGAGCCCTGCGCACGCTGGGACACCTGAGCGACGCGTTCACGGGCAGACTGAGGTTGTGACCTCCATGTCAAGTGCGCCTGTTGCCACTGCAACAGGGGCGCTCGAGACGCACCACTACGTGTATAGCGCCACGGCAGTGAGCACGCCGGGGCGGATGACCGCAGCCGCAGTGCAGAAACATGGTGAGGACTGGGCGCACGACTCGGTTGCGTCACCGCGCTCGCTGGACACCACAGCAGCAGCTAATCGGGCGCGCAAACCACCTGCAGAAGCAGACATAGTGGCGGCGTTGCAGCAGCAGGTACAACGGACGCGGCAACAGCTGGGCAGCGCGCAGACAGATCTGGAGGAAAATGAGCGCAAGCTGTCGGCATCGCTACTGAGCATCAAATTATATTGGGGTCCTGAGCTGGATAAGGAGCGCCGCTTGCGGCAGACAGATTCACAGCGGGCAGACGCTGCGGAGATCCTGTTGCGGGAGCAGCTGGGCAAGGGCCAGGGCTACATGCAGCGGCTCAACACGCTGCAGGACGCCTACCAGGAACTCGAGCACAGCGCACGCACCAAGTCGGAGATAGAGGAGCAGCTGCGCACCCGGCTGGAGCGCGAGCTGGGCATAGCCCTGCAGCTTGCCAACTCCAAAGGGGCCGATGTGGTTGATCCGTCGCCGCTGAAAACGCAGGTGCTGCGGAAGGACGCTGAAATCGCTTCGTTGCGGCTGCAAGTACACGAGTTAAGGGAGGCCGCCGAGGCCGCCGCCAGTCCCATCGAAGCCGCCGGTGCCGACGACTCTCTGCGAGTGGCAGTGGCGTCCATGGAATCGCAGTTGGTAGACGCAAACGTGAAAGCTGTCCACCTGCAAGAATGCATAGACAATTTGAGCTCGGAGTTAACCGATGCGCGGGCGGCACGCGATCGCGCACAAGCGGCGGTGCAAGACCGTGAACTACTGCAGGCGGCGCGCGACCGCGTGACGCAAGAACTGGCCACGCTTCGTGCGCAGCACCGGGAGGCGGCGGAGTTGCGCGAGCAGGAGCATGCGCACGAGCTGCAGGAGGTGCGGGCTGACACAGATGCCCTGCGCGCGGATCGGAACGCTCTGCTGGCCCGCCTGCAGGAAGAACAGGGCGAGCGGGCGCGGCTGCTGTCGCGTGTGGCCGACGATGAGGGCCTGCGAGACACGCTGGCAGAGCGAGAGGAAGGGCTTCTGCTACTGCAGGAGCGCGTTCGACAGCTGGCGGCTGGCCTGGAGGCTCAGCAGGCGCACACCCGCAGGGCAGAGTCCGATCTGGCGGCCGTACGTGAGGGGCGCGAGCACACCGCCGCCGTGGAGGCGGGCCTGCGGGAAGAGGGTGCCGCACTGCAAGCCCGGCTCGAAATAGCCGAGCGACAGACGGCAGCGTTGCGGCAGGCGCTGCAGGACACAAGAGTGCGGGAGGAGACGCTGGAGCAGACGGCCTTGCCCGCGGCAGAGGCCCGGGTGGATGCACTGGAGGCGGAGGCGCGCACGCTGCGGTCGGCTGTGGCGCAGGCAGAGGCGCAGCGAGTCGAGGCACGGAAGGCGGACAGCGAGGGCGCCGCGGTTGCGGCGGCCTTTCGGGACCGTATTAACAGCCTTGAAATGATGGTACGGTCGCGGGATGACAGGGCAGCGCAGCTGGACGGCGAGCTGCAGGCGCTCAAGCAAGCCGCACGGCTGGCGGACGCGACGGCGGCGCAACTGGCAGCCAAGGCTGGTGAGGCGCAGGAGCTCACACGGCGGCTGGAGGACAGCCAGCTGACAGAGCAGCAGCTGCAGCAGGCACATGTCGACAATGCAGCTCTGGCGGCGCAGATCAGTGAGCTGCAGCAGGCGCGCGAGCAACCGGCCACGGCATTGCAGGCAGAGGCAGCACAGCTGCGCGTGGACGGTGCCGCCGCCGCCGCCAAAGCTGCCGCCCTGGCCGCCCAGCTGGAGCAGCTGCGCGGGGCCGAGGTGCGGGCTGAGGGCCTTGCCGTCAGCCTTGCGGCGTCGGAGGCGTCGGCAGCATCGTTGCAGCAACGGCTACAAGAACTCGCGACCTTCAAATCGTTAACTCAATCGCTACAAGCGACTGTGGAGGAGCAAACGGCCGTGGCCACGGCGCTACAAGAGCAGCACACCAGGGCCATAGAGGAGCGCGAATGTATGTTGGCGGCATTGCGTGCCAGAGTGCAGGACAACAACACAGATATGGTTGCAGCGCGCGCCGAGCATGAACGTATGCTTACTCAGTTACAGACCGAAATTGGAAGGGAGCGAAGTCACGTGCGTGGCCTGGAGGCGCGGCTGGGCGCACAGCAGGCAGCGTTTGAGCTGAAGGAGGAATCACTCGTGGCGGCTACGGCAGAGATAGCGGCGCGGTTGCAGCGCGCGGAGCAGGGCCTGGCCGCGGCAGAGGCGTCGTGTCAACGGGAATGCGCGGCGGCAGCTATGCGCGAGGAGGACCACGCGATGCGCGTGAACAGCCTGCTCGAGGACGTGGAGGCCAAAGATACGCTTGTTGCGTCGCTGCATGCCGAGACGCGCAAGCTGGGTGAGCGAGTCAAGGCTGTGCGGCGGCAGCAGAAGCAGGATCAGGAGGCGCGCTTGCAGCAGGATCTGGCGGCTGCGGCCAAAGCGCAGGGTCTGGAAGAGGCGCTAGTGGCGCACCGTGAGCAGCTGGCGACGGCCAAGGCTAATTGCATGCGGGTGAAGCGGACGTTGGAGCAGTCGCAGGCAGACCGCAGCTCGCTGCAAGTAGCTAAAGATAAGGCAGAGGAAGCACTCCGCGCGTCTGTAGAGACAATCAAGGGTCTGGGGATGAAGCTTGCGGAAGGGAATCAGGTCATCGGACAATTAAAGGCATCGTACGCCAAGAAGGAGCAGGAAGCACAGGATCGGGCGACCACTGTGGCCGAGCTGACGGAGGCGCTTGTATTCGAGAAGACCTCGCTGCTCCTGATGAAGGTGGAGGACAAGGACTCTAAGATCGCCGACCTGGAGCGACAGGGTGCCAAGAAGCATGCCCAGCACATCGCCAAGCTGCAGATTGCGCGCGAGGAAGACGTGCGGGCCCTTAAGGAACAATTTGACAGGCGGTCGGCCCTAGCTACTACACCCGATAACAGCTTGGTGGACAAGGCGACGGAGGAGGCCCACGACTGGGCCGGCGAGCTTGAGGTTAGTTTCTGGTACCCCTGCATGCTGCTGCCGCCTTCTCCACCAATGGCAGCTGGCTAACAGTGTGGCTCCCGCCCCGTCCCATCCCGTTCTGCCCTGTCTCGGGCGTTTCTCCGAGTATAGGAAAAGGAAGCTGAGGCCACGCGCTTACGAGGCTACGTGGACCAACTCCTGGGAGAAGTCCTCAAGCAGAATCCCGACACAGCATCGGCCATTATGACAGGTGTTTGCGCGTTGCCATGACCAGTGATGTAGATCAGCACCCTCGCAGCACTTACTGTAATTTTTTTCGCGCTGTCACCGCCTTTGCTGTGTCCAGGTCTTCCGCGTCTGCAACAGGACGAGATCCTGTCTCTGGCGCAGATCAGAGGCTTGCCAGAGATGGAGCTCAGGTCACTGGTCCGCCGCCGCGCCAAGGACAACAAATGTTTGGAGGAATACGTAAATCAGGTATAACAAACCCTGATGTGACTACGTGCCCACCATGTGGGTTTCGGCGCGACCGTTCCCTCACTCGATAGCTATCTTTATGCACCTGTTGGCACAGATGCTGGCCCGGATCGCGGAACATCGTCCATCTATCTTGGAAATGATGAGTTTCACACCCTAGCAGCTGGAACTGGCTTGGACTGGGAGAAAGGCGGTGTTTGGCCGTATGAAAACAAATTGATAGACAAGCAATTCACCAATTGATACTTCGAAACGGAGCAATAGAGGGCCTAGCAAGTGTTTAAAATCCCGGCATGCATGCAGATCATGCATCTGATGACCGCGACTTTTTCTCGGCCAAATTTTTCTCCCTCTCGTTGTTGCAGGCAAGGTCAATCATGGCCAGGATGCCGGCCACGATGCTCAGCAAAAATGCGATGATGTAGAGTATGAAACTGTAACCTATGTGCACAATGCCATTAGCTAGTTTCACCATTAGCAAGAGAGCACGCCGCAAACATCGACAAAGTGGCAGTGAAGTCAGAGGCAATTTTGACAGCTTGCGTATCTATAAACCCCAGGAACAGCAATGGCGCACCTGACACGTACCAGGAACAACCCTCTGCTCCTCAAAGCGAAATAACCGGTCCTGCACCGGCTGGGCTGCAACAAACTTCCCCAGCTGGGAGACGTAGGCACCCATGATGCTTGCCGCGATGAGCCCACAGAGACCTATGGCCATGCGATGATGGCAGTGTTGGGTGAGGTCACAGGGGTTCCGATAGGCAGGGTTGCCCAAAAAAAAACTGCCAATCATACCCACCTACGAGGAAGTTACACACGATAAACCACGCCTCCCCACACTTTCCACAGGCGACGAAAGCGCCGCTGACGACTGCCATTATGGCAAAGAAGACACTGAGCAAGGCCAATCCTGTGTGCGAGATGGCGCCACTGTGAATGAGCCACCAACAACACTTTGGCAACATGAGTGCAGTACTTGCCGGCCGTGGCCTGGCGCTTTGTGCACCACCCTGCCTCATTGTTGTTGCGCGAGGGCAGAATTGCGAAGTTCAAATCTGCATACGAGCCACAGAGGGTAATTAGAATTGAAGATGATAATGCCCGCGGGCGTGACATATGCCACTTCTCACCGGTTGTTCCGTTCACTCCGCAGAACGGATCAGTATCATCACCATTTTCATCTTTCACGTAGTCTGCAGGTGCAAATCATGCATCAACGCGATCTCGTGAGAAAACCCGCAACAGTGCTCGGCGATGAGAAAACCGGGTGCAGTTGCGCCATTAACCTACAGTTAAAAAGCACAAAGGTGCCATAGCCATTGAAGTCAGAGGTCTGGAACAGTCCGCGACTAACGCGCCTGCGCAACAACATCAGATGCCAACATAAGACCGTCTGTTTTGCGTGTTGGGTGTTCATGTTTGCGTGTGCGGCCCGTATCACTGTCAGGCGTGATATGCTGGCGTACCAATTGTTGTGCTCCGGGTTTACAGTGATGAGTTGATCCGTCCACCCCGGCGTCGCAACAGCGATGAGCAAGAACAGCAAGGAGATGCCACAGCAAACGTGGGCAACGATTGAACCGCACCCGTGCCTTTCCTTGTGCCCGTCCTTGGCCCTGCATCAGCGTCGGGGTGAGGCAGAGATAAGCATAGTGCGATAACACGAGGAGGCCAGCAGAGCGGACACAATAGCATACATTGTGTGGTGACTGATAGATCGGTAAGTGCGGAAGTCGTGAAGTAAGCCTGTGCTTCCGCCGTCACCGGCATGTAGTGTGGAAGTCGTGACAGTGAGCTTTTACCTTTCCCAGATGGATCGCCAATGCCACGTGCACAACGTCCCAGCATCCATCGCATGTCGGCAGAGCCATGCTTTAGGATTCGAACCGCATTTCAGCCGGTGTTCTAAATAAAAAGTTGAGCTGACATCAGTTTTTTTTTTGCGCGCGCTGCAGAAACCACATCATCATGCCACACGGCACCCACTGGCATTTGCGGCGTGCATGGGCTAGGACCCCTCGGGAAGACGCCGCTGGGGCAAAGCGAGTCAGGAGAGCTGTTGGGCAGCTGGAGGAGCCGAAGTCGGCCTCTCAGGGGCTCTTAGGACTGCTCAGGCGTACAATCTCGTACAACTGCATTGTGCGAGCGAGGAACAGAAAACAACAACGCACAACAACGAATCGGCAGTGCGAAATCTGACGGCCATTGAGGCAGGAAAAGGATCTCATGTCGCGAGAGGGGCGCTGCACAGTCAGCGCAGCTCCCTGAAGCGAGCTGCTCGGTAGATCGTCAGCCAGTAGGCAACAGCGACAATGATTCCAATGCCGGCATACCCAGTGGTGATGCCATTGTTTTCACCTTGGCTGGACAGAGGTTTGACGCTGCAAAGAACCTCTGTACGAGCGTTTCTATCGGCTCTAACTGTTCCATGCCTCGGTTACCAAGTGGACTAGTCGGCCAGTTGCTCCCCGTGGTGGGACTAGTGCATAAGGTCTGCAACTCCTACTGTTTAGGCAGGCAGCACTATCTTTGAGACATGCTGGAAGCAGCACTTGTCCGGGCAGCCCGCGGCTTTTGGGAACATTGTCCACCCCACCCGGGCCTGTACTGTATCGCCATGCTTGCGCTGTAGCGTCATCTATCTTAAAAGCCCTTGCTGATATTTTTTGAAGAACAACAATCTCGGAATCTGAATCTCGAATCTTCATGCTTTGCTGCACACTGCTGAGATATAGCAAACCTCCATTGCAGGAGCTGAAGCCGCCAGCTTCAAGGGCTAAGAGGATCTTGACTGTGTTATATTTGGCCTGCATGTGTTGCGCCTAGTTTTCATAAAATAGGTGCGTGGCTTCATACTAAAGATTTCCAACATAAATGTATGCTGCAAAAGGGGTGCCTAGACCGCCTACCATCATTGTCAGTAAGTCAACTTGCATCCGCGAATCGCTTCGTTGATTGGATTTGGCGTTGATCGCCCCCCGCAGAACGCTATTTAATCAACGCCATCAGATTCGGATCGGACGCAATTGCTGCCTTTGCATATTTTGGCACCTTGCCGCTGAAATCAAACCGCAGTGATTGTACCAAGGATACCTCTATTCAGCAGACTTTACTTTACCCTGCACGGTTCTTGGATCACTCCCCAACTGCCATACGAAGAGTCTTTCGATACGTCGCAAACTTACAACGCAGATCGAAATGAAAAATGGCTACAGATACAGAGAGACAGAGTAAATGCGTTTACTACAATATTCATAACAATCATGTTACTGATCGCTCCACCCCAGTATGTCAGACTGGCAAGCAAGGATAAACCACAAGTTGCCCTGGCCTGCCTGGCCTGTTGAACCAAACCAGATTAAAGCCTTGGACGTTGCTGTACTCACGAAAGGTACTCTGCTGACCGTCGTATCCATTCTAACAATATTTATCCATATTAACGATAATTCCATGTAGTAGTAGTTTAAGTATTGCTTGTTAAAGGAAAAATCGTAACTATTGGATTATAGATACAGGATTTGCATGTCTGCAAGCACACTTGGATTGTAAATTATGTATTTGATTATGCATAGGTTGGGAAGGATGCGTGGGTTTTGCGTATCCTACACAAACTTACCAGTCTTTTATCTGTGCATGATTATTCCCGTACTTCACTTTTTGTCCAGCCGGGTGATGGATGGATGGATGATATACAAGACCTGAATCAGAATAATATATCTATCGCATGATTTAAGAGCAGCCATGCAAGACTTCACAAGCCCCAATGCAAGACTTACGCATGTACTACACCGAGCATGGATCTTGTTGGTGAATTCTGTTCGGATGCAAGAGCAGTGGACGGATGAGGGATAATGTTGGTCAAAGCCTCCTATCAAGTTTGAGTGGCTTTCCAGGATATAATAATATATACTGGGCAATCGGCCTGAGAGACACATATTATAGCTCCGTTGGCATCCAGTTTTTAATGTTTGATTGAAACGGGATTTATACTCGATATCATGCCGCACGATGTTTATGCCATCTAAGTGCTATCTATGGATGCGGGTCGAGTGGGCGCCAAAATAGAAAATGCATTCTGACTCAATATACAGTTTGGGAGCATCTGCACCTCTTCACAATCGCCACAGCATACAATTCTACCCGTTTTGAATATTATTTTTTTGCTGGCTCCAATCGTTTCAAATTGGCATTTTTCAATGTTAGAAATAAATGAAATCGAAGATATAATTTAAGTTTGTTGGGCACTTAATTTTCAGTGAAGTCTTTGTCTGGAAAAACCAATCAAAACCTAAACCGGACCTCCAGTTAAATAATTAGTAGTTATTGCCGTGTCGATTCCAAATTACGTTTCAGGTTTGGTGTTGGCATGAGCACTTTTCGTACACTTGATGAGGAAGTGAACAAATGTTTGATGATAATAAGAGCATACCAGGCAGCTCACAAGTGATGACTGATTGACCTTGCCATCAATTTTTTTGTCGAAGAAATAAATCACCTTAAGTTGTTGCCATCAACCAAAAGATCTATAAAATCATTCACAATCATGGCTGTTACACCGATTACTGTCGTTGTGGACTGAAATCAATGGCAAGGAATAATACATCATCGCCATCCATGTGAGAAGTGAGTTAACAGGTCTTGAAGGATTATTTGTTTAACTGACTCCTTGGCAAGTTTCGGGATATGTGTAGTAGATTTCCTTTAGCTGTGCTTTAAAATTCGCTTAGGCACAATATTTTATCAATTCCTTGCTTGGCCAAGTGTTGATTATCCTCATATGCGCAAGCAAATACATATACGTGACATGTCGTTTTTTTATTTATTGATGCAACTGCCTAAAAACCCACCTTAAGTTTCAGGGTATGAATGCCCGTGGGATTTGCAGTCTTGACAAAGGCCGTCTCCAACTTTTTTCAAAACGGTGCTAGAATCGGAGGTTATCAGTTTTGGTTTGACTGTCAGAATTATAGTCGGCGTGCCGCGCGTGCACGCCTGAATAACAAGAGGTACAATAATATGAATTAACCAATAGCTTCAAATACCTCGTTTAATGATTCAGCACACTCCTGAGCTTGGTAGATATCTACACACCACAGCTCCTGGATATGTATAATCGAACCAACCGCACGACGTGCTAGCACGTTCCGAGACTCTTAGTTTGTTAACATGTTGGTCGGCACCATGTGCAGCTGCATGTGGAACCCCAAACGACAAAATATTATACCAGAGACTTTTCGAAGTAGAAAGAATCTCAGGGAATAAACCTGTGCCAAGTGCATTTGAATGATCTCATTTAATCAAATACACACGTCGTCGTGCCTGGTATGCGAAGCTCCGCACGTTGCGCCAGCCTGTATGTTCGTACATAAGTTTGCGAGGGCGGTACAGGTATAATAATTATTATGTACGTGGCTCACAATTATTTCTGGTAATGGCCCTGACCCTCCCTCCCTTACGCAAAATCAATCATGTTTGCTTTTGATCAGGAGTGGGTGGGCATGTCTTTGCGTGACATGCCGGGGTGCTGTGAGCGCAAATTTTGTAGTGCTGCGTGAGCGTTACAGGTTAGCAATGAATGCACGCACTTGATTATAAGTTCAAGTTGTTTGAATACTACTTCGGTCCTCTGGTTTGTGTCGACCATGCTGACACGATCTGAATTTTTTTTGTTATGATTGTGTCGCACTACTCGATCTCGTAATTCGTTGAAACTGAATGAATGTGCACTGTAGATATTAATGTTGCTCTAATGCCGCCGTTGATATTAATCTAGCTAGAGTGACGCAGTAGAGTGCATTGTGATGAAGCCAAGGTGGGAGTATCGGTGTTCGCGGCTAGTATTTGCAGTAGGTGAGTAGCATGCATGCTATTGACAAAACAAACTGATTTATGTATATATTTGTCCGAACGGCCTGGCATCTTTTGTTGGTGGAGATTTATTGCGCTATTACAGCACTTATACTAGCCGCGGTGGTTCTGCACATCAACCGGCAGCCAGTATGGAGTCAAGTATATGTGTCTGTTGTAGCCGTCGTTTGGGAGGTCTGGCACGCAGATAAGGCGAAAGTTTGAAGAAAATATCCTGAGTTCGAGACCACGGTGAGGAGAGGTTATTTTTGAACCCGCGACCTCTTCAGTTATGGGGCAACGTTGGGCCACAGTCTAGACCACTGTGACAGTATCACATCTTGTGGAGGACAATTCCATGAATCATTAGCGCTAGTCTGTTATTTATTAGCACTGGTTGCTTTACCTCGTGCTACCTCTAGACTAGTAGTGTCTAATTGTCCATGGTTGAGAGAGTTTAATCCGCCAGTAAAGGGTAGTCGACATGTCATATAGCGCTACATGACTACCCTTGGCCAGTACAATCATATAGTTTCTCCTGTTTCAGTAAAGTACAGGTACCTAACTGGTAGTAGCTAGATCAAGGGAGTAGTATTAGCTCTTGG
>Ga0105055_10012374_pt1 | contig 10397 bp, 9 predicted proteins | sample BON03_FD_78090 | JGI IMG/M metagenome (GOLD analysis project Ga0105055, IMG submission 78090) | Freshwater microbial communities from Lake Bonney liftoff mats and glacier meltwater in Antarctica - BON-03 | ecosystem: Environmental > Aquatic > Freshwater > Ice > Glacier meltwater | place: Lake... | reverse complement strand
TTGTTTGTTGTACCATTTTTTTGTTTCTGCCCACTTCTTCCACGCCACCCCCCTCCGCCTTTGTGTGTCCCCCCCCCCCCTTCGAGACACATGTATGTATCTTCCTCTGTGACAGCTCCTCTGGTGAAGTCGTCTGGTCACAGGTGGCAAAAAATCTCCCTCTCCTCAGGGTGCCAACAGTAAGGGACCAATGGAAATTGATGGCAATGACCTCGGGCACATGTTGTATGGGCTTGAACTAGATAATTTTGATGAAAACCTACCCCACTTGACAATTGTGAGGGATGACCATGACCTGGTCTTGGAGGGAGACGGGATGCTGGAGGATTTCTCCCCAGTCAAGAAACTCAAGAAACACCCACCTCATGAAAGTAGTTTATTCCAATCACAAAAAGACAGAAAGATGGCAGTAGTCAAATACACCATCTAGTATCAGTGACAATCATGACTAGTTCTTGGTTTCTTCTTTTGTGGTCTTGCTTGATTTCTTCTTTCTCCCAGCTTGGCACTCGCATCCTCATATAGTCATTTGTAATTTTCGGCTGTAAAATTGCCTGTCTCGCACGAGCACCTGGAAACCCCGCCCTAACAGCCTCTAAGGATAGACGCCCTTACACGAACACTCAAACCACTCATCTCTAATACTTACAAAACCCTCCTGAACATCCCTTGGCAAGTTTTCAAAATGACCTTGGTTGTTCCCTCCTTCAACGCCCCACTTCATCCACGCTTCTCACCTCCCCCACCCCTTACCAAAGAGTACTCGTCTGTGGGGCGTGCATTAACACCGCACAGGTTGGAGACTCATTGGCTGCACCCTTAGAATTCACCTTCAAACAGTCTTTCCGTGACATGATCATAATTCCGTGATATATACACTTGTATTGACTGTATGGTACCAGATACAGTCATGCAAACATCCATGGTACACCTCCATACCCGTCCTGTCTGTTATCTTACATTGTTTAGATGTATGCTTGTCTTGATATTTGTAAAACATAAAAGTAAGATGACAATACCTTCACAGACAGTGTGGACACCACCCTGGTACGCTACCATATTCAACTTGCTGTGTGTAGATGCTGTTCCTGTTTTCCTAAAAATATTATGATGATGTATCAACAATTCCCCAGAATCCAGTACGTGAGCCCAGGTGTTGTACCTGTACCCACTTCTCATCCATGTTGTTTTGTTGTCTATTGCGCACATATGAGGTCTAGGTCTCAGTCATTTTAGTGCGCTGGTCTGTGAAGTCGCTGTCAAGAATGGGGGTGTACCTGGTTATCAGTTGGAAAGTCGGTACACACAGGTCTGGTGCCGTGAAGAGTTTGCCTGGAAATCCTTCTAGAATATGGATTTGAAGTAATTGTTTGAAGCGAACAATACACTGTGTGTTTCCTCACGTTTAAGTGCTTTATCCTCAGTTCTGCCCCCGAGAGTTCCGCAGGAAAACATGGGTGAGAGATAACTCAGTCATGCGTGACACTATGAAGTTAATCTCCCTTGGGTTTGGTACCCTTTGTTGATTACCTTCCCGGCTTCCCGTACCTTGTTCATCAACTTCTCACCCGAGTGGGGGAACACCACTAGATTAGGGTATACTGATGTCTTGGTAGTTAGGGAGATTGTTTGTGGGAATTGGTTAGCCCGAGGATACATGACAACCCACCAAAACTGTGATTTGTTTTACCCACTAGTTGGGGATCTGCTTGGGTCTGCCATAAACTAGGTAATATGCCCTGGTCCTCCCGTCTGAGACTGGTCCTTGTGTCCTAAATGGCTACTTGTCAGCCGGGTGCTCACCATCCTTTTAGTCCAGTAATTAGGTTTCTTCGAAACCCAAGAAAGAAAGAAAGAAACAAGTACGTTGGATGCACGCGTGTGCGCCTGACGATTTACACGTACTTAGACTGGGTAACTTCAGACATACTGTCTGGTTCACCTCCTATCATCACTGGGCCTGGCACACACAACGTATTTTCGCAAATCATCTCTGATGAAAGTAGGGGATTCCCGGACAAACTTTGATTAAAACAAGAAGAGGAGTAGGTTGAATTGTTTGTATGTCACGCACTCTTCTTATTTTGGTTTTGTAGATGCGTTGTGTGACTGTAACCAAGGTTGGCTGGGTCAAATGTGCCATCTCTCTGTATGACAAACATCATTCTCATGGACAGGACCCGTGATTAAAGTCCCAAAGAAAGTCCGGGTGTTCACCACCCGCTTGTTCCTGTGATCAAGTTGGGTTTTCGCCCCCTAAGAAAGAAAGAAAGAAAGAAAGAAAGCAGTGACTTGTGCTGGAACAAAACTGCCAATATGGCAAAGGCCCAACTAAGTGCCCAGGTTTGTGGTTAACTTAACTCGTAACCGTGTGTATTAGGACTGATGATGATGATGATTGCTTTTATTACTATAAATAGTGGCTTAGTACCCTTGATTGACTCCGAGGGTCTATGCGCTCAAATCTTATATTTTAGATTTGAGATTATCAGTGGTTTGTGTTCAAATCTTTTGCTTTTCCTTTTATCAAGAAAAAATATGTCAAAGAAAAAAGTAGTGAGTCCAAGATCGCATCCCACCTCCTAGCATATACATACACCTGTGTACATTGTACACATATACGAATGTATTTATACCAAGATTTAGTCCATCTGGATTCTTCGGACCCTCCAGGTGTCTCATCCCGACTACTGGGCTCACATTTGAGTACCCCATCTGTGCAGTGTGTGTGTGTGTGTGCGTATACACACACATACACCCACATACACTCCCACCCGCGTTAAAAATAGAGAAGACACAGACAACACCCCTATCTTTCCTTCTGTCAAAAATACACCCCCTCGCCAAACAACAAGTGCTTTCATAGTCTAGTTGAACCCCCCCATCTAACTTCCCTCAACACTAAAGGATCAAACTGTACATACATGAGCACACTGGCATATACACATCCTGTAGCGAGCGTGTAAGTAAATGTGTACGCTGATGTTCAGAACACCTGTCTAACATACACACCTGTACATGCATGTCGCTCACAATGCCTGTTGAAATGCACACCACACTCTCCGCAAAAAATGCATATGTGCTCGTGCATGCGCGCATATGCAATGGTGCAGAAGCTTCTTTGTCATGGAAACTATTTCGAACTTATTTTGAGTCTTGTACAAGCATTGTGCAGGTTGTTGTTTGCCGACCGTTCTTGATGTCCCTCCTACTGTCTTGACCAAACCCGTCAACCTACCCTTTTTACTCAAGATATCTGTCCAAATCCACGCTAACTCATGACACAGTCACCGCTGTGGTGTCGCACACTCGCATCATTCAATCATCCGCGTTGGTGCAGGACTCATCCAGTTTGTCCATGGGTCACACTCGCGCTTGGCCACACTCGCGCTTGACCACAGAGTTTACCCATCATAGAAATCTATTTTCGCCATTTTTCGCGCATGTTTACAACACTACACAGTTTGGGTTTGTGACTCCTGGTGTACAACTTCGCTCAAATAGGTATATGTATATAAACACATGTCATTACCACCCTCCCATCAAATAGGAATATGCATATAAATACATGTCATTGCCACCCTCCCGGAGTGTCCCAGGTATTATTGTTTGCAAAAAACACACCACCTTCCCCCGGGTGGATTTCTTCTTCTTCTGGTGGACGCCTACACTCGAACCTTTAAAGAGGATTTCAAAACAGGCAGGAGGTCCCAAACTCTGTAACAGTGATAATGTACATATGAGAGACCCTCACTACGAGGTCATGGTATCTGGAAGGCCTAGTCATTTTCGTTCCAAACGCATTCAAAGTTAGTTTTTTTGTCCTGTATTGGATATATCAGGTGGGTATGGAGACTTAGTGAATGTGATGCTTTGTATACTTTGGGGTTATGGGGGTGGAGTGAAATCAATCGTGGTGTTTCTCCGGGAGGAACTTTCAACTCCATGATACTTCTCCAATGATACCAAACTGGTCCTGGTCATGATTTGCTGAAACTGTACTAAATCCTATAAACCTGAGACCTATGTGACCGGGTTGTCAAGAAGATATGGGAGGGGGGAAACTTGGAATCTTTTGACAAAATACAAGTTGAGAGTTCTGGGGCAACCTCACCTTGTTTCTAATCTTCCTGACCAGTAGGTCAATAAAACAAAGAAACACAATTGAACTAGCCAGTTTGATTGATGTTGCTTTGACTACTCCATATGAAACAGTGTAGTACCTGTGTTGTGTTGGAAGTGTACAGGACTCTATTTACTCGGATAACTACAGTCCACTCCCGAGAAGATGAACATAGAAATGGTCATTGAATTGGAAATCAGAAATCATGACATGTTGAAGTGTAGGTTTATTCTCAAAGAAGCTATTTGGAAAAAGACCTGCAAAAACAATTCAGGATTTCTATTTTCATTCCACTGACCATTTCAGAAACATGGTGTAACAACATCACAAAAGTAAAGAAAACAGGTTTGGAGAAGATAGTGATTGCATTTGGAATTCTTTCTTCTATTCTTTCCTAGATTCACATGAGTGACATTGTAGAACTATATGAGTAGAAATGATTCTATTTAAGGATGGGTCATCCCTGACATCTTGATCAACTAGTACATATTCTCACTTTTAGCGTGTATAATACGATCCCCCCGCAGAACAGTCTGAACAAATGAAAGTGTACTGTTCTTGGGTAATAAGTTTGAGTTCAAGGTGTGTTTTCTTTTCTTGGTAGTTGATGAAACCAAACATAAAAAAATTCATGGTTATCCAAGACAATGTAAGACTCACTCAGATTGTCAGAGCGCGGGACTGTCAGTCCCGAGGTCGTCAGTTTGATTCTGGCAAAAAGTCAAAAAAACGAGAACTCAAAGTTACATAGATTTGAGGTACATAGACCCTCAAGCAAGGGTGCTAAATTACTGTTTCAAGTATTAGACCCTAGACGACTCCACAATCTAGTGGGTAAAACAGTCCACAATGTTGGTGGGCTGGCATGTATTCTCGGGTTAACCAATTTCCACAATCAATCTCCCTAACTACCAAGACATGGTGGGCTGGCATGTATTCTCGGGTTAACCAATTCCCACAATCAATCTCCCTAACTACCAAGACATTTGTGTACAATGATCTAGTAGTACCACCCAACTCGGGTGAGAACCCAATGAACAAGGTATGGGAAGTCAGAAAGGTAATCAACAAAGGGTACCAAAGCCAATGCAGATTAAGTTTGTAGTGTCACACATGAATGAGTTATCTCTTACCAATGTTTTTGTGTTTGAACACTGGGGGCCAAACTAAGGACAACGCAATTATGTATGAGAAAACACACGCAGTGTTGTTCGCTTCAAACGAGTACTGTAAATCCATATTCTAGAGGGACTTTCCCGCAAACGGTACCAAGTTCATCAACAAAGGACACCAGACCTGTGTGACCCAACTTTCCAACTCATATCTGAGTACAACCCCATTCTTGACAGCAGATCACAGACCAACCTCACGATACTGAACAAATCAAAACACAGATGCATATATGCGCGCATACACAAAAGTACAAGGCCTGCGCAGTACATGTCATGCTCACCCGGGCAAGTACTACATCTCTGGCGTGCGCGCAGTCCCCCAAACCCCTCTCTGATGCGCAAGTTGGTTCAAACTCAGGTGGTGGACCAAAAGAGGACTACTGGCACTGGGATGAATAACCCGCTCGCTACCCAGAGAGAAATATGGTACTGTTCAGCCCGACGTTGAGATGTTTTACCCCCCCGCCCGCTCAGTAACAAGTGTTTGCGCACGTCAACACATAATGAACTTGGTAGACACAGTATGTGCCCCTGGACAGGCGTGACAAGCCAGACAACACAAACTGATCCGTGAAGAATCACAAACTAGTCACACTGTCCCGTGTCCTCCTTAAGAACAGATGACATCAGAACCTAGGGCCAGTGGAGTGAAGGTGCTGACGTGTTGTACCTCCTGGAGTGCGCATACAATCAAAATGCAGACATAGAGACCTAAAGAAGTGTGTGTATTGTGTGTGCGTGTATTTGTGTGATGAGTTTTCGTGACATGTACATACAACAGTGTAGACATGTTCCTGATCATACGCACATACATATACTCATGCAACAGTTCATGCATGTGGAGGTCTGGAACATCATGGTATGTAACCCAGATGTACCAGACCCAAGCAAGCATGAGCAAACCCCCAACGTTGCAAGAGAGCGGCCGTGGAGCTTGTCAGATTCCTGTCAACATATTGTAGATAGGAGGGAAAGACACAGACACTCAGGAGAGGGTCCTAAAGGAATTTCAGTGATTCATCCGTCACCTTAGCTCAGTGGTGAAGAGCGCAGCACTTAAGAAATCTGGTTATCCGCAGATCCCCGGTTTGATTCTGGCCAAAAACACGTCAACTCAGATTCATATAGATTTGAGCAAATAGACCCTCAAGCAAGGGTTCTAGACTACTGTTTCCAGTAATAAAAGCAATTTAAATCAAATCACGCACGCACGCACGCAAACACACACCCACATACGTGCATGTACACACACACACACACAGACGCACGCACGCACGCGCAAGTACACACACACACACACGCAGACCCGCACACGTACACACGCACGCAAACATGCCCAAACAAACGTACACGCACACACACGCCCGCAGGGAGACACTTATATGACACGCACATACACGCACACATGCACGCGGATACGCACATGACACACGCGGAGGGGAGGACCCCTCCACGTGTCCGTGAGCCTAGTGAGGGGGCAGACAGTGGAGGTTTGATGTAATCTTAATCTGAAGATTATATTTCCCGGGAGTCGAACCCAGTTAGTTGAGGTACTAGACGACTAGACCAAACAGACATCAGATCTGATGTCTGTTTGGTCTAGTCGGCGAATACTGCAACTACGACCGTGAAATCCCGGCTTCGACTCTCGGGAGATATAATCTTCAGATTAAGATTACATCAACATCCTGAATCCTTGCGGATAAAGTTTGTGCGGTATGGCATGACATCAGGTTTGGTCCAGGAGTAATCAATAGCCTGGGTATCCCGCTGGTATGTAGCTTAATTCGACTTCCGCAAACATGGATAGGAGGTCATGAGACTGTGTGGTAATCCAGGTAGGAATGGCTGGTGCCCAACGACCACAAGAGTAAAATACTGCATAACGCTTCAACGAGACTCTGAGTCTACAGTCCACAGGATCAAGATTTTGATGTAATCTTAATCGGAAGAATATATCTCCCGGGAGTCGAACCCGGGATTTCACGGTCTTAATTGAAGTACTAGACGACTAGACCAAACAGACATCAGATCTGATGTCTGTTTGGTCTAGTCGGCGAATACTTCAACTACGACCGTGAAATCCCGGCTTCGACTCTCGGGAAATATAATCTTCAGATTAAGATTACATCAACATCCTGAATCCTTGCGGATGAAGTTTGTGCGGTATGGCATGACATCAGGTTTGGTCCAGGAGTAGTCAATAGCCTGGGTATCCCGCTGGTATGTACACTTAATTCGAATTCCGCAAACATGCATAGGAGGTCGTCGTGAGACTGTGTGGTAATCCAGGTAGGAATGGCTGGTGCCCAACGACCACAAGAGTAAAATGCCGCATAATGCTTCAACGAGACTCTGAGTCTACAGTCCACAGGATCAAGATTTTGACATAATCTTAATCGGAAGATTATATCTCCCGGGAGTCGAACCCGGGATTTCACGGTCTTAGTTGAAGTACTAGACGACTAGACCAAACAGATATCAGATGTTCTAGTCGGCGAATACTTCAACTACGACCGTGAAATCCCGGCTTCGACTCTCGGGAGATATAATCTTCTGATTAAGATTACATCAAGGTTGGGCAGAACAGAGAGAGAGAGAAGGGACACGGGGTATAGTGAGAGTATCTCCGCACATACAGTCATAACAACCACTGAAAACAACGGGCATGACATACATAGCAAGTGCATGTGCAATGAGTCTGTTGTGTGCTTGTCACAGACAAGTATGTGAGAGTTTCTCTTTGTGGACATCCTTTGCGTTGCATGGTATGTTTGTTCAACCATGTACAATGAACAGAGTAGGACACAGGCCAGGGGTTTGTGTGTGGATCACCCGAAATAATGATGTGGCAAACGCGTGCAAACAGGATGTATGCAGCATGGGATGATGATGATGATTGCTTTTATTACTTTCAAAAGTAGTTTAGTACCCTTGTTTGAGGGTCTATGAAGTTCAAATTCGAAAGGCACGAGCAGGCAAGTGTTGGGCCTAGGTGCAAAATGGGCACGCGCAGGTAGGGGCATGGTGCACACAAGCAAGGAAGCACACGCGCACCCAAAGGGTGTTGTTGACGTTGGTTTTCAGAGACGTCTGTGGTGGTGCAGACTGTATGTGGAACATGTACAGTGCCCAGAGCAAAGAACATGCAGGAGGATTGTGTTTGGATCACCTGGGGTGTGACTTTTCAGCACAGGTCAGCTTTTGAGTGTCACAGGTGACGTGTGAGGGTCATGTCAAATGGGTCACGAATGAGAAGTCTAGAAAAGACAGGAGCGTGAGTAAGGGTGAGATGATGAGTCTAGAGAGATGTATCAACCTAAAGATGAGATATAGATTGGAGATAGCCGGCACAGGTGTAAAGAAAAGCAACAGAGGTCTAAAGGACTTGAGGCATCTAAAGGACTTGAGGCAAGGCGCTGGAGAAACACGACGTGAGTAGTAAAGAGAACGTTATAATAAATAGGGTCCGGAATCTCATTCTGACTCAGATAACTTCAGCCTTGCGCAGTGGTGCTTAGTGGCGTCCGCGTGTATGTGTTCCTAGAGAGGCTTGTTGTGATTCTGTGTATGATGTCTTGCTGAACACTGTCATCCCTTGCTTGCACACTGTTATACTTGGACCAAAGTCACTCGGCCTTGTTTTGTCTTGAAAAACATTCGCTCCCCTTGCAGCAATGGATGACAATGAAGAAGCCACCGCAGCGGCTCGTGTTCCTGCAGCCTTGGCTGCGGCCCCCGAAGACCTCCACCTGGCTGGAGCTCCTCTCCATGACGACGCGCCTGGAACCACCACCATGGTGGGGCTTGAATCGCGGCGGTGGTCAGGGTGCTCGTTGTCAAGCCGCGCTTTTCGTGCCAATGGAATCACAGCAGTGGTCGGGGTGCTCGTCGTCCAGAAACACTTTTCGTGCCAATGGAGCGTCTTCCTGCTCAGAGCGCAGTATGGCTTCTTCACATGGGTCATCACGAGGACAGCAGCACAGCGAGTACCAAGATGGCTTCAGTGTGCCTGATGCAGCTTTCACGCCATCTCATCATGCCATGGTTCAAGTTCAGACGGCTCTGCGAGAGGAAGCCCGCATGGCTGAGCCGAACCGTGTTGTTATGGGCTCATGGACGGGGACTCCCTTCACCAATCTGTATACTTCCAGGCCGCACGAAGCGGTGGCGCAACATCTTTCCGAGGTGGGTCGAGGTCTTCAGGCACATAACCTCCTGGGACTCGCCAATTCTACTTGGCAGTCTGCTGGCCTCTACGTCAGACAAACAATGTCTGTGGGGGCAGTTCGAGACCGCTGGTACCGCATTTTTGATAACTGCAATGCTCACCCGTTTCAAGATGGATATGGCCTGTTGCTGGCTTTGGACAAGTGGCTCAGCACGTACATCAATCCGCACGTTGCTGAGGCCATGGTCACGTGACTGTCAAGCATCTCATGGCCTGGTGGCGCCATCACATCAGTGCAAGAGCAAATGGACCAAGTCTTCTGCAAGGAGGATACGTTGACCATAGACACTGCCAATAATGCACCGCTGACTCGCTACCTGGCACGGTCTGAAGATGCTCTCCTTCAATGGGTGACTCGCCTGCCTCGTCTGCCTTCATAGATTCAAGCTCACCTCAAGACTATCGAGGGGCGTGCTCTTCTGGCCTTAGACCAGGCCTGGCCAATTTGGACAATGCTACAGCCAGATCATGAGCGCTTGCAGTTGACCCGAGTTTTGCCGGGAGGAGGTCGACCTGGGAGTTGCAGTGTTGTCGCAAGCTCTACCATTCCTCGACCGGCCACACCTGCAACTGGACCTCATCATGTGCATTTACTATCAGCGCCAGACATGCCCGCACACCACCTAGATTTGGCGGGTCATCACGCCAGGAAATTGCTCGAACTGGTTGAGGCGCAGTTGCCCGACACGGTAGACGTGTTTTGTCAGCTCATGCACGAGTACAGTGACTTTGAGGGTGCTGCCGTGTCAGAGCCAGACCTTCAAACTGCAGTCAGCGGCATGCATCAATCACCACATCCCGACTTGGCACCACCGTACTCGCTTTGTGCTCTCATGACTCGTTATTGCTTTCGCTGCGACATGACCACTGA
>Ga0105055_10012369_pt1 | contig 10402 bp, 10 predicted proteins | sample BON03_FD_78090 | JGI IMG/M metagenome (GOLD analysis project Ga0105055, IMG submission 78090) | Freshwater microbial communities from Lake Bonney liftoff mats and glacier meltwater in Antarctica - BON-03 | ecosystem: Environmental > Aquatic > Freshwater > Ice > Glacier meltwater | place: Lake... | reverse complement strand
TATTATATACATATATATAAGTATATATTTAACTTACAATCTAAATGTAATTGAATTGCTTATTGCACCCCTGTGTATATTTGAGATGCGTACCTGCCCTTCCTCCCTCAAATATACTCTGCAACGCTCTGCAACACACTGCAATATACTGCAACACACTGCAACACCCTGCTACCTACCCCCCCCCATAATAAAAACAGAGCTCAATTTCGACGCTAATATGTTCTATACAGAATACCTTCCATAAAGAGACATGTCTCTCTAATATGTTCCAACGCGCAGACGAAAGCAGAGAACATGTTCTATATATAGCGTGTTCTATATGCAAACAATACCAACAGAAACGCAAGTCGGACGCCAAAATGTTCTATATAAGATGCCTTCCATCAAGAGACAAGTCTCTCTAATATGCTCCAACGAGCAGACGGAAGGAGAAAACATGTGCTATACATCCAACTCCACTTCTTTACCTTCAACTTTGAAAATAGCGATGAGACCCAAACGTCGACTGTGCAGTGTGTTGCAGTGTGTTGCAGTGTGTTGCAGTGTGTTGCAGTGTGTTGCAGTGTGTTGCAGTGTGTCCTCCCCCAAATACACACTGCAACACACTTGAACACACTGACAAAACGTCGACTGTGACAGGGCATATAGACTAAACCAACAAACATGCAGGACAGAGGACATGCGGTACATATAACGTGTTCTATATGTAAACAAAAAAACAGAAACGCAAGTCCGACGCTGTTTGTCAAGAAGATTGCGAAATTCTGTGTATATGGCGCACTGATTTCGAAATGATTCTTGCTGCCGTAGATGCGGAAGGTTTTGATTTTTTTTTTTCAAAACGTATGTACCCTGTTTTGCTCTTACCATTTGCATTTTGGGTGTATGGTCCATATATGTTGAAATTATGACATCATGCGAAGCCTGCTGGAGATGCAGATTTTTTGCCATGCCAGTTCTTGTTTCTCTTGCAATTCTTTTGTTGGATATTCTGTGATGGTATGGGGTGGCTATGATTAGTAGGCTCCTTACAATTATAGGTCTCTTTTGCAAAATATAGTCTCTTTTGTAGGGCTCTTTTGCAAAAGGGACCTATAATTCTAAGGAGCCTACTAATCATAGCCCCCCCATATCATCACTTTTTCTTTTTGGGTATTCAGGATGGTGTTGACAGCCTGGATTGGGGGTGTTGTTGTGTGTGTCGTTGTGTGTGTTGCAGTGTGTGTGTTGTGCCCCCCCTCCCTCCCCTTCCTCAAACGATTGTACTCGAGGTCCGGAGCGTGCGCCCCACGCCATGCATTGTTTGACACTGCAACACACTGTACCACACTGCACCACATTGCAACACGCTGCAACACACTGCAACACACTGCAACATGCTGCAACTCGCTGCATTTGCTGCAACACATTAGGGGTTGTGGATGTGTTGCACAAGCCCCCGCACGCACGGACAGAAGAGGAGGTTGAACAACTTGAAAAAGACACCTTGAAGCAGGTCGGTGCGTGTTGCAGTGTGCGGCAACATGTTCCAGAAAACACGACGTGAAAGAGCCTGCAAGAGATCCTAAGAGGATCCGTCAAAAGAAGAATTCCAGATTTTTGAGTCTACTGGTACTAAAAATCAAAATCTCAAGGCAGGGGTGGGCATTTCTTGAACGAACGTGGATTCTCAGCAGAATCCACTTTATGAAGCAATTCATCGAATTCTTTTTTGTGGAAACGAAAATATAACTCGGCAGTAATCCAAGCGTGCTCCATATGCGGCGAACTTGCGGCCAGCGCTCGAGCAGTCCTGCAAGTGCAAACACCGATACAGGGTGGCGAAGACCCATGAGATGCCTTATCTCTTTAGGTCATTTTCCGCAAAAGAGCTCTATATTTAGTGGCTCTTTTGTGAAAAGAGACCTAGAACTTAAGGGGTCCTATACATCATCGCCACCCTGTAGCTAGTATTTTGTTTTCCCGTACGAATTTGGTATATGTTCCCCATACAAAAATGTAAACGAGAGTATGCTGTAGGTCTGTGCACTTTATCGGTCTTTGCAAACATAATGCCGCTGCGTAGTGCCGTCTTCCGACGAATTTTGTGGCCAGACACGAGTTTGAATCGTAAGTCGGCACTGTGCAGCGGCATTTGTTTTGCAAGTATCGGGAAAGTGCACAAACCTAGAACTCACTTGTTTCTACATTTTGATATGATGAACATATAGCAAATTCGCATGGGAAAAAAAATCCAGCGCTCTGCATTTGCTTCCTGCTGCCATGCTCGAGCTCCAAGCGCATGTTGGCCGCGTCAAAATCACGTTTCCCCAATAACTAATTTGTTAAAATGCTTTGTATACAGGAATCCACTGAGAATCCGCGTTCTTTCAAAAAATACTCAACCCCTGCATTAAGCACCATGCTCGTGCAAAAGCAGCTCATCAGTAGTCATTTCCTGATAAACAGTAGTCATTTCCTGATACAAATCACAGTAGCTCATGAAAATAATTCCCTGCATGTTGGTGTGCTGCACTGTGTTGCAGTTCTGTAGTAGCTTTGCTAATTGCAGAGTGTTGCCGTGCGTTGCAGTGTGTTGCAGTGTGCTGCAGTGCGTTGCATTGTGTTGTAGCATGTTAAAAAGCCGTGCCTCACACTCGTGCCACCAAAATACTCTAAAAGTGATTTAAATCGCAGCAGTCAGCACTAATTGATTCAGAGAATTTTTTTTTCCATTCTCATCTGTGACATGTCTCAATTCTCACGTGTAAACGTGACATGACTCTCAATGTCAGGTGCCGTATTTTGGGCACTAGATTTGAACAAACCGCAACTGTCCATGTAATTTGTGACATGCCTCCAAAACAGGTACCGTATTTCCACACGCTTGACCGCGCAATACGCCTGAACCTCGCCCGCAATCTCGAGATCATGCACGTGACGTCGGACACGGTCTTGTGGCAAAAAGGCGACGTGGCAGACGCACTCTACGTGTCGTTTGGCGCCATTTTGGCAACTGACGCAAATAATACCAAAAAAAGGCCGTTTGTATATCGCGTCCCCTCTCGCGCTGTCACGGCCGCAAGCGAAGCTTCATACGGGACTGTAGCACACCAGCTGAGGGATGGGGTAACAAAAATATTTCACAAGTCAACAGTCATTTTCCGTAGTCAATACGGTTGCATAGTCAATTTGGTACTGACTTTTGGAGAATAGCTTCTATGTAGACTACAGCAAATGACTGACTTTGGAGGAGTTTTAACCTAGGAGAATGGGTTGCCTCCTGCAACTCCGCCTCCACTACTCTCGAATAAGCTCCCGCCAAAAGAAAATCTGCTCCAGCCAGGAAGTCAGCTCCCGCCAAAAGAACTACCACGAAAGGAGACGCATGAATCTGAAGCACCCCTATTGGAAAGAGAAGAGAAAGAACTCTATGCAACTCCTGCCAAGCACTATTCTCGACATGTGCACACGGTTGGGGGGGGGTTTGTAGGCAAATTTTGTTGCAGTGGGTTGCAGTGGGTTGCAAAAGCACTATTCTTGACATGTGCACACGGTTAGGGGGGGTTTTGTGGGCAAATTTTGTTGCAGTGGGTTGTGGTGTGTTGCAACGCACTATTCTTGACATGTGCACACGGTTGGGGGTTTTTTTGTGGGCAAAATTTGTTGCAGTGGGTTGCGTTTGGTTTCACAGCACACACAACCTCACAGCACTGCTCTTAACCTGTGTACACGGTTGGGGGGGGAGGTCTTATAGGTGAAGTGTGTTGCGGTTTGTGGCAGCGTGTTGCAGTATGTTGTAGAGTGTTGTTGCAGTGCAGTGCATTGCAGACGGATGCAACGCACGCAACGCACGTGATGTGAAATTTTACGCTGGAATAGTGTGCTGTACTGTGCTGCAGTGTGTTGCAGTGTGCTGCAGTGTGCTACAGTGTGCTGCAGAATGTTGCAGCGTGATTTCAGGTGTTGTGCTTGCGCAGTGTGCTGCAGTGTGTTGTAGTATGTTGCAGTGTATTGCAGTTTGAATCACTTCCATCCATCACACCAGATTGTGGGGGGTGGTCTTGTGGGCGAAGATTGCTACATGCACGCGCACAGACAGACGATGTGTAGTGTGCGGGAGAGCGGGTTTGTGTTGCGGCTGGACGGGGAGGTGTTGCAGCGAAGTGTACATGAATGGTATGACGCCGAGGCAAAGCGCAAACTAGAACTCGTCAAAAGTGCGCTGGATCTCGAGGTGCTGCAGGGAGTTACAGTGTGTTGCTGTTGCAGTGTGTTGCAGCAATGTGTTGCAGCGATACGTGTATGAGTGATATGGCGCCGAGGCTACACGCAAACTAGAACTCATCAAACGTGCGCTCGATCTTGGGGTGCTGCAGGGCGTTACAGTGTGTTGCTGCTGCAGTGTGTAGCTGTTGCAGTGTGTTGCTGTTGCAGGGTGTTGCAGTGTGTTGCTGTTGCAGGGTGTTGGAGCCATGTGTTGCAGCGATATATGTATCAGTGGTATGGTGCCGAGGTAATATGCATACTTGACCTTGTCGTAGCAATGCTAGATATTCAGGTGTTACGCGTGTTGCAGCGTGGTTCAGTGTGTTGCAGTATGTTGCAGCAGTGTGTTGCAGCGATGTGTGTACGTGTGGTATGACGGTGAGGTTCCACTAGATCTCGTTGATATGGTACAGGGTGGCGAAGACTCATAGTATGCCTTAAGTTGCGGGTCATTTTCCGCAAAAGAGCAATGAATTATAGGGCTTTTTTGCGGAAATTGACCTATAGAGATCAGCCATCCTGCGGGTCTTTGCCACCCTGTATGACGGTGAGGCAAACTAGATCTCGATGATATCACGCTGGATCTTGAGGTACTGCACTTGAGCGCAGTGTGTTGCAGTGTGTTGCAGTGTGTTGCAGTGTGTTGCAGTGTGTTGCAGTGTGTTGCAGCGTGTTGTAGCGTGGTGCAGTGTGTTGCAATGTGATGCAGTGTGCTGCAGTGTGATGCAGTGTGTTGTGTTGCAGTGTGGTGCACAGGGGTGTTGCAGTACGTTGCAGGGTAATTTGAAGTTGTTTGTGCTTGCGCAGTGTGTTGTTGTATCTTGCAGTGTGCTGTAGTGTTCTGCAGTCTGTTGTGGTGTGTTGCAGTGTGGTGCGTTGCGATTTGAGGTGTTGCGGTTGCATGTTGCAGTGGATTGCAGTGTGCTCTTTGCATCCACCATACCAGATGCTGCACTTGAGACAAACACAGTGATGACGACAATGGCTGCAACCCCCTGCAACCCCCTGCATCCCCCTGCGACACCCTGCATCACCCTGCAACACCCTGCAACACCCTGCAACACCCTGCAACACACTCTGATACATTAAAACCTACTGCAACACACTGCAACACATTTCAGCACACTTGAGCACACTGCAACACACTGCAACGCACTGCAATACACCAAGACACATTACAACACACCGCATCACACTATAATAAGATGCAACGCACTGCAACGCACTGCAACGCACTGCAACGCACTGCAACACACTGCAACGCACTGCAACGTACTGCAACGTACTGCAACGTACTGCAACGCACTGCAACACACTGAAACACACTATAACACAGGTGTTGCACTTGAGCTACGACGTGCTGACAAAAATCGCGGCATGTTTCACCGCGAAAGAAGGCGTGTTGGGATCGGTACTTGCAGCAGAAAAAAGTGTTGTGGAGGAGGTACTTATATGTATGCATATGTGTATGTGTGTATGTATGTGTAAATATGTGTAAATATACATACATACAAATATTTGTTCACATATTAGTACGCGAACATTGGCAATTTGGTATATATGTACACACGTACATGCATATATTTATCTTCATATTAGTGTGTGTGTACGTGAGAATATTTGTACGTATGTAGGGGTTAATACATATGGGGTGGCTACGATTAGTAGACTCCTTAAAATTGTAAGTTTCTTTTGGCAGAATTCAGTCTCTTTTATAGGGCTCTTTTGCAAAAAAGACCTGTAATTTCAAGGAGCCTACTAATCGTAGCCACCCCATACAGCGGAGAACGGTGTGGTGGCGAAGGTGTTTGTCTGTATAAATATCTTGATGTATATGAATGTATGTGTGTATTCGTAAACATATGTATTTTTGTTTTCAGGCGGTGGTTGCGGCGAGGAAGTGTGTACATGTATTTTTTGTTTTAACATCAATTCATGTATGTGTGTGTATACATATATCTGTTTATATAAATATATGATATGTATACATACAAATATAAATGTGAAAGTCTGTAAAATTCTGTATGTATTTGATTGTATGTATATATATACATATATATACATATGCATGTACATATAAGTATGTGCGTATATATATATATATATATATATATGCATATTTATATATGCGTATATACGTGTAGATATACATATATGTAAATATGTAGATATGTTTGCATATATATATATATATATATATATATTTACATACATATGTACATATACACATATATTCTGTGTATATATTCATACATATCTATGCATACATATATATATATATATGTATCCATGTTTTCAAATATCCATATATTTATACATTTATATATGTCGGATCTTTCCAATGTGCAGCAACATTCGAGTATTGCATGCTGCAGAGTTCAAGATGTATATGTTGATATATGTACATATATATATATATATATATGCGTATACATATATATATGTACGTATATACATATATATATATACATATATAAATATACGTACATATTTGTATAAATATATAAATATGAATAAATGTGTATACATATATGCATCTATATATATATATATACATCTCTCTCTCTAGATATATATATATACATATATATATATATATATCTATATATATTTATATATTATATACACGTATGTACGTATAATTATATGTGTATATGTGCATAAATACATACGTACGTGTATATATGTATATACATTATATGTATACATATATACATATATATATATGTATATTATATATATATATATATATATACATGTATGTATATATATGTATTAATATATATAGCGGATCTTTGTGAAGCACAACATCATTCAAGATGTGCATGCTGCAGATTTCAAAATGAAGGTCTCGTAATATATTTGTACTACGTATGTACATGTACACGTGCAGATATATGTTTATTTATATGTATGTACATATATTTCTACATATATATACGTACACACATATATCCAAATGTGAAATTTATACATCACGTATATATATATGTATGTACATATATAAATCGGTATTAATTCACATACACACAAATATATGTATACATCTATATTCATATACACACACATGTATGTATATACATATGTATATATATGTATATACATATATATATGTATACGTACATATATGCATATGTGCGTTCTTATATAAAGATACATGCATATGTACATACAGATATATATATACATATAAGAGAGATATCCATATATATATATATACATATGTATGCACATGTATGAATGTACTTATATATATACATATATATGTGTGTATTTGTGTAAAAGCACAGAAATATATACATTGTAAAATGTATGAATATGTACATATCACCAGGTATTTATTCTGGACTCTGCAGTGTGCACAACGCGCATGGAGCTGCAATTCGAAACGATCTGTCGCGACTTTCACAACATCAACGCAAACGCGACTTCACTTTTTGCAAAACCCATGCACACAACCAGAAAGAATCTCGATCTCAACCGTGCTGCACGGATGGATTGTCTGGTGCGTGTGTGTGTGCGTGCGTGTACGTGTGTGTTCGTGCGTCCGCGCGTGTGTGCATCCGAATACACATCTACTCACAAATGCACAACTCTCACAGGGGCTGACTGATTTTTTTGACACGGGACACTGGGGGGTCACGGTTCATGTTGTACAAGCGGGTACGTTGCTGCAGGCCAATCGAAAACGCCTCTTTTTGCTCATGGAAAACTCCCGAGACGTGATGCTCAAATTGCGTCATCGGCATGAGATCGCTGTGCAGATCCGCCGCGCTAGAATTCAGGTATATTTTTGTATAATACATATATATATATCAATCTACGTAACTGTATTCATATGACGCCAGAATCCGAGTATGGAGTATATGTATATAGCATGTGTCCCATATATATATAGCGCCAAATGGATGTGTATGTACATATGTATGTATACAAATACATATAGATGTATATACATTTGTCAATGTTTTTGGATAGTTGCGTGGTGAGTTTGAAGCTGCCATATGGCCTTTTTATGCATAACTTGTACCTATTGACGCCTTCATACGTCATAATGTCTGATTTCGATGAAAACATATTCACCTATATATGTGTATATATATATATACGAATACATATCTATGTATATTTACGAATATGTATTTTAACATATGTATATGTATATGTACATAAAAATTTACTCAAATGTATATATGTGTATATATATACATATGAATGCATGTAAATATGTAAATACATATATATACGCATATATATATATATATATACAACATATACATATATATATATATATATGTATATATATTTATATACATATATATATACGATTCTATATATATTTATACATATACATATATATATATGGGAAGGTGTATGTATGTATATATTTTTATTCATATATATATATGTGCATACATACATATGAACATATTTAAGTGTGACTATTCGATACCTACGGCCTTCATTTCAAATATGTATGTACATATATATGTATATGTTCATTCATGTACTACTATATATACACACAAGCATGTATGCACATACGTACAGGGTGAAGAAGACTCATAGGTTTCCTTATCTGTATAGGTCAATGTCCGCAAAATAGCCCTATAATTGGTGGCTCTTTTGCGAAAAATGACCTGCAACTTAAGGCATCCTATGAGTCTTCGCCACCCTGTATGAAAGTCTGATGAAACAGGCATAATTTGCATTCATGTATGTATGAGTTTAATATATGAACATATGTATTAGAAAAAAACATATACACACATATATATGTATCTGCGCGTTACCGTGTAAAAACAAATTAGTTTTGATGTGCATCGTGGTTCCAGTTTATATATACACATCTATATTGAAAAGAAAGTTTGTGTATGTATGTTTATGTATCTGCACATTACTGTCTGACTGATTTGTATGCAGATATGCTTGGCGAATTTTTACAAGCAAGGCTTCGTACTAGCACATCCCGACAAGGTCTATCTATATTGATGTATTTCCATATGTATAGATATGTGTATATATATGTATGTATATGTATATATATATATATATGTATATATATATATATATATGTATATATGTATGTACACATATAGAGATGTACATATGAACATTAACATATATATTTACATGTATATATATATATGTATACATGTCTATTTATGTATGTATATATACATGTGTACGAATGTAAATGCATATATGTATACATGTATGTATGCAAATATTCAAAGATGTATATGTATATGTATATATACATGTATACATGTCCGTAATCCTCAATTTTCAAAAAAAATAATGTATAAACCCGACTGTGGAGAATTTCCACTGATAGAGGCTTGCACGCGTGTTGAATTTTCAGAGTGAGCCCGCTTCCAAACTTCCTGCATCACATGCCTATTCACCTAGTTCTTGGTTATAGACTGCAAAAGTGTATTATCTATTCACAGCGCCACGTTTCAAGCGCGCAAGAAACAATGCTCAAACATCTGTATACATACATTTACGAATATTTATATAGGTACATGAACATACACTGGCATATATAAATATACACGCATGTATATATATATATACGTATGTATATACATATAAACATGCATATATATGAGGCCACCTTGAGCGCCTCGCTTCTTGTGCTGGAAAAATGTACAGCATATCTTTATGTATATATACATATATGAATATCTCAATATATGTATGCATATATATATACTGACACGAATGTATGTAAATACATGAGGAGATACATGCGTATGTATGTACATACATAGGGGCACCTCGTTCCAATCGTACAGGCAACAAAGCCTTAATATCTTTGTGTCTATACATATAAATATCTACATACATGTATATATAAGCACAGACATATATATACAAATATACATACATATACACGCGTACACACATGTGTACGTATCTTTACATATGTATACGTGTCTAAATACATGTGTATATATACATAAATATTTTCATACTGATATACACACACACACATAGATTGATACATGTATTAAATAAATATTGTATATATATACATATCTATACATATATATACATATATATATATACGTACATACATACAAACATACATGTATACATATATATATACACATACATTATATATATATATATATATACATATATG
>Ga0105055_10012368_pt1 | contig 10402 bp, 19 predicted proteins | sample BON03_FD_78090 | JGI IMG/M metagenome (GOLD analysis project Ga0105055, IMG submission 78090) | Freshwater microbial communities from Lake Bonney liftoff mats and glacier meltwater in Antarctica - BON-03 | ecosystem: Environmental > Aquatic > Freshwater > Ice > Glacier meltwater | place: Lake... | reverse complement strand
TAGTTTTGTTTGGAACTCTCAAGGTGCAGTCTTTTATGCTCACCGAAGTGAGAGACTGTGATTTGCTGATTGTCGTCACATCTTCTACTTTTCTCAAAAGATAAGACATATTAAAAGAAAAAAGGCAGTTAGCCCAGATCATCAAATATATATATATATATAGAAGATGTGACAACAATCAGCAAATCACAGTCTCTCACTTTGGTGAGCATAAAAGACTGCACCTTGAGAGTTCCAAACGAAACTACTACATTATTTCTTTTACGAGTAATAATAAAAGCAATCTTCATTATCTAACCATTTGCGATGAGGGAGTGCGATGGCGGAAAGCGCGGGTGCTGGGCTTATGCAGCTGAGCGGCCAGGATTTGGCATCGTGGAAGTGCTTTTCATACATATATTGTGCTCGAGGCGGAAAATCCTGGCGGTGCCGCTCACATGGAGCGCACCGCGTCGAGAAGGACACCTTGTTGGAAGCACACAGATTTGAAGAAGGGCACCACAGACAACACGATGGCAAGACTCGTACGTCTTGCCATTATTTTACTAACTTTGACTTATATGGCCTTTACGGTTCCCTCCATGGTCTACATACGTTCTGGGCTCGGGGGTTCAGTTGAATTAATAAAGAGACAACAACAAGAACTAAATGAAAATTGGCGATTTTTTTTTGGAGCGTAGTGACAATCATAGCGCGTGGTACAAGGTGTTTGCGTGACTTTTCGGCGTTTTTTTAACTTGACATCTGACCCTCAAAAATGGGGTGTTTGTGTGACATTTGTGTGATGGTGATTATTTTTGAGACCGTGTGAGAGGGTGTGTCTTTGAATACATATATACTTTTCTAAACATCAAAAGACACAGTGATTTTAAGCAAGAGAAATCACGAAATTTGATTTTAATCAAGTGATATCAGGGAAAAAGAGACAGAGGCAGTTGGAAAAAGAAAGAGACGAGTGCGTCACAGACAAACAAGTATACACACAAAAAAAAACAGAGAGAGTGCATGTAGGTCAGAGTGACTACTAGGTCTACATATTATCATCACTGACGTCCATGTCTGAGTCACTATCTTCGCCACCGAAGACACGCTCATAATATTCTCCATCTAAATCTTCCCTACTGATCATGTAGCGGACGAAGTCGGGATCAGCGCCCGCCTTCTCGAGCTCCACGTGAATTTTTTCTGATCTCACCGTGACTGGCTCATCTCCTTTGGTGACAAACGCCTGGGCTCGCTCAAGGACCCTGAACAACTTATTGGTTTTTCTCAGCATGACGGTGATTCTCTTGCGCATTGTTCCAACGTCAACCCCTCCCCGGATCAGTCCCCCCATCCATATAGGGATAACCTATCCTGTGAAAGTACCCTGCAAGGGAAAGGTTGTGAACGTTCTGAACAGTTTCGAGACAAATCTGTTCTAAACAATTTCCTGTTCCCTCCATTGTATGATCCTTTTATGCTAGTGCCCTCAACAGAACTATTTCTCCTTATAATAGGAGTCTGTAAGAGTCCCGTGACTCCCGACCTCCTATCCCCCCTAGTGTCTCATGACACATGTTTGGTTGGCCTCAACTTTTTTTGATTGGTTTTTTTGTCACCACACAGCTAGCGCGCCAATTACAGCAGGAACACACGAGGTGGTACGCAGTAATAGGGAAGCCCGGAAGCGCCAGGCTCGAAGGTACTCCCGCAATGGACCTTGAGCTTAAAGGCATACGCACACACATGTAGACAGACGAAAGAGAAACAGAACAAAGCACACATCCATAAACACTCAACATGGATGAGCATCATACACGTGGGATAGCAATTAATCCTGTATTTAAACTTATTTAGAATTGTTTCTTTAAATGTTTCATTGTTTATCTTAAATATTAGAATTATTATTATTTTATTAACTTTGACTTATATGGCCTTTACGATTCCCTTCATGGTCTACATACATTCTGGGCTCGGGGGTTCAGTTGAATTAATAAAGAGACAACAACAACAACAACTAAATGAAAATTGATTGAACAAAAACAGTCGGAAAACTGTAATTGCCACAAGAAATGACAAGAAGGAAAGAATGGCAACAAAAAAAACGCAGATAAAACTATCTTCGAATTCATTAGAATTAAAGGGAACTCTTTTGAATAGTCGCTACCTTGCGCTCCTTTTCGCAGCCAGGGAACCCCTGCCATGGGGGCACTATGGCGTGGGGCATTATGTTCCAAGGCTTTGAAGTTCGGGAGTCTTGCTTGTTGGGACCTGATAGCCCGACTGAGAATGTAGGCCAGCCCCAGCAAACAAGTATCCTGTTTTCTCCACTGGCATGTATGCTGATAAGCAGTAATGCTTCGGTCCAGGGCAGTCTCTTGGTCCTAGGTCGAGTCTTGAGACCCAAAGAAAATAAGAAAGAAGGAATTCACTAGGATTTGTATCGGCGAGTGCCTAGACATACGATTGATGAGAGCCTTCAGATTTATTGTAGATAGCCAAGGGAGACTCGGGATATTTACACAGTATGAATGCAAGAAAGTCAGAAAGGAATCAAAACAATTTGAAATTCTGTAACTTCTGTTCTCGAGTCGCTTAGTGCCACCAAGTATCACACGATTACTGGCTGCTTGTACGCATGATCCTCCAACACACCTGCCTGAACCTCTGGTGTCACAATGTCAGATAACTCCAGTTTGATTGATGTTGTTTTTATTACTTCGTAAGAAATAGTTTGCTGGAAGCTCTATTGTTAGACCCCTTGACGTTGAATGTAAGCACTGCTGCACCAAATGCATTGTCAACTTCGCTTTATGCCAGGGCCTCTTCTTCAGATATTGGGCTGGGCCTACCTGGGTTGCACCTGACACAGCAAAAGGATGATATAGAGGTTGACCAGACTAACCTTTGCAACCTGGAGGGCGGTAGCTGGTCTCTGCTGTCCACACTAGCAGCTTGTGCAAATGAACCTCCTGGATTTATCCATAAGACCTTGCCCACTCTCTTTGGTGTGGCCCTCCCAGTTGACTTAGTTGTGAGACCTCTTGACCTTGATCACGGGCATAGCCTTGATGACTTCAGTGGAAACTCTGACTTTTGCATCTCCCATATATGGTGGGCTGGGTCTGAGTGTGCGGCATGAGGGCTCACACTTGCCGCAGAACGAGCTCCTCTCTGGCAGAGTACATCATAAAGTAATCAAGAGACTGCTACTCCTCTCATAACACTCTCCATCTTTTTTGACGCAGAGACTCGTGCTGGCTTTGCCTGTTGTGGTTGCACCTCCACCTCGGGCAGCTGGGCCAGGACTTGGGGGCTTGCCCACTGCCAAATTCCCAGCCCTCTCATGAGACTCGTAATTGTCTTGCCTGTCGTCGCTATAACTTTATCTTATACCCTTGGACCACAACTTGGAGGCTCCTGCAGCCCTCTCACTTTATTGATTGATGTTGCTCATATTACTGCGTAAGAGATAGTCTAGTAGCTTTGCTGGAAGCTCTATGTTGGTAACAAGGGTAAAGACTATGGAGGTTGAGAAAACCAACGCTGGTGACCTCGCCTTGGTTGATGATGGTTGTCACAATGGTGGTGATAGCCACTCCTCGGGGAGGGGAGCGATGGACGAAGTCTTGTTGACATCTGCAGGATGGCGCTAGACAGACTAGTCAAGAAGCACTGGGAGAGTAGTGATACATATGACTCCCATCGACAAGCCATGGTAGCCAAATATGACTATAGGAAGGGTGACCCACAGGGCCCGTGACAGTGGTAGCTCTTTCTTTCTTGCTTTGTCTCTACTGGACCCTCGTGGTACCATATAGTCCTTTTTAATGTGCTTTGTTGTGGCCTTTGTGTGCACAACAGTGACAAAAGAAACTTGTCCTTGAGGATCAGTCTCTGTGTCACATTCTTCATATGATTTGACCTCATTGCGATATAATAAACTGGAACAGCACGAGCCGTTCTTTGTTCACTCTCACTGTAGTCTCTGCACGCTCTTCGAGAGGTGAGAAGGTTAGTGAGGGTGGGACCAGTACACACACACATGGCCAGTCTCTTTGAGCCAGCATGCACAGAACTGCCGGGCTCGAGGAGCAGGCACGTGGCCAGTCTCTTGGAGGAGGCATGCACAGAACCGCCGGGCTCGAGAAGCCGGCACCAGCAGAACCCACCCCCCGAGTTCACGTGTGTTGCTACATCAAACCAAGGTTGAAATGGCAATAGCACAAAAAGTCGCTCCCACTGCGCAACTCGGGAAGAGGAGTCCGTGAGGACTCCTGCGGGTAGCATGCCCGCAGCGCGTGGAACAACTGTTGCGCAAACATATAAACAACTGGCAGCAGCAGTGGAGCACACGCATACACAACTGGCAGCAGCAGCGGCTCAGCGCAGGTGTCGGGGTGGTCTGGCCTTAGAGGACGACGAAGCAGCCAGCATGCTTGAGCGCAGGTGCCAGGCTGGTTGCGCAAACGTATACACGGAACAACTGTTGCAATCTGCCAGGCTGTCCCTCATGGAGCAGGCAAAACACGGCAGGAACCCTCCAATCCACAACATACAACATCTCAGTTGTCCTTTCAGAGCCGCGAGGAGCAACAGTGGAGAACACGCAAGGCCTTGGAACGCAGCGCCGCAGCCATGTCATCTCTCCATGCCCTCGCGAACTCGACTCCTGCCAAATGCACCACGGGCATCCGCAAATCACCTTCGACGGACAGTCACATGTCAACTCTCATATCAGCTATGGTGTGCGCAGCCATGGCGCAGGGACCCGAATGGACAACGGCACAGGTACTCGTTGATTCGGGTAGCGAGCACCCCCCCCTCTTGAGTCAGAAACTTGCAGCCTTTCGCTGGGCGGGCCACTTGTGGGTGGAGCTACTCAAGCTGACGGTGCGTTCCTGCCTCTCCGTGACGTGGGCTCAGTTGACATCATTGTCAATGGCCTCCTGATTAGTCAAACTTCCTGTTTGCACCTCTCCCCCACTATGACGTAATTTTGGGCGAACCATGGTTGAAAGAAAACAAAATTCTCGTGGACTATGCTCACAATGCACTATGGAAATGTTGAGACGAGAGTCTGCTCTCGCCAATTTCCTTTTGGTCAGCAGTTTGGACTGATACGCGCACGCCAAGCCCTTCACTGGCTGCTATCGACGCTCAACACAAACACACCGAGCGCACACACATGTTGTCTGCCGCTGTGGCAGAAGGTGTGCTTCGAGCCAACACAGAACCCCAACTGCTCGCTACGCAACTGGCCGTGGAAGACATGTTTCTTGCACGTCAACAAGCCATCTATGATGCACCCTTGGAAGATTGACTCCTTGGGATGGACCTGGAATCGGTCCTGGATCTGATGCCAGCCCACACAGGTGCGAAAACTCGCCGTCAGAAGGCGAGACACTATCAGAACGGAGCTTTCCGCGGTCCAGGACTCCCCATGCTGGGTGATGCAGCCAAAGAGCTTCCTGAGGATGACGAATTCAACAACTACATTGATGCCGAAATCCCGGGTCTGAACCACAGAACGCTGCTTCGACTTTGTTGAAGCTCAAGTGCGTACACAACTTAGTCACCTGTCACGCATGAAACAGGATGCTATCATGAGTCTTTTGGAGACTTGCAAACCAACTGTCTTCAAGACACGCACCATACCACGCTTGGCACCCCACCGTCAATTGGATCTAGATATTACAGAAGAAGAAGGCGCCCGGCCCGTGGCCGCCCGCCCATACCCTGTTGCCCCGCAGCACTTGCCTGAGCTGAATCAGCAAATTGCAGCACTCGAGAGGTATCATCCGACGCAGTCGCAGCCTCTATGGCGCACCCGTCTTGTTTGCACCAAAGAAAGATGGAAAACTGCGGTTGTGTATTGATTACCGCAAACTCAATCGACAGACATAACGTGACTGTTACCCCACACCAGTGGCCTCAGAACTCATTGCACGCACAAGGAGCCCGCAGGGTTCCACCAGTTGCGCATCCGAGAGGGCGATCAACATAAAACTGCGTTTGTGACACCCGGTGGGCAGTATGAGTGGGTCACATGTCCTTTCAGTCTCTCCAACGCACCTAGCTACTTTCAGCGCCTAATGAATGACATCCTCCATGAACACATTGCAGCAGGATACTGCGTGTGCTACTGCGATGACTTCTTGATCATGGCTGTACAGCGTCTGACGACCCCGGCGGCCGAGCACCTCCTCAAACTCACGGTAGTTCTTGACGCTCTGCAAGAACATGACCTCCTCATCAAGGGGTCTAAGAGCGAGATGTTCCTTTCTCAAGTGGAGTTCCTCGGATTCAATGTCTCTGTAAAGGGTTGGTCCCCGACCGAGTCCAAGGTGTCGGCTGTCGTAGACTGACCAGCACCTGAAACAGTCAAACACCTGCGCTCATTCCTGGGAATGGCCAACTTCTTCCGCTCATTCATGCCCGCCTACTTGGAAATAGCAGCGCCCCTCACAGATCTGCTCAAGGCCTCCTCTGGCCATCAAAAGGTCAATCTATCTTTCGAGTGTGAGACCGCATTCAATCTCATCGAGTCCACGCTGACTTCATTGCCAGTCTTGAAACACTTTGATCCCGCGCTGCGGACAGCAGTCCACGTCGATTGGGAGTCAAAACGCAGTGGGAGCAGTCTTGCTCCAATGGCAACCTAGCGAATCCCGTCCTCAGCCAGTGGCCTATGTCACGGAAATTGGCCGGCGCTCAATACCGTTATGATGCACGCAACGTCGAAGCCCTCGCCGTTCAGATGGCGCTACTCACTTGGCACACCAATCTCCTTGGTGCACCTTTTGAGCTCTATTCAGACCACGATAGTCTGCAATTTCTCTTTACGCAAAAGTCACCCTCTCAGCGAATTTTGCGCCTGTGCGACTTCTGGCTGAGTACAACTTCAAAGAGATTAGATATGTGCCTGGCCCGGACAACGTGGTACCAGATTTCCTCTCTCGGCCATGGGAGGGTGGCAAGAGCCCCCCTCCATTCCACATGTTTGTACAATCAGTCACTCCACGACTGTCCTGTCTACACGGTTTACAGCGCTCGGTACATTCATCTGTGATAGTGTTACCATTATGGCGAGGCCACATTGTGTTGCACCGTGACGGCGTAGCGGGTCTGTGGGCAGTCATCTTGACGCCAAAACGAGACAGCCTTGCAGGCGGTGCGCCGAGCCCTGTGTCCCATTCTGCCAGCACAGTGCAAGCAGCCTATCATGTACAGTGGTAACGTTGACTTCTGACGAGCAGAGTTTTGCGACAAAGACAAGATGCACCTGCCCATGGGGGCTCATCATGCCGTGTGGACTGCCCCCACAGCCTTGCCCTGCCAACATCAATAGTATTTGCCTCACTTTGAAAGTCTCCCACACTTTGGAGTGTGGTGCGCACAGGGCAACGGGGGCGTCTTTCCATCTGGTTGGGGTCCCGTCCTGGAGCGCATGATTATACGTGTCTGTTCTGCAGACGACAACAGCCAACATGAGTCTATTTGACAACATCAAGTCTGCAAACAAATTAAGCATCCCCACTGATGAGTTCCTCAGTGGCGTCTTTCAATCTGTTAGGGCCTCAGATGACAGCTTCTTTCAAAATTTCTTCATAGATGAGAATAAGGTGCTGTGTTACAGGCGCGCCGCAGATGTCAGGGCAAGAATCTGCGTGCCAGCTGACTGTCGTGAGGCCGTCCTGCGTGCTGCACACGGTGACACCGTCACAGGCTTGACTGGTTATCCTGGAATTGACCGAACCTATGCAGCCGTGTCCTATGCGTATTACTGGCCTGGTCTGTTTGCAGACGTCGCACACTTTGTGCGTTCTTGCAATGTTTGCGCAGCCTCGAAGAGCTCAAGGGCGGAGTGAGAGCCGATGGCGTGTCATCGCTCATCGTCGCGGCAGGAGAGAGGCGCGGCTTGCTCGGGGTGGGATTCGGAAACATGATGCGTTCTTGGGTCATGAAATGAGGGGCCCAGCAGGGACTGGGCGTGGTGGCGTCTCGATGGCTGGGGGGCGGGAAGGCCAAGGCGCTAGGAAGGGGAATGGGGTGAGGGGCTATCGCTTGCCATCTCCGCCATGTTTTGTTCAGAATTTGCTGGAAAAAAAAAGGGGACAAAAAAAGAAGATGTAACGACAAACAGCAAACCACAGTCACTCACTTCGGTGAGAATAAAAGACTGCACCTTGAGAGTTTTAAACAAAACTACTACATTATTTCTTTATGAGTAATAATAAAGGCAATCTTCATTTCACTCTGCCATTACTTTGCAGCCCTTCACAAGCTGGGCCATGGACTTGATTGGACAGCTACCCGCCTCAAAACAGGATAACACATGGATTGTGACTTGTGTTGATCGCACTGCAAAGACCATTGTCGCTGCGGCCGCAGCTCACACGGACATGTCTTCCGAGGCTATTGCACTTTTTACTTTTCGCGAGATATGTTGCCGTTTCGGGCTCCCTCTAAACTTGACAATGGACAATGATGTCAAATTTGTGAGCTCGCTTTGAAAATTGTTATGGCACTTGTGTGGTACCAAATTGCGCTTCACGTCCAGCTATAGCCCGCAGTCAGACCCAGCAGAGCGCGCCAATCGGTAAATACTTGAGGCATTGCGAGCAGCAGTTACCACCATAGCGTAATACGACGAGTGGGATGATGTCTTGCCCCACGTGACATTCGGATTGAACACACACATGAGTGCTAAGCCCGTTTGAGTTCGCCCATGGATTCCGCGCGCGTGTTCCCCTTACAATGGGATTGCCTGACCCTGTGACATCAACTGATGAAGTCACTGATGAAAAAGGAGTCACGCTGGCCAAGCGCATTGATCACTGCCACAACGCCGCTTCAGATCACATGGCCGCAGCACAGGTTCGGATGGGACAGCTCCTCGAGAAACCCTCAACGCCATCTGCAGTGAAAGTTATTGACAAAGTGTGGTTGGATTCCAAACACACACCAGTTGACATCCCCTACAAACTCACCGCGCGCTGATTTGTTCCGTTTGAAGTACTGGAGTCACGAGGTGCCCAGGTCACGCTGAAAATTGCGCGTGCGCAATGGCGCTTCCAGTGCCTGTGGCCCAAGCGTGGCGAGGGCATGCAGGCTCATTGCCGCGGACTGCAGAGTGTGTGCGTGCGGCGGCATCTGCAGTAGGAGAGGGAGAGAGGGAGAGAGGGGGCGAGGGCGAGAGGGAGAGAGGGAGCGAGGGAGAGAGAGAGAAAGGGAGAGGGTACAAACGGCCTTTATTCATCATACACGCGCGCGTAAACGTTTCATTGATTCCCGTCCTCGCACTCGCCCCGTCTCTCCCCGTTCCCACTTTTCCCTATCGCATTCTCTTACTTTTTCTCTTTGACTTGCTCTTTCTCTTTCTGACACGAAAACTAGCATTCAGGGGCAAGAGTCCCATGCTTCACTGTTTCTCCTCGAGTAGTAGCTCTTGTCGGAGGAAGGTCAGAGTCGAGGTCACCTCCTTGTCGCTGCACCTATCTCAGAAGGCGGCGGTCGCAGGCAATGCCAGTGGGTATAGAAAACACCTGCCAACATGCAGTTCTTGCATGACGCCGCGCAATTCGGCAATAATGCCTATGCGTGACAGCACGGCCTTCTTAGGCATAGATAAGCTGCTGGCACCAGCTGCCCCGGCAGGTGCCGCGTCCAGTGTGCGCGGAGCCATGGGGGCTGCGTTCTCGAGCTTCTTCAGGGGTGTGCACGATAGAAAGCACAATACGCCTGGTATTTGGTCTGAGGTTCCGAACCTCCTTGGTGGCGTCCAGAAATTTTACTGTTCCAAATGTCCCGGGACAAGTGGAACAGGAATGATGGACTATGTCACGGCTCCCATGGTCAAAAAAACCACCGTTGGTGCTCCATATCACTCTTTTGAGGTTTCGAGACTCAAAAGACATGTGGAGGGTGGGAAACCACGCCAAAAACAAAAGGTCCATGCCGGAATTTTAGCACATCGCTCGACACTAGCTCCACAAGACATACCATTTGCGCACCCCCCGCCACAATGTGCTCTTTACGGAACACCATACTCGTCTTCAAGCGAAGTCAAGTGTTATCGAACCACATGCCCCCTTATCCCTTCAAACAGAGCTTCCCATTCGTGGTCGATCTGCTCCGATTTTGACTGATTCCGGTGTGATCCAATACTTAAATAACAACACTGTTTAAACAAAACATTTTGCGTGTGATTGTGTCTGTATGTGTTCCGTGTCACCAGGAAATTTTTCCTCGTCAGTATATTGGGTTATGTTCACAATTCGCTGATATCGTTGTGTACATATATATGTATATATGTATATACATATGTATATATATGTATATGTATACATATATATATATATATATATATATATATATATATATATATATATATATATATATATATATATATATATAT
>Ga0105055_10012364_pt1 | contig 10405 bp, 10 predicted proteins | sample BON03_FD_78090 | JGI IMG/M metagenome (GOLD analysis project Ga0105055, IMG submission 78090) | Freshwater microbial communities from Lake Bonney liftoff mats and glacier meltwater in Antarctica - BON-03 | ecosystem: Environmental > Aquatic > Freshwater > Ice > Glacier meltwater | place: Lake... | reverse complement strand
TATATATATAAATATCAATATATATATATGTATACATATACGCAAATATATATACATATATATATTATTATATATACACATACATATATATATGTTTATATATGTATATATATATATATATATACATACATATATATATATACATATATATCTATATACATATGTATAATGATGCAGAGCGCAAAGCAGCAGCAGAAGAACATCAGCGCCTCATCAAAGAGCAGATGAGCCTCGAAAAGACTCATATTCGACTAGGAGCTGGGCAGTATGGTGTTTCTGAACACGAGAAGCTTTTCAATGCCAGCAAAATCAAGGCTGCCATCTGAGAAGATGATGACACTGGTGAGAGGGGCGACGTACATTACTCAGCGACACGAATTGAAACCCATCTAATGATTAATTGGATGGTGTGTTTATGATTTAGATTATTGTGAATCCAATGTCGATAAAGAACCGAATAAAGAGGAATAGAACAAAAATGAATTTGTACCACAAGATTATTTGGAAATAACGGAATGGAACAATTTGTACCGGAGTTATGGATTCTTAGTACCAGCAGAATCCATGAATTTCAAGATCTTGTTTGCTAAAACGATTCAAAATTTCCGGTAGAATGAAATAAACTGAAACCTTTGGCTAGAAGCTCTATTGGCTCGAATCTTCCTAGATATGAGTTTGTAAGGATTGCAATGTATATGGTGCACATCAAAAATCACCTATCTAAGATGATTTCTTAATTTCTCGACACATCAATTAAACCAGTTCGAAACGGCCACTCATCGGGCCAAAACTTGGGGTTAGTCCTGGAAAACTATGAGTGCCAGTGAAAATATCTTTTTCTGAGAATGTTTGGCCCCACCACAATCAGGCAATTAAAACGGCACGAAGGCGGCTCAATGAACTACGAGACGTCGTGTTTTGTCTTTGAAAATGTGACCTGAGCAGTACGTCGGAGAGAGCATTGCTAAGGCTTTGAACTCCTTAATACTCTCAACAAAACAGAGTTGTTTTGGTACATGTCATTGGTCCACCATCTCTATTCTACTGAGAATCCGCGTTCGTTCGAAAATAGGTCCTACCACAAACACACCAAAGCAAAGATTTTACCGTGGCTGATTCTGGTTGTATGAGGGAGTGGCAGAATTAATATATTTAGTAAGCGTTTAGTGAAGTGATAGTGGATGTGAGTCGTCAGAAGGGGTGGTGGATTGTCTTTAGCAATCATAGTCTTCAAAGGTCAATTCCAAGTGTCTGTGAGGTGGTCTCATCCTGAATATTCACAGTCCAAGCCTGAAAACTCACAAAAAACAAATGTTGGTGAGTCTCCAAAATTCGAGGCTTGCAAATCTGAGTCTCAAATATCCGCGCGACCTAGCGCGTGCTGAGAGCTCGGACTCGGAAGCAAACCTTTTCTTTCAAAAAACAACAAGAGTTTTCGCAACACTTCAAGTTATAGTTCACGGTATCAAATTGAAGCCCTAACCAGTGGCAGTGGTAGGACACACAAAGGGGCGGGCCGAATGGACCTAAGGCCTCGCCATGGTACGGGCGACTCCGCATGCAGAATTCGACGTTATGAGGGTTCGTTTGTATTAATGATGAAATCTGGAGATTCTATTTCCTGGGATCGAACCCGGGATCTCACAGTCCAACTTGATACGATTACATCGCGGTGCAGCCGTAGTTACACCAGCTGTGGACCGTGAAATCCCGGGTACGATCCCCGGAGATAGAATCTCTAGATTCCATCAAAATCTTGATCCGTCGGACCGTGACTTCAAGTGTCGTAGAGGCATTTCGTGCCGTATTTTACTCTCTTCCCATCAGTCGTATTGGGTCGCCAGTCTTGCAAGCAGGCTCACCAGGCTTGTACGTGGTCAACCATCCGTAGTTTTACTGGAAACGCCCAATCACGTCGTGGGGTACCCAGGCTATTGTACTCATTACTCCTGGGCAAGCCTTGACACCTTTCATGCCGCACAAACAAATTCGGCCGCAAGGATTCAGGACGTGGATGGAATCTGGAGATTCTATCCCCGGGGATCGAACCCGGGATTTCACGGTCCGCAGCTGGTATAACTACCGCTGCGCCGCGATGTAATCGTGTCAAGTCTATGAGTACAATAGCCTGGGTACCGGCTCGGGCCAATCTGTTCTTTTCCACAAAAACGAATTCGATGAGGTGCTTTGTGACGCCGGTAGCAGGATGAAATTTGTTCTGGAAAAAGGTATGATTCTTGGAGGACACCTTGGGCCTATGGTGCCTTATCTACCCTGGTGGAGGGGCACCATTATGATAGGGCACTACGTTCCTTGTTAATTTTGACTCCGGGTCCGGGACAGTCTCTTGGGTCCTACGTGATTAATTGAGTGTTCCCCACCCTCTTAGTCCAGAGATTAAGTTGGGTATTCACCACCCAAGAAAGAAAGAAAGAAAGAAAGTTTTCCCAACGGTGTACGGGCCCGTGCCAGATGGCCCAAATGCCTCGCTCTAGTACGGGCGACTCCACATGCAGAAGTCGACGTTATCAGTGCTCATTTGTGCTCACTCGCCAGGGCAATCTCTCTATGTCTGGCACCTTCTTGATACGATTGCTCCCTCCCCCTGATAATCATGGATGATAGTCCCAACATTCAGTCAAAAGAAATTGCTTCTTTCAGTAGTCAGCATTAGATTGACAGGTCATGTCCAAGGGACCAAAGTTGACCACCTTACTTAATTGATCATCAGCGGTGTTGCTTTTATTACTCCATAAAAAATAGCCTAGTAGCTTTGCTGGAAGCTCTATTTGCTCGAATGATATTAGGGGCGTTATTAGTGTCTGGTGTAAAAACCTGCCAGCAGCCCTGACACTGTAAATCTCCTGTCGCTTTGCTTTGGGTACTGTAGCCTCCCAGTGCAGTGGGATTGTAACAGTTACACTCAGCTTCAATAAGCTCAATGAGCTCCAGGTTGTCTGTCTTCTTTCTGGGATTCCCAACCGATGGGTTCGTTTTGGCCGACAAGTGTAAGATATGGGCCCGTGACTCATCTGGAAATTACGCTGGTAGACATATGTCGTTTAAGATTTTGTTTATATGTAACCTTAAACGACATATAACTGCCAATAAAATTATATCGACTTGGTTTATGTCGTTGAATTTTTTTTCCGACATATACATGTTGCATAATTATTAAGCGACATATAATGTTAGACAACATGTATTGTTAAGCAACAAATGTTCTTACATGACATATATTTTTAAACAACATATACATTCTTAAACAACATATTTGTTAAGCGACATATAATGTTAAGCAACATATATTCTTAAACAACATATATTGTTAAACAACATACAGTTTCCTAAACATCTTATTTCTTATACGATATATATCTTGAAAGGACATATACATGTCCTATAAGGTTTATGTGACATGAATATGCTTTATGATTTTAAATACCATATAAATGCATTTGAAGCCTTGAAGAGGATAGATATACCATTCAACAATCAATTGTTTTTGTCAGGCTATTGTCTCGTATCAACCACTTAATGGCACCACCTGGACTCGAACCTAGTGAGGGGAGCAGGAGGTTGCCCCCTTTTCTTGTGTGACAACACGTCTTGGCATCTAGCGCTGTTGCGGACCACTTGGCGGTGGTGTGCCTTGGTTGATATGTATGGATGCAGGAATGTTTGTTTATGTATCTTCTCTCCTGCTTGTACAGGGTGGCTGCCTCTTTTCTCTTTTATGAGTCATTCATCAGATTCACTACCCTTGGCGGACTGTTTTCAAGTTGTGAACCCCGAGAGCGCAGTAGTGTTGTCACCACAGCGCTCCCCTTTCACCTCTGGCAAACTAATCATCTAACTGTTCCACGTAACGGTGCACTCCAAAATTTTCTCTCCCTAACTCAAGCTCATACCCCATTTTGAAGAGACCCCATTTTGAAGCGGGTGTAGGCATCACTACTGATTTCCCAGTAAATTGGCCTCCCAATTGGCCTCCGTGCCACAGGCCTTGAAGCCAGCCATTCTTTGAAGGGGTTATCTTTGAGGAGTTCTCCCTCCTTCGTTGACTGCCTCTTGAAAGTCGTCCGCGCCGAGGCAACCACCTCTTTCAATTTCGTCGTGCACAGCGTGTTCCACTGTTCGCATTCGCATCTAATTGTCTTCCTCGTCAGCAAAGCAGAAGCTGATTCCTTCATCTGACTCAAAGTTGAACTTGATAGCCACGTGGGCCATGTTGAAGCTCACTTGGTCCTGCCATACGCATGAACCAGGTGTCAAATGAAATTCTGTACCCAGCGCACCCTCATCAATTTCCTTAATGCAAATTTCTCCTGACTCCGCTCACTTCCCCAATTAAACATTTCATGGTGTTACTGGTGGATTTGCATGTATTAGAGTCTATTTCTACAAACTTACATAACAATTAGCCAGTCCATAGGACTTGTTCTGAGATACGGCTCGAGGTTTTCAGGGTTCTCCAGTCTCCACGCCAGGCCTTCTTTTCCACGCCATATAACCAGTCCCACAATTTCCGGATCACGCATTCCATTTCTGCAGTACAATCAAGGTATGCATGTATACTTTGAACATCATGTATTGTTTAATTATATATAAATAACATGATTGGAATTAAATGACATATAAATGTGTAAATGTCCTTGAACGACAAATGTTTGTTTCGAGCTCATATTATGCATAAAAGACATTGACATGTTGCAAGTCTTCCCACATGACACAAGTTTGCATGTCTTGACATGCTGTGAGTGCATGGTACCTACTCCTTGTCACCAAACAAATGTAGTACGACTGTAGTGTTCTTATAGACACACAGCAGCAAGTTGGTACAGGGTCATTCCGGCACATAGAAACTGGCAGATAGAAACTGCAGGCTGAAATTAGGACGATCTCTTCACTGAGGGTTTACAAACCCGCTCTGAGGGTTTAGAAACCCGCTGGTAGCGATTTGGGCATTTCTTAATGATTTATAGAAACAGTAGTCTGGAATTTGGCCAATTTGTTCATTGTGGGTTTAGAAACCCGCTGGCAGCGATTTGGGCAATTTCTTAATGATTGGTGATTTTCTCTATGAAAATCTTAAATTTCTCTGTTCAAATCTTTGTTTTCTCTATGGAAATCTTAGATTTTCTGTAAGAAAAATCTTGATGATTTACTCTATGATTTTCTTAATGATTCATAAAATCTCTTCTTATAAAGTTAGAGTTTCTACGGGGGTTGTACAAACTCGCTGGCTGGGTGGGAGTTTTTTGATGGTTTATAGAAAGAACGCTGGCAGGCTGGGTTCTGGCTTCATCAGTGTGTGCTTAGAAACTCGCTGGCTGGGTCAAAAAGGCGGTTTCTATGTGCTGGAACGACCCTGTACTCTGAAAGATTTCAAGGCACCTGAGCAATTGGTGTGATTCTCATACCGGTTGAAGGTATTCAATCTGAGATCAGATCTGAAGTCGGCTTGCACATGATTCTTTGGAAGGGCTGCCTCGAGGAGACACGACTCTGAGGGAGTGTAGACTTCTACCATGGCCTCGTCTGCGAATTTGCGCATTTGTTTGATGGCCCCGACCATTATCTTGTCTACCACGGTAGAGAACTGGTTGGGTTCCGCTGGGCACAGGATAGGGTCGCCAATCATGCTGGGTGCTGAAATTCTGGTGATCACCTTCAGCAGACAGACTTTGCGCTCGCTTTCTTGGTTGATGGTGATCCCCTCCTCTTCTAGCAGGCAATCTTCCCATGCCTCAAGGCTGTGGTGCATGAGCAGCCGCACCATACCCGCGTGGTGCGTGTTGCGGAACCAGAGTGCATGCCCGTCATCATTGTTGTCCAGGCCAAATTTGCTCTGCGGGTACTCAAAAAATTTGCTCTGCGGGAACTCTGCCGGTGGGCACGAGGGAGTGCATGATGAAGTTCTCCACATCAAATTTGCTCTGCGGGAACTCTGCCGGTGGGCACGAGGGAGTGCATGATGAAGTTCTCCACATCTTCTGGACCTGCACACAGAAAGAATCGTCAGGATGGTTGCCGCCGCGCGCCTGTCGCATTGGGTAGTGTACACATGCGTGATGCGTCCTGGTTCGACTTGTATATGTCAGTCTGACGATTGAGTGGCCAGGTAAACCGGACAGCAGGAATGAAGGCTCTGGCAGTGATGACAACTCACTAAGAGGGTCCTGAAGGATCTTTGGTGATGCATCCGTCACTATAGCTCAGTGGAGAAGAGCGCGAGACTTAACGAATTTGGGCTATCCGCAGGTCCCCAGTTCGATTCCGGCCGAAAACCCGTCAATTTATATCAATGTGGATATGAGCCAATAGACCCTCAAGCAGGATTTCTAAACTACTGTTTCCAGTAAAAAAAGCCAATGAAATCAGATCAAGCCCAGCCAGCGACCGTGGACTTTCCCCAAGGCGCACGGGATTGCAGCACATGTGTGGTCAACACCACTCATGTGTGGAGACATGCAGAATGTCAGTGCGCAGATCATCGAGAACATGCATCTCAAGGTGAAGGATGCAACAGCCCTCAGTAATGGACAAGACGGGACCCAGTGTGGAATATGATACCAGATTTTACCAACTGCTCCCGTCACCTGGAAGTACAGACAGTGCGCAAGTTGGAACAAAATCATCTTGTCCCGCAAGTCAACTCCTTGTCAGGGCTGAAATCGGAGTGGCTTGCACTATGTCTAGACTTGCTGCACTTGCCGCGGTTTCTGGCGAAATATCCATGCGCCAGATTCCATGCGTCACACCCACACCTTGTGCAAAATGTGTCTGTTAACCAATCAACAACATTTATATGTCATTAATTTCAAGACTCTCATACCAGGGGTGGGTGAGGCATCACCTGGCCCGCCGCTGCCAGGTGGCATATGACCAAGACATTGAATGGAGCAATGGTCCCCGGCCGCACTTTGGCTGCCACCCTTTTGTTGGTGCGGGGGTGGCACGACCTGCACCATGTTCACCATTTGTGTGAGTGTAAATTTCGTCATAAAGGACATATGAATGTTGCAAGTGTTTTTCAACATTTTTATGTAAAATTGGATCCTGCGCCGCCGCGTGCGCCAACAGCTCCGCCACGCGCAGCTTACACCACCACCACAACAGTGCCAATCCACAGGAGAGTTGTATACATGCGTGGTAAATCTAAGATCGCCACAAAAAACATGACGGTGTTGTGCAGATGTCCATTCGGGCGCAACCTTTTCCAACACACCACGGTAAGACATGCTCAGATCGTGTCTTCTCTATCCCGACTTGGATGCCCAAGCGACCACGGGACCTTGATCTCAGGCAAGACGCATATTGTCAATCGCTGAGCTACGGTGCGTACGTGTACGCCTGGGGCTGCCATGTGGTTGTCAATGAGTAGTGGCCAGTCCCTCGCTCACCCAAGAACATGCTGGTCATAACACTTTTCTTTTGACTGGCAGAACGGATCATTTTGTTCTTCAAGTGTTACGTCTGGCCAGGATTGCACTCAGTGAAGTCAGACGTGCAGAGTCTGGCATGCGTGGAGGAGTTTTGGCGGCTGCCACCACAGTCCGGGGATCCGCTGTGCTCTGAGTTTGGATGTGTGAGGTTGTACTCCACCAATCCCAAGGTCCACTACGTCATCGACACATGACGTATCTTGGGCCCAGCACCCATAATACGCAATGCAGTGCAACCATCCCTCACGGGACACTGCCCAAGTCACATGCGCAGCGTAAGCGAGACTATCCGGAGGCGAAAGACGACTCTAAGGCCGGGGGTGACGGTAGCCCTCAATAGATTGTAAATATGTGGGCCATGATGTGGGGATTCAAACGGCCCACACCAGGTGCACTGTACAATAGCATGTGATGAAGGGTGTCTGGGAGTTGGTTGTGTGTCAAGTAACCGAAAGCACTGTAGACTCGCGCGTGTCGTGGCAGCTTGACCGCCGCGCGCCTGCCGACTGTGTCCATGTATCATGAATACGTTGCTGGTGCAGGAATTGATGGCTATGTCATTTAACGGTCAAAAAGACATATGTATGTTATTCAATATAAAAGATGACATGTATATGTCGTTTATCATTCACAAAGACATTGATATGTTGCTGTACGACATATATTTATCGGTGTGGATGGACTTATAAGAATTTATGAGAGTATGCGAGACAGGTGTTCGGAGTCTCACAGGGGACTTGACTGTGTATGCATAACTGAGTATGCTGTGTATGCATGCCTAAACCCTCAACCCTAAACTCTAAAGGATTTATTTTTGAGGGTTTACGTCTTGCAGTAGTATTGATGACATGTGTATGCTGTTTACAGGATAGAAAGAGCATCATAGATTATCATGTGACCTATATGAATCGACCAAAGATTTATCGAGCATATAACGTGTTGTGAGTGAGGAGTTCGGAATCTGACCGACAACCACACTGTGTGATGGGTTGGGGTGTAGGAAATAGGCACAATGAGCAGCCCCGCACGACCACCCCTACCGCAAGCGATCAGTGGCTGCCAGGTATTATACTGCTGTACAGCTGGCTGGCGGGAGTGCAGTTTGTAGAATTCATGACATTCAATGTTGAGAGCGAGTTTCTCAGTCTGTTTGTGCACGGATACAAACGGGCAGAATCTCGGGACACGAATCTGGCGTTGCGACATCAACTGTGGGTGGCCATTTTTTGCAAAGCTCCACTGAATCCCTTCGACAAAAAGGCGACAAGGGAACATGAGGACGACATGGTCAAAATAAAGGAATGTCTTCAGGGTCAGCATGGCTTTGAATCTCAAGAGGAGTGCCAGTGGGCACTAGTTCCTCCTTCTGATGTAGACGGGTTTGTAAGTGGCAAGATTTGGGCCATTGCAAGGGTGGGGGGCGCGTCAGATGTGCGTGAGGTGGAGAAGCAACAACTCCACGCATTGTCGTTAGACGAGGCACAGGCGAAATATTTAGAGATCGCAGGGTCTATGGCAGCAAACGAATTGAGAGATGCACCTCAGAACCGAGGAATGGGAGTCACAAAAGCACAGTACAGAACTGAGGAATGGGAGTCACAAAAGCACAGTACATTGACGCTACCATGATTTGCATGGAGAAGGGTGGTGTCTTTGACACAGTATGACAACTGGTTTGACGGAGCAGCAAATGTGTTACAAGAAGATGGGTCGAGAAAAGTGTGCCGCCTCAAACAAACGTGTACGCCTAGAGGAGCAGACCGAAAATGGGTGACTACTGTCACTGATGTGATAATTTTGAATTAAGCAGTTGGTCTCCACGCGGTTCATACTGGGATGCAATCCAATACACAGGGCGTGTTGCAATCCAATACACAGGGCGTGTGGCCTTGTAAATTGCCGATTGACAGTCGTCCTCTACAGCTTCTCACCATGTCGCCAGACCTCATGTCAGACTTGAGCAAACAGCCACGCCGAAACTTTCCAACGTAAGTTACAAGGTGACCCACGATAAGAAGCAAGTCAATGTTAGGTGTGATGAAAAAACAAATTAGAAATACCCAAGAACATCATAGATTTGATGAGTAAAAAGTTATCAAAAATGACGCGCCTATCAGGCATCATGTGACCAAACAAGAAGCCGTCATCAACCTGTTTGGGAATCTAGTGACACGGTACACCTGGAACATTGTGAGGGAACACCCGGGGGGATGTCTTGGGTAGAGTAAAGAGTGATGAGACTCTTGGAACGGATGTAGTAGTACGAAGTCTTTATTAAGTTCATGGAAACGTGGGACGTATCGTGGAACTTTGGAGAATGAATCAATCCAAATTCCCGATTCCTTTTATAATAATTTACTCAAACTGAAGCGGTCAAAACGATGGCCAAAGTCAATCTATGGTCAAAGGACGTCTGATTAATTACTATGAATTGAATCAGTTAACTCCTTAAAAAAATTATAAATATATTTGTGATTCCTAAATCCATTTAAATGGTTTTTAGTAAAACTGAAATCTCCTGAATTTAGATTAATTCGCTAAATCAGAGATATAGTTTTATCACTCCTCCTCACGAAGATAATCATATTTTTTTGAAAGGGTTAATTTAGTATAGATTGCTTTACGGTAATTCTTAGTGTAATTTTGTTGGATAGATGAAAATTAAAAACTTGATGTTCTTGTTCATCAAACGGAATTCGATGTTTTGTCTGGTAAGGCATCCCGTACATATGACGATGGAAGGGTACAGGTTGGTGCCGAGCTCCCTAGACCACGTACCTTAAAATAATACTGGGGGTATTTTTTGTCTATACAGGGCAATGCCTCCACTATGCGATTCAGTGACAATCAGGGGGTTACTCATCACCTGTCCTGCTCCAAGGGGGGGCAGCAGGGAGATGGTTTAGAGACTATTCGCTTTGCTGTGACTGTTCATCCATCTATTGGAAGGGTCTGTG
>Ga0105055_10012360_pt1 | contig 10408 bp, 17 predicted proteins | sample BON03_FD_78090 | JGI IMG/M metagenome (GOLD analysis project Ga0105055, IMG submission 78090) | Freshwater microbial communities from Lake Bonney liftoff mats and glacier meltwater in Antarctica - BON-03 | ecosystem: Environmental > Aquatic > Freshwater > Ice > Glacier meltwater | place: Lake... | reverse complement strand
TTTATCCAATTTTAGCAATAGTTGGGTTAGTATTTGGTACATCTAGAACTTTTAATAAAATAATAAAACCAATTTTTAATAATATTGATAGTAATTCTAAATATGTTGATTTTCTAAAAACAACAATTGAGATTTATATGAGAGTACCAGAAGGTGATGTAGATATAAAGGATAGATTTTCTAGAGCATTTGTAGTGACTGATAGATTAATAGATGCCTTAAAATCAGATGTTATTGACGATTTTACAAAGAATATAAGTGAAAAGATGGAATTAGAACCCGATAATAAAGAGGTTCCTAATCATTATATTGAGAATGAATTAAAGAACTATCTAAATAATAGTTTTGATATTGATCCAAAGATACCAACAAAATAAAATTTATATAATATGAATGATAGTGATTTAGGTTATGATTATGATGAAGTAGTTGAAGTAGTTGAAGTAGTTGAAGTAGTTGAAGTTGAAGTGATTATGTTAATAGAAATGATTGAATCAGAAGAAAATTAATAAAGATTATAACCTATCAATAATTTTAACTGAATAAACAAAGTTTATATTTTGATATATATCTAAAACATCAATATTATCATATAGATGTTTTAGATATAAATTAAAAAATATTAAATGAGTAATAAGAAAAAGTCTATAGAGGATGAATATAAAGTATTGGATCAAATTTCACATATTTTACTAAGACCATCAACATATGTTGGTTCCAATAAACCAAATACATCATTAAAATATTTATATAATAGTGATTTAAATAAGATGTTGAAATCTGAGGTTACTCATATACCATCCTTTCTAAAAATATTTGATGAGGTTATAACTAACTCTATTGATGAACATATTCGAAATCCTAAATTAGATAGGATTGATGTTACTGTCAATAAAGAAACTGGTGAGATAACTATTAAAGATAATGGTGGTATTCCAGTTGTTATTCACAAAGATCATAATCAATATTTAATTGAGATTTTATTTGGAACTTTGATGTCCGGATCTAATTATAATGATGATGAGGATAGAGAGTTAGCAGGTATGAATGGATTTGGTCAAAAATTAACCAATATATTCTCTAAACAATTTAAAGTATCAAGTTGTGATGGTAAGAAAAAATTCACTCAAATATTTTCAGATAATATGAGAGAAAGAACTAAACCAGTAATAACTAAATCAAGTGTTAAACACACTAGTGTTTCTTTTATACCGGATTATAAGGAATTTGGATTAACTAATATTGACGATGATCATTATAAGTTAATAGAAAAGAGAGTTTATGACTTAGCAGGATCAAATAATTCAATTAAAATATACTTCAATGAAAAACTAATACATTTTAAATCATTTGATGATTATATTAAGTTATACCATGATGAATACTTCTCTGAAGTTAGTTTAGATAAGAAGTGGTCTATTGGATTGGCTCATTCAATCGACGGATTTCAACAAGTTAGTTTTGCTAACTCTACTGAAACTCATGATGGGGGAACTCATGTTGATTATGTAATGAATCAAATAATTGTTTCTTTAAGAGAGTTCTTTTTAAAGAAACACAAAGTAGATATAAAACCATCCGAACTAAAACAACATATGTTTTTATTTTTAGATGCCACTGTTATAAATCCATCATTCTCTTCACAGACTAAGGAGAAATTAATAACTGAGGTAAAAGAATTTGGATCATCATTCGAAGTTAGCGAGAAGTTAATTAAGTTAATATTAAAATCAGAGATTGTTAATTCAATATTAGATTGGATTCAACAAAAGAAGAATGCTGATGATAATAAATTACAAAGAGAATTAAATAAGAAATTAACTAAGATAAAGGTTGAAAAACTTATTGATGCTAAAGGTAAAGATAGATTAAAGTGTAACATAGGAATATTTGAGGGAGAATCAGCTATATCGGCTTTTAGAAAGTATAGAACTCCTGAAACTATGGGAGCCTTTGCTCTTAAAGGTAAGTTTGTGAATGTTTCGGAAATAACAAATCAGAAATTAGTACAAAATGAGGAGGCTGTAAACTTAATGGCTTCAATAGGATTGAAACTAGGACAACCAATTGATGATAAGTCTCTTAGATATGGGAAGATACTCATATTCACTGATGCTGATTTTGATGGAAATGCTATATCAGCATTACTTATAAATTTCCTTTATAGATATTGGCCTGATATATTCGAAAGAGAAATGGTTTATAAAGTAGAGACACCAATTGTAGTAGCCATTCCAAAAGTTAAATCAAAGAAGAAATTACTTTTTTATACAAATCTTGAATATAATTTATGGTCCGAAAAGAATGATTTGAAGAACTTTGAGATCAAATATAAGAAAGGTTTAGCAGCCTTAGTTGATGATGAATATAATGATATAATAAACAATCCTATATTAACATTAATAACAAGCGATGACGCATCAAAAGGATCCTTAGAAACTTGGTTTGGTAAAAACTCAGAATTAAGAAAAGTTGAGTTGTTAAAATAAATTAAAAATATATCAAAACATAACTTGATTATTTTTCTATAATTAAAAAAAATAATAACATTATATGAATGTTGACCTATTAATAGATGGTAATTATATACTAAGTAAATTAGTTTTCTCATTACACAAACATAACTTACTATTTGGTGGATTACAAAAGTCACTAGAAAATACTTTAAATAATTATAGAAAATGGTATCCATTTGCTAATATTTATCTATTATCAGATTCCAAAGAGAAATCTTGGAGAAAACAATTATCAACTGATTATAAAGCTACTCGTAAAAAAGATTCTGATATAGATTGGAACTTTGTTTATTCAACATACAGTGATTTTAAAGAATCCGTAGTTGGTTATAAAATATTAGAATCACCACATGTTGAAGGAGATGATTGGTTATCATACTTAGTAACTAAAGCTAATAATGATGGTAGATCCACTATTATAGTATCAAATGATTATGATATTAAACAATTGGTTGGATATAGCTTAGATCCACTATATATCAACATGATGACTAATGAGATGTATAACAAAGAAAAGATATTTCTTCCTATAAACTATAAATTGTTTATGAATAAAGTTTCTCATTTACCAAATGATGATATATTTAAACTTAATGATAATTCGGAATTTTTAAAACTGATGAGTAAGTTTTTAAATAAGTATGAAATAGTTGAGATAAATCCAGTTGAATCTCTATTTATTAAAATAGTATCTGGTGATAAGAGTGATAATATATCATCAGTTTGGTCACAAGTAAAGAATGGTAAAACAAGAGGAATTGGATCAAAAGGAGCTAAGACTATTTATGATAACTATATTGAAGAGTTTGGAGAAGTTGATTTATTAGATACTGATCTAATTGATAATATAGCGGATTTAATCTGTGAGAAAAAGAAATTAAGTAAATCTAAAAGTGAAGAAATAGTTAGTAACATAAATGATAACTTTAAATTGATTGATTTAAGACTACATAACCTACCAATTGAGATAATTGATAAGATGAATAAAGGATATAACGAATTAAAATAAAACTTTTTATATTAGATTTAATAAGATAAATGTGATTTATCTTATTAAATCACATTTAAAACCATATGGATATTTTTGGAGATAATATTAAAACTGAATTAATAAATATAGATAAATCTAAAGTAATAGATAATCATATATTAGGAATATCAAAAGTGATGTTTCAAAATAAAAAAGATTGGATTTATGTAACTGATAAGCAAAAAATAGAGTTCTTCTTTATTTTTAATAGGTTCTTTTCAAAAATGTATCCTGATAAATCACAATTATTAAATAATAAAAATGTTGATATGTGTGTAGGTATGGATCTATGGTTTCACTTTATGAGCAATAAAACTTATCCTAATTGGTTTTGGTCCAAATCTATTAAATCAAAAGAAGATGAATATCCAATTAAAGATTATAAAATACTCAAAAGTCATTTAAGAATAAATGACTTTGATTTAAAATACCTAATTGATAGACATCCGGATTTTATAAAAGAAGAGTTGACATACTTTAAAAAACTTGAAAAGGGAAATTAATAAATAAATAAATAAATAAATATGGAAAAATTAAAAGAAAATAAACTAGAATCATCTTGGTATATATTAAGAGCATCTGGTAATAAAGAAAGATCAGTTGGAGAAAAATTGAGAAAAGAATCCGAAGTAGGAGACTTAATGGGTAAATTAGACAGAGTTATCGTTCCAGTAGAAACTTCATTTTACATGAAGAATGGTAAGAAGGTTAAACGTGAGAAAGTTAAATTCCCTGGATACATATTCTTAAAAACAAATTCTGTCGCTGAGTTGAAATATTTTATAAGAGGAGTAAATGGAGCTTCAGGATTTTTAACAAATAGAGGAGGTGATATTCTAGCATTATCACAGACTGAAGTTGATCGAATGATTGATGATCATGAATCATCTAAAGAATACTCTTCTATAGAATCTGATATTAATAAATATATCTTTGGTGAAGAGATTATTATATTAGAGGGTCCTTTCAGTTCTATGAATGGTAAAGTTGAATGTGTTAATGGAGATAAAGTAAAAGTATCTATATCTATATTTGGTAGAGTAACAAATGTTGAGTTAGGGATTTTACAAATTGATAGAAAAGAAAAATAGTATAAAGTTATGAATGGTAAATTTGTACTATCTGGGGGTTTTACAGAATTCGAATTACAGAATAGAAGTAATAGATATTATCCAAGTATTTTATATTCAAAATATTCAAAATATTTAAGAAATATTACTCGAGTTTCTAAGATAAAAAAATGTGGTTAAAAAGTTAAATTATGGATTTAATAACAACTAAGATATGCATGACATATGACTTAGGAGTAAATGGTAATTTATTTGGAGGTAAAATGTTAGGATTTTTAGATGAGTCGGCTGCTTGTTATGTTTACCAAGTATGCGAAACAACTAATATAGTCACCAAAAAGATCGAAGAGGTTATATTTGAGACTCCGGTAAAGGTAGGTAACTTAATTAAGATATATGGTAAAGTTTGTAAAGTAGGAGAAACTTCAATTACAATAAATTTAGAAGCAAGAAATAATAATGTATTTACTGGTGAGGAAATTTTAGTATGCCACACAAGAATGATATTTGTTAAAACTGATGATGTCGGTAATCCTATTTCAATTTCTAATAAGGTAAGAGATAGATACAAATAGAATATCTCTTACCTTATTAGAAATTTAATACTCTAAATTTAGTTTATATCCCAAAAAAATCTGTAATTGATCAAAACTAACCTCCCGAACAACATTAATCTTGTTCGGATTTTTCTCACCCGATTCAACTATCATATTCGTAAACCAAAGGACATGTAATAATTTCTTAGTAGTAAGTGAGTAAACAATCTTAAAACAATTATCAGGAACTCCTATATTACCAATTCTAACATCTTTAAATTTACCACCACATATAATTAATAACGAATCTGTTTGAGATTTTTTTCTTATAGAATCTTCCCAAACTTTCCATATACCTCTATTTAAATTAACCGACTGTGGAATACAATTATAATAAAAAAAAGTAAGTGAGTCTAATCTACAATCATAAGCGAAATCTTCAGCATTTGCCAAATGTCCCCTATCATAACCAGTTTTTGAATAGTCTTTCTCAACAGCAGTTTTTAATTTTATATTCTTATCTCTTTTGAAATCTAACTTTTTTCTACTACAATCACCACCTCCTTTATATAGGATATACTTAACATATAACGGACTCCGTAATTCTTTGTTAAAGAATGACTTATATGCATCATTTACGATAATAGTATCATAACCTTTCATATCTTTTATTATGAACTTTTGTGAGAATGTTAAATTCGATATTAACAATACTAAAATTAATTTAATTAATTTCATATTTTTACGTTTTTATTATATTTATTAATTCTTTATATCCATCAATTTTATTATAAATAACGAACTCCAATGTCGTATAAATATTCACATCATGATTTCTAGGTCCATAGATAATTTCTTTATCATCTATATTATCCAATTTATTAACATATCCCATTGGACATCTGTTTGATAATGGAGTATATACCTTTGAGTAACCAATTGGTACAATCCTATCATAAAAGTTTATATCTTCAAACTTCTCAGCCTCTCTAGATCCCTTATGACCATAATATCTGATCCACTCAGCCTCTATCTTGGATATTTTTAATATATTTTCATTCATATTATAAAGGTAATATATTTAAACTTATAAACAATAAGAATATATAATATATATGAAAAAAGATCTATTTATGTTCGACATCGAAACATGTGGCGAATATGCTAACTACGAAACTTTTGAATCAGAAGATCCAAGAGGTGCCAAACTATTCAAATCTAAATATGATAAAATGGATTGGTCTATTAAATATGATGATGTAAATCAAGCTTATGTAGAGAATGCTGGTATAATATCTACATATGGTAGAATATGTTGTATATCTTTTGGATATATCGATAATAAAGGAAATAAAAACATAAGAAGCTTTTACGGAGATGACGAAAAGGATATAGTTGAGAGTTTCAATAATTTATTAGAAAATAAAATTGAGAGAACTAATTTTGATTTATCCGGATTTAGAATATTCTACTTCGATATACCTTGGCTATTACATAAACTACATAAGTATGATATCAAACCAGCTAACATGATTTATCTATATGATAAGAAACCATGGGATGCTAGAATTGTTGATATGTCGGATGATTGGAAATCAAAATTTGCTTGGGCATTTACCTTTGATGAGATGTGTTATGAATTAGGTGTTGATTCTCCAAAAGATAAGATGGATGGATCATTAGTACATAAATCATTCTATGAGGGTAAATATAAAGAAATTAAGACATATTGTGAGAAAGATGTTAGTTCATCAATTGATGCATCAATTAAGATTTATAGAAATTAATAATCTACCCAATTCTCAAAACTATTTATAAATAGACTAATTAAAAAATCACCCGAATCAATTAAAAGTGATTGTTTTTCTTTAAAATAATCACTTTTAATTAATTCATTAATACTTTTATTAATAGAAATACACTCATCAACATCAATATATTGTGGTAAGCCTAACTCATTATTATTAAATCTTTCAGTTAATAATAATCTAGTAACTGATATTTTATTCTCATATAATTTCAACTCTTTATTATTAGAGATATCAATATTTTTAAATATGTTAACAAATTCCACATTCAATGATTTAAAATCAAAGGTATTATTAAACATACTATTAGCATAAAGATATCCTCTTATAATATGACCTAACCTTTTCTTTTTAAGATAATCAGTATCTGCTTTATGATAGTATTTAATATCCCTTCTCGCAATTCCCAAATAGGATCTTATTATAGTATAAGTTATAAAGTTATTTTTACTATCGTTTAGAAATTTCAAAACACCACCAATTAATACTTCTGAGTGAAGAACTTCAAAATTTATAGTAGAATCACCAGATATTATATTTCTAATGAATGTATGTAATGATACAAAAACATGATCAACCCCATCTTCGTTATATTGTAATTGGTGTTGAACTTGTATGAAACTATTCAACTCTAATTCAGAGGTAGCATAGATATAAAGGTAGTCAATATCAGATTTCTCAGTATTACTACCATACATTGTAGACCCAACTACAACTTTTTCTATTGTTGCTTTTTTCAAGCTTTCAAATAGTTTTTTATCACTGAAATGTATATTCATAATACAAATATAAAAAACTTTATATATCTTTACAATAAATAAATAATAGATTATGATAAACTTCGATGATTGTGATGATTATGTTCCTACTAGTACAGAAAACTTAAAATTTAAGTAAAATCCAAATATTTTAAGGTTATTAAAAGAAGATAAAGTAGTATTACTCAATAAATATAATGGGGATTATGATGATTATATTAAAGAATTTAATTATCATTCAGTGGAAGGAATTGATGGTATATTCTACTGGAATTTTATAAAGGATTATGAATATTCCAATAAAGACAACAATGTCATCATATTTGGAAGTGAAGATAATTTTATTTTAAAGAAGGATTCTATACTTTATTATTTAAATGTCTATGAGTTTGGAGGATCTTATGAATCTGATGATTTATTAACATTTACCGGAAGTGATGATAATATCATTATTAATATATCCGATATGTCTTTTAAATCACATAGAATTAGATAATATATGTTAAGTTTATTATATCATAATGTAAAATCTTTAGATCTTTTAGAGTTATTATTAGACAAAGGATTTATATTAAAGTACAATAGAATCAAAATCCCTTGTGTTTATATGACAAGGGATTTTAAATATTTAAGTTATCGTGGTATAAGGATGGTTTTTAACAGAGATATATTATGTCATAAAGAAATGAAAAAGTTTAAATATTAAATAATTAAAAAATCTTTATCCATTTCTTAAACTTAATTATAGATTCATTTAGTATATCAAATCTAAAGTATTTAATAAAGTCTTTAAATTCTTCTTTATATCCTTCTTTAGATTCATCAGAGCTATTTTGAGTCCATTGCCAATTAAATGATAATTGATTAGGAACTTTAAATCCAAAAAATTCAAGTACTTTTTTTTCAAGTTTAATTGATTCTTCACCGTTCCAGTTATGACCTATTGCTATTATACCAGCTTCTATATCCTTTAAAAGGTTAGATTCACCAAGGTTTGTATGTCTATTTTCCAACCATGTTAATCTTTCAATTATCTGTGTATATATTGAGTTCATTTTACCCCATCTTATTGACCCAAAGAATATAACCACATCTGCATCCAATATAGCATTAGCTACTTTATACATTTCATCTGATTTATTATTTATAGCTGCCCAACATCTGATATTACCGCTTGGATTTTTAGAATCGTTTTTTAGTTTAGATTTCTTAACACCACATCCATTTCCACTTTTATTAGAAACATTACCCTCACATGGAAATATCTTTAATTTAGAAACATCAATTATTTCACAATTATCTAGTGATTTATGAAGTTCCTCTGCTATTATAGAAGATTTAGGTTTTTCTTTTTCACCTTCCCATCTGTTAGAAGTTGTTAGAAATACTATTTTAACACCCTTTTTACTTTTAAGATATTTATGAAGTTTTTTAAGATCATCCATTAATTAGCTTTCTTTTTAGATTTTCTCCATTTACCACCTTTAGATTTATATCTTTTCGCTGCTGCTCCAGAAGCATAAGCTGATGGCCAAACATCATATTTTGATTTAGCCCATGTTACACAAGATTGCCAAAGTGATGAATCCTCAGCAACATTCTTTTCCAATATTTGGAAGTTTTCGAAAGTTTTTAAGTTTTTCATATAACCCTTGAATGTTGACCAATAGCTGGTACTAAAAGAGCGCTCCCAATTGATAATAATATTACTAAAATTGGGTTAACAATTAATCCAGTTGAAAGAACCGTAGCACAAATTGTACCAATACTTCCTAATATATGTCCTATGATTTTATTTCGTCTAGGAGTTTTTGCTGATATTCTCTCTATTAAATTCATTTTATTTATTATTTTTATTTAGAAAAGTTTGGCTTTCTATTCTTTCCTTTCGTTCCTTCACTCTCAGCTTTTCTTTTTCTCTGAACCGAATTTTTCTTTTTCTTATCAGACATTTTAGAAGCTACTTTTACTTTTCGACACTTTGGATATCCTCCTTTAGAAGCGTCTTCTCTTCCACAAGGTGGATGTGAACCATCTTTATTAGTTTTTGATATATCAACCCACTTCTCTTTAAACCACTTATCTAAACCTCCATGATTTTTCTCTAATATCTCACCTTCAAAAAAATGATTAACAAATTCTTCAAATTTCTTAATAATTGTATAATCTCCCATATTAATACTATTTTATTTATATATTAAAATTAATATATCATTTTTGATAAAAAATTCAAAAATCACTATATATTTGACCAACAACATCACCAATACCATCTAATGATGTTAAGTTATTATATTCACAATTGAAATTACCTCCGATCGTTTTAGGACTACCTTCTAATGATGTTAAATTATTACTTCTACAATAGAAATCACCTCCGATCGTTTCAGGACTTCCGAGTAATGATGTTAACTTATTAGATGAGGAATAAAAACCATCTCCAACCGTTTTAGGACACCCTTCTAATGATGTTAATTTATTATCATAGCAATTAAATTTACCACCGACCGTTTTAGGAGAACCTTCTAATGATGTTAAGTAATTAACATAACATGTAAAATCACCTTTAACATTTCTAAATTTAATTGGTAATATAGTTAATCCTTTATTAGATAAACTAACACTTCCATTAACATCTATACTTAGATCATCATTAAATGTATAATTTTTAATATTATATTTTTCGACTT
>Ga0105055_10012358_pt1 | contig 10408 bp, 6 predicted proteins | sample BON03_FD_78090 | JGI IMG/M metagenome (GOLD analysis project Ga0105055, IMG submission 78090) | Freshwater microbial communities from Lake Bonney liftoff mats and glacier meltwater in Antarctica - BON-03 | ecosystem: Environmental > Aquatic > Freshwater > Ice > Glacier meltwater | place: Lake... | reverse complement strand
CGCCTCCGGGGTGGCCACGGCGATGGCTTCCTCGGCTCCGCGCCAGACTTCGAGGTCGGCGCTGCTATTGCCCATATAAGAATATTTGCCGAAACGGGCGAGGAGGGCGTCCCGCTTGCGGTGACTGGAGAGTAAGAGCAACCCCTTTCAGATGGGGAGACCTAAATCAAATAATCCACCGGAATCATCCGAAGGTAGGCCTGATTATATTGATTACAAAAACCAAATAATCAAAAATAGTTGTTGACTCCGTGAGGAAAATTCGGTTATTTGCCGAAACTGTGAGTAAGAAAGTCAAATCATGAGTGCGGCAGTGACACTGCAGCCCATTCCCAAGGGGGAGCGCGCGGGGCGCCGCCGTGACGAAGTCGTCGAGCAATATTTGCTCACGAAGATTCTGAGTGGGGCAATGCCTCCGGGAACCAAATTTCCTTCGACCGCCGAGATGGCGACTCAGATGAAGGTGAATATCAATTCGGTTCAGAAAGCTCTCATGCGTCTATCGGCAAGAGGGTTTTTAACCCGGAAGACGAATCTGGGAACTTTTGTCAATGAGCGGGACGCCTCGCCTTTGAATGTTTTTCTGCTCATCGGCCCTTGTCTGCGGGAGGAAACTTGCCACTTTGACCGGCGACTTTCCAAATTGATTGAGGGGGAATTGTTCTCCCGGGGCTATAATCCGATTATCTACGATGGATTGGATCAGATCTTTGATCGCAATTCCCGCATCGGGCCAAGGTTGGCGAGGCAATTGATGGGCGACTTGGCGCATTTTGATCCCAGGGCGCTGGTGGAGCAGGAATTTTTGTCCCTCCGCATTCCGGAATTGACGCAGGGGAGCCGTCGCCAGGTTGTCTCGTCCCGGCCGGTGGCACAGGGAGGCGATGTGTCCTTTGACGGTGTGGATTTTCACCGACAGGCCGTTCAAGCCCTGGTGGAAAGGGGGCGTCGGAATGTCATCATGGTTTTGAAGAATCCCACCGTGAGCTATGATTCGCTCTATCTTCAAGCCTTCTGGGAGACGGCGCGGGAGTGCGGCCTCAATGTCGTGAAGATGCTTCATATCGGGGATGATCATGACGAAGAGGCTCCCGAGGATGTTTTGGGACAGACCTTGACGCAGGAGTTGAAGGAGTGGAAGCGGCTTCCTCCGCGCAAGCGCTGGGACAGCATGATCATCGGTGATGATATCCTCATGCGGGCGGCCGCACTCTGTCTTTTGCGAGAGGGGATCTCTGTTCCCGATGACATCATGCCCCTCAGTCTCGTCAACGAGGAAATCGATCTGGCCTACGGCATTCCCATTGTCGGAATCGAGGTGCCGCTTTCGCAGATGGCATCTGCACTAATTGATATTTTAGAGGTGCGGATGGGTCGTTCATCCGCGCCTGATCCTTCGCCGGTAGAACTCCGAGGACGGGTTGTTGATCTTGGCACCTCAGCCGTTCGCGGTGCGCCCGATCCGTCGTTTGCTGCGAAATCTCTAGAATCCCCCGTATCCTCTCTCTCCACAACCTAACTATAAAATCCAACCCCTATGAAAACGAATACAACCATAAAGCATCCAAAATTCCTTGGCATCTTGCTTGCAGCAATCACCCTGCTCGCGGGCCTGCCTTCCGCCTCGGCCATCATCACCACTTTTCAATCGGGGGTCTCAGGGAACTATTCCGGTCTCACTGATACCTATGTGGATTACCAGGGAGATGCAGATGCCAACTGGGGTGCGAGAAATCTCATGCTGGCCTACAATTTGACTGGTGATGCTCCCAAACAGAAGACGGCTCTGCTGAATTTTGACATGACGTCAATCGCGGGTCCGGTGACCGTGAATTCGTCCACCCTCTCTATTTATGTGGAGGGAAATGCGGAACGAACCGGCGGGTATAGTCAAACTTATAATATTCATGCCATTACGCGGTCCGGTCTGAATTTTGGCACTGCAAACGGCACCCCGGAGAATGGAGCCGTATCTTTCAGTGCCGCCGAATACGATCCGACAACGCCCGTGGGATGGGGAACGCTTAGTACCGGAACCAATGGCCCGGTTCCCGGGGAGGACTATTCCAATTCTGTTCTGGGAACCTTTACCCTGACGAGTGCCAATTTGTCTGGAGCCCGGGTGTACATGAGCCTCGACACCGCCACCGTGGCTTCTTGGATTAATACTCCGGGCACAAACTATGGCTTTGTCATTGCGGCCGTGGCGGACCCCGCCCATGACCAGGCGATCATCTACTCTTCGGCAGAAAATGTCGTTTTCGCGCCATGGCTCGAGTTTGATCACACCGCCATTCCTGAGCCAGGAACTCTGGGAATGCTTGGCTTAGGAGCCCTGATCACCGTTGTTTTGGGTGGCCGTCGCCGACGAAAAGATCCTGACCGGGAGCCTCTGACCCAACCCTAAGAATATCTTGCCGATATTTGCACCCAGGCTCTGGGTGTCGGAAATAAATAACCTGCGAATGAGATGTTTACTCGTAGATCGGATGTCCACGCCCATTTTTCCCCGTTCCAATCATGAATACCAAAGTCTTAAACCTCCTCATCTTAATCGCAGCCGGTTTGGCTGTCTTGCCGGATCTTAAATCAGCTGATGCTATGACCCCTTATCCTGATTGGATCAACCTCGCCTCTGGGAAGTCCGTAACATTTAGCCCTGAACCCAACGAGGCGGATGTGAGCGACGAGGAAGATGCGCAGCAGTTGGTGGATGGAATCTATTCTCCTTCCGATCCCATTTGGTACGACCGAGAAGGAAAAAGCCCGGTGGGCTGGGTGGGGGTCACTCCAATCGAAATTTTGGTTGATTTGGAGAAAATTGAACCCATCCGGGGATTGGCGATGCGGGTCGCAGCCGGGAAAAGCGGAGTCGCCTGGCCAGCACAAATGAAAATTCTCGTCAGCGACGACGGGGAAACATTTGCGGACCTGGGTGATCTCCTGGAGCTGACGCCGGAACCTCCAAGTCCGGAGGGATATAATACCTTATGGTTGCGGACCGAGGACCTGAAAACGCATGGCCGCTTCGTTAAAGTTGTCGTCAGCGCGGCCGAATCGGGTGATGGAACCTATTTTTTCACCGATGAACTGGAAATCTATCGGGGAGAGGATGCCTGGGTTGGCCTGCCTTATCCAGAACCCGCCAAGGTGGCAAACCCGGAGTCGCCCCGCCCGGATTGGGTGAACCTCGCGTCCAGAGCCGAGGTGACTCTGGATACCGAGCCGGACGATGCGACGGTGGCGGATATTGATGATCGCAAGCAATTGGTGGATGGAGCTCTTTCGCCAGCGACTCCTTTGTGGGCCGACAAAGCAGCGGTAGGCTGGGTGGGCGGCGAAATGACGGAATTCACGGTGGATCTTGGGAAGGACTCGCCCATTCAAGGCGTGGCCTTGCATATGGCAGCGGGTCAGTCCGGGGTGGAATGGCCCATGAATATTGAAGTTTATGTGAGCGAAGACGGGGCAAATTTCAGCACGGTCACCGACGTCATGGCAGCGCTCACCGAACGACCGCCGGAGGGAGAATATGCGGCGACTTGGTTGGTGGCTGATCAATTGAAGACCCATGGCCGGTTTGTAAAATTTGTGATTTCTCCCACCAATTTGGGAAACGGGGCCTACATCTTCCTGGACGAGGTGGAGGTGTATCGGGGTGACGCCGCCTTCTTGGAAATCCCTCTGGCCGGCGTGGATGCTCCCAGTGAATGGAAGGCAGATTTGGCCGCCATCAAGTGGCGGGATGGTTTTCATTCCATTCCTGAAGTGGAGCAGCCGCGACACGTTCTCTTGATCGACGGGAAAACCGAAACCGGAGCGGATCAACCATTGCACCAAGCAGAAGTCGGACCCGACGGCGTCTCCTTCACCCTCCTGGGCGAGGCGGGGCAGCCGAGAGCGATGTCTTGGTCAGCCAAGCTCGCTCAACCTGTCTCCAGTGAAAATTGCCAATTCGTCATTCTGGCCTTTCAAGCCGAAGGGATTCGCCGCACTTACACCGAGCAACCCTTGGTTCTTTTGCAAGGAGTCGCCAAGGAGGCGACTGGAAATGAAGTCTCCCTTCTCGACGCCAACATGCCGCTGAATGACGGCCTGACCCACACGCTTGTTGCCAAGCTCCCGGAAGGCTTCACGCTGCAACAAGTCAAAGTTTCGGTGGTGACCGAGAGTGATGCGCCCCGACTCACGCTGAAACGCCTGGAGTTTGTGAATGAAATCCCGGATGTTTTAAATACCGAAGTATCCGCCCCGGCAGCTCTCCCGCCCGGGTTCCAGCCGGTGGACCTGGCGGCTCGGGCCAATACCAACCTTGCCGATTGGTTTCGAAGGGTGCTGAGCACTCACAAGGTGGTCGTCGATGGAGTGCGGGCTTTGGACTCCGGCTCCGTCTCGGTCTCTGGAGCCCCTTTTGCTGTCACCGATGGAAAGAATAATTTGGTGGCCATGCCGGAATCGTCACCTTCGGATGAACAGGTTGAGTTTCTTGGCCAACAGGTGGACAAACGCTATCTGGATCCGGTTTCCAGGCACGACGTTCTTTCCGTTGATGTGGATGGCAAGGCCCGGGAGGTATTGCTTCTCATGGCTTTGTTCTCGGCTCCCGTTCAGCCGCGGGGAGGCATTCCGAAAGGCCCGATTCGATTCGACGATCATGAAAGTTTGACCGTCGAATTGACTTATGAAGATGGAGAAACTGAACTCTCCTTCCCTTACTCAATCGCAGACAAAAGTTGCTATATCGCCAATCGTGAGCTCGGTGCCTATGCGGTGGCCGCGGATCCGGCCCGCCGCCTGCGGAAGATCACGCTCCATAACAGGCATTTCGGACCGGCCTTTGCCCTCGCGGGCCTCACGCTCAATACCTCGGCTGCACCGATGGTTCCGGCTCTAAGTGATTTTGGAGTCCCTGTGGTCACTAAGAAAAATCCTGAACCGGGTGAAAAGGAATCCCGGATCTCTCAAGAGGGAAGCCGCTTGACGATCGCGAATCGCTGGTACCAATACGATTTCGATCTTTCGGAAGGTTTCGTGCTCAATAAGGTCATCAACCGCTGGAACGAATCGACGCCGATCCAATTGGGACGATCCAGCGGTCTCCGGGTGAGGGTTGGCAACACGATTTACACCGGTCGCTGCTTTCGGAGCGAAGTGGTTGGGACCACCGACACGGAGGCGAAACTGAAACTCACCAGCCTCCGGCCGGAATTACCCCTCGAAATTTTGGTGACGATGAGAGTTACGGACACGCAGGAGTTGGTCTTTGAATCCGAATCAAGAAATATTGGAGACCAAAAGCTGGAGCCGGGAATCAGCCTGCCTTTTCTTGAGGGATTGGCGGTGGGAAATCTCGCCGAGACCGGGATATTCTTCCCTCAGTATCGGAATGTTGAAACTGCGGAATCCATCGCGCTGCAGGCTCCCTATGGGGCTGAATATGCCTGTCAGTTCATGGATGTCTACAGCCAGCAGGCCGGGATGGGACTAATGGTTCGTTCTGATAATCCTGAACAGCGGATGGCGAACTTTGCCATGAAAAAAGATGTCTCTGGAGTGGCCGCTGGAATTCACTTTCCGGGAGATTATAATGCACTGGCGCCCGGTGAAAGTCGCAGCTATCCGAAGATCTCACTGCTTGCCCACAGTGGCGACTGGCATGAGGCCTTCGATCTCTATAAATCCTGGGTGCAGACCTGGTACCGTCCGCATCGCTCGCAGGACAAGGATTTCTTCCTCAATGCCTGGGACCTCATGTGTTACCGCACCAGCGACAAGGTGAGTTGGGCGGATTCCCGGGTCCCCTCGGTCATCAATCCGGAACGTAACCGTTGGTTGATGGATGAAAGCTTTGCCTTTGAAAAAGAGCGCCTTGGCCATGTTCCTGATCTGACGCATTTTTTCAATTGGACTCATAATGACAAAACCGGCCAGAACGAATACGGAGTCTTCGGGACCCCTCTGGCTTACGAACAGGTGGGAGGTTTGGACTTTTTTCGAAAGGGAATTGCCGAAATTCAGGAGAAATGGAATAGCCCGGTTTCGCTCTATACCCTGCACGACCGGCTTAGAATGTCATCTGTGCCGGATCAGGAACTGGTCCGGGAATTGGCGGAAGACGCCCATTACAAGGTGATCGACACCCACATCAGCTCGGCGGTTCGTGCCTCCGGAGCCGTGGACGGCATTATTTATCCCCAGCCTGGGAACGAGCGGTGGATTAACTTTTTCGTCAATGATCTTGTGAAGATGCAAAAAGATACCGGATGCAAATTAGTGTACATTGACGTATTTCCCTATTTTGCCCACCTGCGGGGAAGGAATGGTCTCAGCCCCTTGGAAGTTTCTTTCATGGAATTGAAGCGTATCCGGGAAGCCCTGCCTGCAGATGTGGCGCTGTGGACGGAATATCCCTTTACCGATGTGGCATCCCAGTATGCGGATGGGTGCCTGCAATACTACTTTATGGAAGTTAGTGAGGTTTTTGCCCGTCGCTACAATGTGCCTGACTCCAGGCCGGATCTGCTCACCGAGATGCCACTCAATATTCAACGCTTCTCCACCCCCGCCTATCGGACCATTGGGCTGCCCGGATACATCGAGGTGGGGAGTAAGCCCAGCCAGCCGGATGCCGTATTTTTCAACGGGGAAGCCTTCCAGGAGGATACCTATCGCCTGCATCATTCGCGGATTCGGGAGCGCATCAATCGGAGCTACCAGGTCAAACGGAAATACACAGACTGCTTCAATAGCTCTGATCCCGAACCCCGGATCGATACCCAGGCCCGGGGAGTGGTGGCCAATTTGTTTCCCGGAAAGCAGCGGAATCTTTGGACTCTCTTTAATGGTCGGCCCCGTACGTATTCAGGAGTCGTGCTAGAGGTCCCGCACATCGAGGGAGCCACCTATCGGGATGTATGGAATGATCAGGAACTCCATCCCGTGATTGAAAATGGGATCGCAAAGATTTCCGTGCGCATCGACCCTCAGCATCTCGGATGCGTGGTGCAAGAGTTGGCCGGAGATCATTCGGTGTCAACGACGGCTCCTCCTGCGCAAGATCTTAAGTCCGTCCCAACCACTGGAATATGAAATCCAATTTGTCTCCATGTTTTCCCAAATACGGACGAGTCGGTTTCACGCTAATCGAGGTGCTGGTGGTCGTCGCGATTATAGCGATTCTTGCGGCTTTGCTTGTCCCGGGAATTCGCTCGATGCGGGAAAGCGCAAATATGGCAACTTCTCTATCGAACCTGCACCAAATGGGTGCCGCCATGCATTTGTATATTCTTGATAACCGGGGAATGCTTCCCCGGGCGGACGGGCAGAATTCGGACCCGGGCGAGGACTGGGCTCAAGCCTTGCGTGCCTATGGGGCCAGCCATCGACTTCCGGAACCTCAATGGGAACAAAATCCGCTCCTGATCAATCCGGCGGGAGTGTCACCCGAATATCCGGCGGCGGGGGTTAAGAGTAGCTATTCTATGAATGGAAATCTCCAGGTGAACAACCCACCCCCGGAAGGACAAAGTATCGGGCCCGTTGATCCGATCGCCCTGGTTGCGGTCAAAACTCCCTCCAAGACGGTCCTGTTTGCCGATATGCTTTATGCGGGTCGGGCCATGAATTACGGCCATGTGGCCTACCGATGCATGAACAATACCAAAGCGACGGTGGTGTTTATCGACGGCCATGCCGAAGCGCGCTCAAAAGACCAGCTCTCCTATGAGACTAATTTCGCGCAGCCGCCTTTGAATTGATCGGGGCATGAAGCGATCCATAGCCACTAACAGCTTTGAATCTCGCCCGGTCCGGGCGCTGAACGGGGTGGTCGTTTCCGAGTTGGGTGCCAGTGAATGGATCGGAGGGCCTGGCAATACATTTTGTCGACAGGAGTTTTTCCTCGCTTCCCTTCCGCGCGCGGCGACTCTTCGGGTGGTGGCTGATCCGCATTCCTATGCGATCACGGACTGGCAAATCCTGCCCTCGAAGTATCCCTATGATAATCAGCTTCTCGGTGGCAGTTTTGTGAAGTACCGCGTCTTCCTCAATGGGGTCCTGGTGGCCGCAGGACCCTTTCGGTCTTTGCAAGATGGTGTCCCGCTTTTGATGGAATGTGAGGTGGCCGCCTGCTTGAGGTGTGGGCCGAATGTGATTGCGGTGCATTCCCGTGGGGAAGCGAGAGGATTTGCTCTTGCTCTGACCATGGAGGACGAAGAGGGAGATTGTTCCACCATCGGTAGCTCGCAGGAGTGGCGTCAGCGTGAGGCCAATACGGTTTATCGTTCTATTTGCTGGGAACGGCCCGGCCTTGACCAGTTTGCCAAGGGGGGGGCCTCTCCTGGAGAGTATCCGGAACACATCGACGGAATCGCCTATCCTCAAGGTTGGAAAGAAGTGGAATTCGACGACTCGAGCTGGTCACACGCCCGTGGGTTTGGCCTTGCGGGGGACGCGTGTGAAATTTCTCGCCCGCCTCGCTACCAATTCACTCGATGTGAGCCGGTTGCGGTGCGCGAACTGGGTCCGGGAAACTATTTGGTGGATTTTGGGCGTCCCGTTTTTGGGGGAATGGAACTCTCCGGTCCGGCGGGTGGCGGAGCCATTGAATTGCGGTTGGCGGAGGAACTTCAGCCCAGCGGCCATGCCCGCTATCAGTTGCGGACGGAAAACTGTTTTCAGGAACTTTGGACTTTTGCTCCCGATTCCGAGCCGCTTTCCCATTTTGGGACCCGCATGTTCCGCTATGCGGAAGTCGTGGGCTGGCATGGTCAGTTCGATGCGGCCCGGATTCAAGCCATCGCTTTGGGGATGCCCTTTGATGAAAGCCGATCAGAGTTTCGTTGTTCAGAGCGTCGGCTCGAGACGGTCTGGAGCCTGTGTAAAAATACCGTCGTCCACACGACCGCCGACGTTTTCACCGACTGCCTCACCCGCGAGCGTCTGGCCTATGAAGGAGACACCTATGTCACAATGTTGACCCACTTTGGCACGGAAGGTTCCCCGGAAATATCGCGTCGAACCTTGGCTTACCTCACCAGCCACCCCACCTGGCCCTGCGAATGGTGGCAGTGTTTTATCCCGCTCTTTCGAGAATACCTTCTTCACAGCGGCGATTATGATTTCGTGGACCAACATTATGCCTTTTTGCGTGATCAGACGACTTTTCACCGGTTGATGGTCGATGGGTTGATTTTGGAATTTCCCCGGGAAATCATCGTGGATTGGCCCGCGCATGAGCGGGATGGCTTTGAGTTTGGGGCGGGAAATGCCATAGGCAATGCCTTTGCATATTGGGACCTGCAATCTTTGTCGGAGGTGGCTGGTTTTCTCGGTCGGGAGGACGAGGCCGAATCCTTTGCCGGGCAGGCGGAGGTTTTGCGGGAGGGATTTAACCGGCGGCTTTACAATGAATCGACCGGTCTCTATGTCGATTCGCTCGGGAGTGCGCACAGCTCTTTTCATGCCAATATGTATGCCCTGCGGTTTGGCCTCGTTCCAGAGGACCGGCGCGACCATTGTCTGAGTTTTATCAAGCAACGCGGGATGGGATGCAGTGTTTTTGGAGCTCAATTCCTTCTGGAAATGTTGTTTATGAATGACGCCCCAGACCATGCGGTGGCCTTAATGACATCGGACGGCGAGCGATCCTGGCTCGAAATGATCCGTCATGGAGCGGTCGCCACGACGGAATCCTGGCTGACGAATCCGAAGCAGAATATGAGCTGGGCGCATCCCTGGGGGAGTTCCCCCGCGAATGTGATCGTGCGGCATCTCTTTGGCCTCCGCCCCACCTCGCCCGGGTGGAAGACATTTGACGAGACCCCATCGCCGGGAGGACTCGAAAGGGGACGCCTGCGCATCACGACCCCACGGGGCCCGATCACATCATCGTTCCTACGGGTTGGAGACGAATATCAAGTGGCCACTGAAACGGACTTTGGTTCGAGCGAGGACGGATCATCGTCCGAAACTATGAGCCGGGAACGGAAGGAAGATCATTCTGTTTGCACGGCAGTCTAAGAAAAAAACTGAGCGCCCAGGAAGATCTCGGCTACAATCCCATGAGTTTCCGCGAGGGGCTGCAGCGGTCGTATCCGATCTGAGCTTCAGGAAAGAACCAAAGAAACTGTATCACGCGGAGGCGCGGAGACGCGGAGAATCAAGGCGTTTAAACCTGACAACCGAAATAGAATCTCCCGCAGAGGCGCAAGACGCAGAGGAGAAGAAGTTACGAAGGAGAACGCCTTCAAGATGAGTGGGCTTTTTGTTGTAAATCTCAGCGTCTCCGCGCCTCCGCGTGAGTTCGGCTTCGCTGCCTTTAGTGTCTTTTTCAACCAATCCTGTTAATCTTGTTAATCCTGTCTAAATTGTTACGGCTAAGAAAAAATCCTCGCCGGAGTTTTGAAGG
>Ga0105055_10012348_pt1 | contig 10413 bp, 6 predicted proteins | sample BON03_FD_78090 | JGI IMG/M metagenome (GOLD analysis project Ga0105055, IMG submission 78090) | Freshwater microbial communities from Lake Bonney liftoff mats and glacier meltwater in Antarctica - BON-03 | ecosystem: Environmental > Aquatic > Freshwater > Ice > Glacier meltwater | place: Lake... | reverse complement strand
TAGATCTGTGGCAGTGCAGGGATTGCAGGGATTTTCTCTGGACTGCAATATGCCCAATATAGATCTGTGGCAGTGCAGGGACTGCAGGGGTTTTCTCTGGACTGCAACATGCCCAATATAGATCTGTGGCAGTGCAGGGATTGCAGGTGTTTCCTCTGGACTCCAACATGCCCAATATAGATCTGTGGCAGTGCATGCCCAATATAGATCTGTGACAGTGCAGGGATTGCAGGTGTTTTATCTTGTCTGCAATCTGCCCAATATAGATCTGTGGCAGTGCATGCCAAGTATAGATCTATGGCGGTGCAGGGATTGCAGGGGTTTTACCCGGCCCGGCCCACAAACTAACTGTACATGGCGTGCAAACACGCAACCACGATACTTTGCCGAAGCGCACAGACTAGTTGGAATCGCGCATCGTCGGGCTGCAGGTTGTCTGACAGGAATGTCTGGACCGTCTTGAGGATATACCACAGATTGATTGGGATTTTTACGCTGTTTTGCACTTGCAGCATGGTGTGCTGCTGGTCGCCGAAATCTGTCGCAGTAGCCGGGATGCCCGGCAATATCTGATCGCACCTGCCAAGCATTTGCATGTCATGGCCGTTTTTTTCGATGAAATCGTAGCGACCGATGCGTGTTGCCTGTAGGTGCGCTGGCGCACACGGCGGTGCGTAGAATCTGGTGTGCACGTCGTCGTTGTTGCGCAAGAGATGGACTCCCCTCTCCGCCGCCTCGTATCGCAAGACCCCCGCCGTGACGGCCGCCACAGTTGTCCACGGGCAGGCCACTACCAAAGACGCCCGGACCTGCGATTTGACGCCGTGCTCGGCACTGTACATCATTTCCGGCATACTTGTGGACACGAACCCGCTCACATTGGTGACCATTTTCAAGACCTGCTCCGCCACCATGCAGCGGCCATGGTGCCGGATAGTCTTGGCCATCAAAGCTTGTTTTTCGATGATGCGATAGGCCACGTGCTGCTCTACACCCGACTTTTTGTGCTGCTTCCCGCGCTGGGACTGCCGACCATGCAGCAAAGCAGCCGGCCCACCCCATTGCATGTATTGTCCGCCGTAGAGGTCTAGCAGCTTGACGCAGAGCAGACTGTAGACATAGTTGGCTCTACCGGGCGTGTCCATGCACATAATGCCATCGACAATGGTATCGATCATGACCTTGCACATCTGGTTCGAGAACTCCACTTGCTGGCTTGCTTTTTTTGTGGCGTCGTCGAAGGCACTGCACCACGCGGCCTGATGCTCCCCCTGCTGGCTGCTGGCAGTGAGTGCAGCTGAAACAACGTCGCGCACAATCACGGCGAGGCCCGCCATTGGCATCAAATCCCGCTTTTTCAGGCTTTCTTCGAGCACCACACTCAAACGGAAGACCTCACCCAACTGAACGCAACGCTGCCGTGGCGACGGCGACGGCGACGACAACGACGACTGCCCTCCCCCGGGGGGGCCCTGGAGGGCCGGAGGCAGGACTTGCGCAGCCCACAACATCTCTGGGCGCGGGGGCGAAAGCGGGCCTCGATTCGTGCAGATGTCGACCAGGCTCGGGTCGGTGGAAAACATGGCAGCGCACAGCGCGTCTGCGGTCACCTGATGCATTGTCTCGATGATCAAGCTCCCGCACAACGTGTCGCCCACCACCCCTCCTCTTGTGGGGCTTCTTCTGTGACTGCCAAGGCTCTGCAGTACGCTCTGCTTGATCTGCTGCAGCTCGGGCTCACTGGCTTGCAGGAATCCACACTCGCAGAAGAAACGCAGCATGATCCACACCGACGAGCTCTTCACCATAGTCATGGTGCCATCATGGTCGGCTGCGCCCACCAGCAGGGCATGGACGGTGCTCAAGATGTGGTGCATGTTATTGTGGAAACCGTAGGTCTGCATGTGTGCAATTTTGTCCACATGGATCTGGATCATGGCTGCACCCGCCCTTGCAACTTTCCAGACCCAATACCAAAGCTCGACTTTTGGTTGGTTGCTAGTGTCTTTGCTGATATTGTTGCGTTGGGTTTTCTCGCTATGCCCAATATAGATTGGTGGTGTTGCAGGGGTTGCAGGTTTTTGCTGGTTGCGTGGCGTCTGTAGCAGGCGGCAGACACTGTGCGGCAGCCCGCGCAACTTGGCGTTTTCAATCCCAAAACCCAAAACCCCAAAATAGCACACTGTGCTCCGGCATATTTTTTAGCGGTCAGGTGCCGGGGATGTCGATACACAGCACGTTGTTGACGTACACCATGATGAAGCAAAAATTGAGCATCACCGTGGCCCACAGACGCACGTTCAAAAACTTGATGATGGTCATGTCTTTTTCCACCACGTTGATGTAGTAGAAAATCGCCAGTGTAATGTCGATAAAGATCAGACACGACCCGTCGAGCACGGAGGCGTCTGTCACGACGAGCAGCAACACAGCGTGCACCGTCCACATGAAGAGTGTAATGGGCTTGACGATTTCTATGGGGCAGTAGGAGGCGGCACACGCGAGGTACAACAGCAGGGTATAGTTGCACGCACACAGTACGGAGAGCGCCACACTGCTAATGGATGAAGCGAGCTCTATCAACACAAACATGAGCAGGAAAAGGACAAGCCAGAAAAAAATATCCGACAGGAGAAAATCGTTGTTGATGTGGGCGGGCGTGACCATGCTGTCTTCACTGACGTCGTCGTTGCGCCTCATTTTCTCAGTGGTCGCATGGTACAGCACACCGTAGCACAGCACTCCCATGGAGTATAGTATCGCCACAAGATCCAACGAATCGATGTTCAAGCGCCATGGAAACGCCTCGCTGATGGAGGTCGACACAAAGTCTTGTATCGTCGGTGACAGCACAATGTCGGCGTCAAACAGCCCCTGTCGCAAACACACACAGAAAACACAGGGCCATGCGGTCAGGTGGTGTTGCGCGGGGTTGCAGAGAGGGTTCCGTCGTCAATTATGCGACAAAAATTTGAGCAAGACTCAAAGGCGCGTGTTGCGCCCAGGACGTGCGTGTGCACACAATACAACACTCTGTAGGTAGGTACGGTAAGCTAGTACCTTGTACACATGGATTGGCACCGTATGCCCGCTCTTGTAACTACTGAGGAGCTGGTTGAGCTGTCTTTCGCTGTCCAGCAAGAACACCCCGGCAGTTTTGTTGTCGATGCTGTCCTGTTTGCTGCTGGTGTGTGACATCTGTGTGAAAATGTCCCAGATTTTCCGGAGGGGCATCATTTTCGTAATGTCCACGTGCGTGAAACTGACGTGGTAGACCATCAAACGGTATTGGCACGAAATGCAGCCGAAAATGAACATGCTCTGCAGGATGGTGTAGTACGTGGCCATTTTGATGGCGAACCGGCTGCCCAGTGCCGGAACCCCCATCGGACAGAGGAGGCGGAGCGTGTTGCAAGTGCCAGCGCTGCTTTCGAATTCTCTCTCTCTATTTGGTGTATATATAGCGCCACAGGATGCCGCAGAGCAAACACAGGATGCGTACTCGCGATTTTTTAAGTGAGTTTTATTACTACGGAACCTAACCCCTAAACGCCTGCACCATCAAGAGGAGGGGGTAGATGGATTCACGATTTCTTGGACGCCATCATCTGTGCTTTGGCGGATGCCGCGGGGTTGGGACATCCACTTTTTTTGGACAAATGCCATCTGGTGAATCCATCGGCATGCCGGATCCGAGCATTGCTCGCGGCAATGGTGGTTTTTGTGTTCTGTTTCGGCCCCATTTGCGGAGAGCGTCTAGCTAGCTCACAAGAGAGCAGCACTGCTTATATAGGGCAAGAAGCCACACGCCCCACCGCCCCTTGTGGAGGAGGGGGGGAGGCGCTACGCAATTGCTGCCACATGGTTGGCTCGGGGTCGGTGGTGGGCGCGGTGGCGGGTGTTTGGCAGAGGAGAGGTGGTGGCGGTGGTTGTTCAATGACAGACAGTACACGTAATATGAGCAGGATCATTTTGGGGTGCTGGTCGTGTTTAATACAATCCGTGTACATGACATTTGCGCTGCCTTTCACATACCCCAACACCCCTCGGAAGACCTGCTCAAACGGCAGCGCGTGTGCGGCCTGTGCATCGTCGAAAAAGTCGTCAAAGTCGAAATTGAGTGGCAGTTTGAGCGCAATGAGCCTGGACTCCTTGGACCAGTCCACACACACCTGCTGTAGACTGGCGTGGCCCAGACAGAGGGAGAGCTTGCCCTGCGTCCTGTAGGAACCCCCCCCCCAAGGCGGGTCCAGGAAAATAACGTCGTGTGGTGTCATGCCAGGACGTGCGGCTGCTTGTGCGCAAATGTCACCACACCACACATGGACTTTATTTGCTATCCCCACTATCTCGACATTGTGCTGCAGCATGTGGGCGCGCATGCTGTTGATTTCCACCGCATTCACCTGCGCAAAGAGCGCGGCAAACGCAAACACGTTGCCCCCGATCGAAGCGGTGCCGTCCGTAATGACGGTGTTTTGAGGACTGTGTCCACTGTGGCACACAAACTGGCTGATGATATGGGCTTGCAGCATGGCCATGTCAGATTCTGTCACGCTAAAGGCACCCACGTGATCCAGCTGCAGCTTCGACCACAGCGACCGGTGCAGTCCCTTGAACGAGTTCCGGCGCACGCGTTGTATTTTTTTGTTGGCGCTTCGGATCAGGGCCTCATTTGCGGGGAGCGTCCCGCCCACAGTGGCCAAAAACGCATAATCGTCCACGTGCAGCGCATCTGCACACTGTACCGTCATATTTTGGGTGAATCTGCACCGATTGCGCACACGGTATAGATGCCGCCGGAAATAGAACTTATATACGTCACACGCGACACGTGCGTGTGTCTACACGGCTTTTTCGCTTTTCGCGGGTTATGGTCAATATTACACACACTACCCGTGTGCGCACCCCGATAACACCCGAAATAGAACATGTCTTCTATATAAAGTGGGACCCCTCCTTAATATCGACCGAGGCGCTGACACATTTTGGGATGCCGGGAGCATAAGACTTGTTATCGCAACTGTGTATTCTGAATTGGCTCTACATCACACACAGACAGACAGCCAGCCCAGCCCAGCCCAGCCCAGCCCAGCCCAGCGCTGTGTGACACGGAACCGATGGCGTCGCCCCGTGCCGACATGTTTTCCACGCTGAAGGGGAAGACTGGCCTCTCCCACAACGAAATCGAGAATCTCATTTTCCAAATCGCTCGAAGCAATGGCACCGACGATTACCAGATCATCTCGGATGCCTTTGTTCGCCAGCATTGTGCAGCTGCGACGGACGAGACATCGGGACACGTTGCGGAGATGCTGCACGGTGAAATCTGCAACTTCTTGCGTGGCTGTAGCGACCTGCAGGGGCAGCGCGATGTGCGCTCTCGCAAAGGAGCGGGGGGCGCTGCTGCTCTGGTGGCGGCTGTGGAGCAGCCCAGGGAAGGGCCCAGGGAAGGGCCCAGGGAAGAGCCCAGGGAAGAGCCCAGGGAAGAACCCAGGGAAGAGCCCAGGGAAGAACCCAGGGAAGAGCCCAGGGAAAAGCCCAGGGAAGAGCCCGGGGAAGAGCCCAGGGAAGAGCCCAGGGAAGAGCCCAGGGAAGAGCCCAGGAAAAAGTCCGAGGAGAAGACCAGGGACAAGGGCAAGGGCAAGGGAAAGGGCAAGGAACGCGCCAGGAACGAAGGCGAAATGGAAGAACACAGGCATGTTGCCAAGAGTGCGAAGAAAACAAAGGCAAGCCATGGTAACAACAACTCCTCCGGGCCCCGGAGGGGGAGGGTGGGGGGGGGGTCGGGTGAGGGCAACAGCACAAGCGGTGCTGCTGCCGCTATGCAGGAGGACGAGGACCGTGATATGGACGACGCTCTCGTAGAAGAGGGTGATGGTGGTCAAGAAAAACAACAACAACAAGACGGAGATGTGGACGAAATTGTCGACAAGGACGAGGCCTTTGCGACGCTGGACGAAATGCGAGTGACACTGGAGCAGGACGACGGTGCAGAGGTGAACAAGAATCCGCCCAGCACCGCCCGTCAGGTGCTGTCGGGGTTCCACGTGAACAAACGGATGATGACGCACTGTATCACCGGCGAAACCGACAACAGCATGGTCAAGCAGCCGTGTGCTCTGGTGCAGAAGTGCAACTATTACTGCTTTGTGTCCAAGATGGACCCCAAGGGCTCGACTCCGAGCGACATCCTCGATGTGATCTATTCCCTGGACATGGTGCAACGCTACTACACAAACCAGAGGCCGATGCCGAATTCGCGTGGCGCAGGAGAAGAAATATTTGACGTGCCCAAGGCCGGGCCCAACGGGGCCCGCAGCATGCGACACAACGGCGCGGTGTTCCACAAGATGTACGAAAACGACGAGACCGTCACGGTGCCGACGATGAAGATGAAACTTTTCATCGAGCAGGCCAACACCGGTGGCGAGTCTCCGTTGGTGATGTTTTTCATGTTTTGCGTGGTGGAGGTGCCGATTACCTTTGACCTCGTCGACACGATCTACCGTGCTTGCACCAAGAATGCAATCGGGCGCGAAAAGTTTGTGTGCGACGACATGAAGCGCATCTGGGTCAACATCGCCCACCGCCACCAGACTTTCAGTGGTTCGGGCAGCAAAACGCTGGAGTCGATGCTGCAGATCCAGTTCAACGACATTTTCGACCCGGACTCGCCCAACTGCTTCTGGAAAATGTCCTCTCCCCAGTTTTCTCCATCTTCTCCTCATCCATCTCATGTCCCTGCTTACGCTTCTTGCGTCACTTCACTCACTCTCTTACTCTCTTACTCTCTTGTTCTTGACCTTTGACATCGCCTGTCACGATGTGTCTTTCTTTGTGCAGGTTCCGCATTCCTCGCTGCATCCAACAGGCGCGCCTGCACATGCACATGTGGGCCATGGACAACATCACAGCGCGCTCCAAGATCGCAGTGGACCTCGCCAACCTGCTCATCAACATCCGGTTCGACAGCATCGACAAGGTCTTTGACGGCAACTGCCCCTCGCTGGCCTCGGATGCCGTGTTTGTCGGCATGTCGGATCTGTGCAGTGTGGCGTTTGCGGAGGAGTTTGAACAGTGCAAGCAGCGCGTCAAGGTCTGGAAGGCCCTCAAACGTCGCAAGGGCAGGGCACCCGCCGGCGACGACGAGGGCGAGGGAGAGGAAGAGGAGGAGGAGGCTGAGCTCGAAATGCCCCTCTTCGAGCCACCCGTCATGGTCAGTGTGCCGACCTACATAGATTGGGACTGCGAAGACACCCGCAACATGTTTTTGCAGCTCACCATGCCCGATCTCCTCGACAAGCCCGCAGAGATGCTGAGGATGCTGGAGGAGCACGTCAAAAACCACCCCGGCACCGTCCAGATGCACGGCTTCCCCATCACCAACATGGTGGCCTACATCGACCCGACGATGCTGCTGCCACACTCTGGGGCGCTGCTGATGATGCAAGAATGGCTCATTGAGAACAAGGAATGCGCGCTGCCGGACCAGATGACCATGTGCGTGCTCGTCATGATGCACCAGAAGAGGATTTCCAGCCGTAGCATTTTTTCGAAATTCATGCAGACGCAGGATGCTATGCCGCGCAACATCCTCACGCTATCGGACCTGCGGCAGTCTTTCTTGACAGAGGACGACTGTGGCCGCAAGATGATGTACAGGTGCGGGGAGCGCCCCGCGCGCGCGTGTGTGCGCGCGTGTGCTTGTCTTTATTTATTTCGTCCATGGGTTTTGGTGTGCATATGCATGCTCCCTGATGCTCCCTGCTCACCCACATTGTGGTCTGCAGACGCGCTACACCGGTGCGCGACAAGCAGATGCAGAGCATCAAGGCAAGTGCCAATGGCACACAGCGAGGATATGCGCTGGCATACTATTTGCTGGGGACGGTGTATCCGCTGGCCTACGCCAACGCCCGGTCCGACACGGGCAACTACGGTGGGCGCGATCACGCTGCGAGTGTGCACAACGAGATCGGCGAGTTCCAGAACACCGGCAGCCCGTACCTGTCCATGATTTCGGAAGGCTTTCACCAGGCGTACGCGGTGCTGCAGACGCGAGACAGGGCGTGCAAGTGGCACTTGAAGGACTACCGTGGCACGCTCTACTCGACGCTGCATCTGTGGAAGGCCTCGATTGACCACATGAACGAAAACTTCCGACTGAAGCCCAACAACATCCAGCTCTTCTTCCGGCTCATGCAGAGCGATGTGGGCGTGCGTCTCACCTACCTCGTCAACGCCATCGGCCCGGCACCGAATGGCATCGCCATGACGAATGCTGTCAAGAACTTTGGGGGCAACATCATGCGCCGGGCGCGGCGCACCACAGGGCAGTTCGAGAGCAAAACCGCCAAGGCCTGGGGCACCGGCGCCGACTGCACGACGGCCAAGTTCATCCAGGCCATTAGCCCCGAGAACAACGGGTGTCCGTCCTCCATCCCACACTCCAACTGTGGAAAGCCAGATGATTGGAGGAAGACCACCGAGGCCGGCACCTGGTACCTCCTCACGCAAACGTACGACCAAAACGGCAAGCCGATTCCAAAGGCAGCCGAGTTGCCCCCCCCCATGTACTGCAACGAGATGGTCACCACGGACTCGAAATCAAGCGGGGCTTCCTCTGTCAACATGGCCGGCAAGCTGTGCTCCATTTTGCCTCGGAACACCGAGGTCGACCAGGCTGGCAAGCGCACGTTTACGCTCAAGAACGAGAAGACGGGCAACCACGAGTGTGCCGAGCAACGCATCGTTTGGTTCTTCCCGTTGATCACAAAGTGCCAAAACACCGAGAGCGACAACCCCCTGGAGCACACGCTCGACGTGGTGTGTCAGACTGTGGCGGCCGGCAGCGTGGACATAGAGGACGGTGATACCGGCGGAGACACGCACAAGAGCTGCGGACACAATGACATGGGGGATGCATGCCGGTACACGGTCAAGAAAAACGACGCTGTCGTGGACATGTGCAAGCGCTTGTTTGCCTTTGATGCGCGCGCAGTGTGCATCGCCGTCTCGGGCATGCAATGGCGAGGATGGCTGCCCGACTCGCCGGCCTTGGTGGAGACGATGGTGTTTGACATGCTGGCGAATTACGTCTACATGCACACGAGCATCCAGACGCAAGACGCCCGTCTCACGGCGCAGCGCGGCCGCGAAACGCAAAAGGCACAGGCCCGCCTGCCCCCGACAGCGCTCTACATGCACTCGGCCAACGCTCTGCTGCAGCGGCATGTCAAGACCATGTCGTGGTCGGAAATCACGTGCCACGCGGCTCTGAACTGGATGGCGGACCCCGCACCGCTCGAGCTGATCCCGCTCTTCCTGGCCACCATGATCGAAAACACCTTCGACTGGGGGTTCTGGCTGATCCTGGCCATCTTTGCCGACTTTTTCGAGACGCCGTGCCTCGACGTGACGGAGGCCGAGAAGCTCTTTGCGGACCACAAGTACGTGGTCCCCGCGGCGCACGCCAAGCCGGTGCGCGAGTGGCTGTCGAGCTTTGGCATTGGCGGGAGCCCGTCCGGCAAAACCCGTGGCGACCTGCTATTCAAGGTGGAAAACACCGAGTCTGTGCAACAGAGTGCGCTCTATGCCACCACAAAGTGGGACTCGGACATGAATGCCTCGGCGTCGAAGCTGGCCTTCAACCTGCCTTCCCCGGGCGGAGGCGGAGCGTCGTCGTCGCACTCGCGTGAAGCGGCGTCGACGTCTGCCCTCACCAGCAGCGTCGCGTGGAAGATTTCGGAGCACATTGGCGCGGTCATGTACGCCAAGTACGACAAGAGGCTGAATTCGGCGTGCAACATCAACTCGCCCGAGGACCTCGGCATCATGCTGTACCGGTACATGGATGCCCCCGTGGCCTATCCCAAGTTCGGCAAGGTCCCGTGTGGCAGCGGATTCCAGTCGTGGGATGGCATTCTGCAAGGCCTCGGCTGCGACACGTGTCATGTGGCCCAGGGCCAGCACGAGGACAGTGACAAGTTTGTCGACGGGCTGGACGTTTCCATGCGACGCTTGATATCGCACGACAACTTCTCCTACACCGTAGCCCCCTGGACCTTCCACAACCGCGGTGGTAGCATCTTCTCCTTTGGTGTAGAGCCCCGTTTCCTGATTTTGGCGCGATCTGTGATTGCGACCCGGCCATTGGTCTCGCAGACGTCGGTGCAGAGCATCTTCGACCACTTTGTGCTGCAAACCATCAAACACCGCATCCCGGCCACCGTCTTCCCGTACTGCACGCTCTTCACGGGGCTGCCCGACAGCAACAGCCTGGGCCTGAGTCTGCAAAAAATCGACGAAGAGGAAATGTACCGCCACCGCCCATCGACTCTGCTGCGGGCGCTGCCCTGTCTGTCGGTCAAGGAAATGTCGCCCTCCTCCATTCCGGGCATCCAGCCGGGT
>Ga0105055_10012342_pt1 | contig 10414 bp, 13 predicted proteins | sample BON03_FD_78090 | JGI IMG/M metagenome (GOLD analysis project Ga0105055, IMG submission 78090) | Freshwater microbial communities from Lake Bonney liftoff mats and glacier meltwater in Antarctica - BON-03 | ecosystem: Environmental > Aquatic > Freshwater > Ice > Glacier meltwater | place: Lake... | reverse complement strand
GAAAAGAACAAGATTCATGACGCAGATCAGAAGAAACTCTCTTACAGGCAATAATGTGTCACTGATGCGTAATGATGCGTGTACAGCGCGAGAACTCTTTCTACAAAACTATGCTCAGTAATGGGAACCATTTACACAGCGCTCATGGTCAGGCATGCGTGTGTAGACTGTTGGACGCTAATAATCGAGTAGCGGTCGTGCTCATTGCGATTGTGCTCACTAGGACTGAGTCATGGGTCTAAACCAAATTCGATATACCATGTTTCGTGGAACCCTCGAGTTTCAGGGTTTTCATAATGTAGGAATTATGTTCTGAGTGTTTTGGGGGTCCTGTATTTATGATAGAAGCCACCACCGCAAGACGTACGGCAAGCACAAGAACTCAGCCGAAAGCGTAAGAAGAAAGTATGTATGCATGCATGCATGCACGTGCAGATACACCCATGCGATATAGACAAAACTCAGCCAACACCCACACGTCTGGTGGTCAGCTATAGACCCTTATTGTCTGAAAATAGATGTGGTTTCCACAGATGTATACACATTTATGCATATCAAGTAGAAGCTCAGACCCGGCCAGAGCACATATACATGTAAATAGATATGTGCACATGCATGTAAATATATATCATGTTTGAATCATCAGGAATCGTGCACGTACATATCGAAACATTCAATATGTATTCACACGTGCATCATGTAAATATTGTAAAAATATACACCTAAAATATATATAAAATGACAGATGAAAATGACAGAGATCTGTTGCAGACACAGATGGTGGACATATGTAGCTGTCGAACAGATTTTGCCTAACAGATGTTGTGGATGACGCTAACAGCCTCTTGCTCTCCTCTATGGTGGCGCCACAGGCGTAGCTGCGGCTGTAGCAGTAGAAGTAGGAAGAACCTGTAGATGAAACACACAATGCAAAAAAAGTTACAAAATACTTGACACAATTGCAACCGAAACACATATGTGAAAACAGATATTCTTTGCCGCAAAAGCACACGCATTATCTGGCCAACGAACTACACACATTCAGTCTCTGACACAGAATCAGACACATTCTCTTGCGCAGAATCACACACATCCTCTACGCTACGTACCGGCTCATCTTTCACAAAAACACAGATACAACGTAAAAATGCCACAGAATCACACAGATAATCTGCCACAGCATGTCACACTTTCTCTGCCACGGAATCACGAATAATCATTCTTTGCTGCATCACACGCAGTATCTCTGCCATGGCATCACAAATATGCCTTCTTTGCTGCGTACATACCGTCGGATCTTTCGCCTGATCCCTCCACTTGGACGATGTGTCAACATATTCTTTGTAATGGTCATTCATCTCGAACGGCCGCGGCCCGAGCAGCTCCAATACCTGTGAAAGAGATGGAGAAAGAGGGAGGGGTTGAAAGGGAGGGGAAAAGGGGAGGAGAAAAGGGGGGTGGGAGGGATGGGGGGGGTAAAGAGCAGGTGAAGAGGAAGGGAGTGTGCGAGAGAGTTCGTTGAGTAGTGTCAGTCTATACGTCCGTGACCAAGTTTGTTGCTTGAAATGCGAGTATTTTACAGATGGAACAACGTGTCGTTGTCGAAAATGCATTCAACGCGTTGTAACATACAGAGGTAAAGCAGCAGAAATACGTTAACATGTACACATCTAAAGGCATACATATAAATTTTCATGCATGTATACTGACATTTTCATGAACAAATATATCACTCATGCACACACACATTTGTATGCGTCAAAATCTTTTCAGTGTGTCTACGCCTGTACATTCAAGCACACATAAACATACCCAAACACATGTACATAAACACGCGCATATCTTTGTGCGTGAGCACTTCCGACTCCACCAGACGTTGTGCGAGCAGTTTACATACGTAAACACACATATGTAAGGACACACATACACACACTTGCACGGACACACATGTACACACAGCCACATAACAACACACAAACGCACATCGTTGTGCGTGAGCATCTCGCGCTCCAGCAGACGTTCTGCGAGCAATTCGAGCTGCGCACGCTTGTCCACAATGAGTTTTGTTGTGCGCTCATACGCTCCCTTCACCAATGAACGCGCCTGTGGTTCAATACACATTTGTGAATATACTGATATAAACAAATACATGTCAACACAAATACTTTCATGTATACATACCTTCATACATCATATATATGTGTAGATGTATACACATGTATACATGTATATTTATTTGTTCAGTATGTGGGGGAACATGCACATCACATGTTGGGTGACGTGTGTGAAAGACATGCTATATGACATATTATCACATGTATACATAAATACATTGAGTACACAAAAATTTTTACTTGAATATTTACATACATATACATAAGGTGTTGGTATGTATCTTGAGCACAACAAGATACATACACGTTTATGTATTTATTACATGTATCTTTCTATATACGCACACACATCTAATATGCGTAAATGTACACAGATGCATGTACACATATACACTACATTATCAAATGCACAGTACCTCCTCGTCAATCATCTGAGCAGTAGCTTCACTGTACGGCTTCTTGAACTGGTCATTGCCTGTCCTGTCTTGATACGAAAGCACCCCAATCTTTGCATTGAATCCATATACAGTCACCTGTGCAAACCAAACAGTCATTCTTCCCGCCACAAAGCATCATTCGGCGTTTTTCGGCCCAGCTTAATATCATTCTTCCACAAAGAGTCGAAACCTCCCTTTTCCGGCCAAACCCCATGATTAGTCATGACTCACATCGTCAGCTTCTCCTTAAATAGTCAATTTTGCAAATTCTCAGAAAGCGTGCAATATGCCCAACGCATTACAAATCCACACACAAACCTGACTGTTGTGTGCATCAAAACAAATCGTGTGCCTATCTCGGTACGAAGCCAGAGTGTACATTTATTCTCAGAATGCTCGAACGCGCGCGCATACATTTTCACACATATATGCATATGTTGATATGTACGTATACGTCAACACGTTTATATGTATAAACATGTACATATGTACATACATACATATATGTGCACACATATATATACCTGTACATGTTTGTACATATATACATGGGGTGGCTACGAATAGTAGGCTCCTCAAAAAAATAGGTCTCTTTTGCAGAATATCGTCCCTTTTGTAGAGCTCTTTTGAAAATGACTGTGATTTGAAGGTGCATACTAATCGTAAACAAGCCACATAATTGGGAATATCGTCTTTGCAACACGCTGCACATACACTCGATATGTTTTCTTTCTTTCACACACATATCCACAAATGTAAATGCAGCGAATATCTCTTACACACACTCATGCACAATCTATACTTTTACACGAACACATCATTGCATTAGAGTTATCTTGATGACACATGAAATCTACACTGACACAAAACATGTATCAATATACACACATACAACCTGCGAATAGGCCATCTTGGTAACACGGTCGAGATCGTCTGAGGCACCAGTAGTAATACGCTTGAAGACCACCTATTCCAAAGAAACATGTACAAATGTGTAAATATATGCATACACATATATGGTGAATGTCGTTAGAAGCGCCTGTTGAAATGAGCATGCATGTATACAAAGACATACTTGAGAAGAAGCAACGCGTGAACCCAGAATCATGCACATTATATCATTACATGTTGAAATACAACAACATACAAATATATAACAACATACAAGAACATACACAAGAACTTACATACAGACAAACACAGACATACCTCTTCAGCAACGCGTCCACCAAGCGCCATGCACATCGTATCGAGCAGCTGCTCCTCTGAGTACAGCGCTGTGACAAAGTTTCGAATACACAAGTTAGAAAATGCTTCAACATGAATTATCTGAATGTGAAGTATATATGAATGTAAAACACATACAAATTTGTGTATTTGCATTTACACACAGAGACATTTCGTACATCGCGTGTACAGTGCTGTTACGAGAGTTTGAGGATTACACAAGTTCAAACATGCATGAATCAAAAAAAACATTCGTATAGTTACATTCGCTTGCAGGTACGTCACATGTAATTCTTGTGATACCGAGACACAGTGTGTATTTGATGTGTTCGTGTGTCTGGACCAAACAAATTCCTTCACACACACACACACCTGCTTCACGCGGCAAAAACTGATTGTAGCCCAGCGCCCCGCCGCCTCTTGGCACGATCGAAACCTTGAGAAGAGGATCAGCGTGCTCGAGAAACCACCCACATACTGCGTGGCCAGCCTCGTGGTACGCGACCGTTCTGCGCTCCTATTGCAGTGTGATGCAGTGCGTCTAGTAAGTTGCAGCGTGTTGCGGTGTGTTGTGTAAATTTGTTCTCCCAGATGTGATGTGATGCCCACGACGACAAGGAACTAGCAACCCGCGACGACAAGGAACTAGCAACATGTTGCGTGAACTGCATACCGCGAAGTCACCCGAAATTGCTACAAAAAAGTGGCCGAAAATCGAATACCTCTTTTGTGAGAATCTTGGAGGTTTTCTCAATGCCTCCGATGACACGCTCGATCGCAGATTCAAATTCGATGAGTGAAACGACGACTTTTGAGTTGCGTGCCGCAATCAATGCGGCCTCATTGCACACGTTGGCGATGTCTGCGCCGGAGAAGCCCGGCGTCAGCGATGCCATGCGCTTGGCAATCTGTACAACAATACGTGTAGTGCATGTCTCAGTATGATAGATATACATATATGTAAATATATAAATACTTGCTAAACATATATGCATACCTCCGAACATAAATATGTACGAACATTTATATATACACATCTTACGCGCATAAACAATGTATACACACATTTATATGCATTCAAATGTGTATACATTTTGACGCATACAAATATTTCCATAACTCAAAAATCATGAAAGTCACCTCTTCAATAGGATCACAAAGTTTCAGATTCTTCAAGTGAACCATGTAGATTTCGACACGACCCCTGATGTCCGGCTTGTCAATTTGCACTTGGCGGTCAAATCGTCCAGGTCTGTGTATTGATGCGAGTGTGTGCGTATGAGTTGGTGAGTGTCCGTCCGACGACACACAGACGTCACAATGTTTGTGTGTGTGTTGATGTGAGTGTGCGTATGGATTGGTGAGTGTGCGTCACATCAACACACAGAGCTGAACCACCAGACGCACACTCAACAACTCATACGCACACTGTCACAATGTGTGTGTGTGTTGATGTGAGAGTGTGAGTATAAATTGATGAGTGTCGCTGAGGTCTGTGTATTGATATGTGTGTGCTTATTGAGTGGATAAGTGGCAATTGCAAATGACAATGTGTACGTGTGTGCGTGCGTGAAAATGCTCTAAACGGATGTACATATATTAAATATTCAAAATAACATGTGTATTTACACATGTTTATATGAGTATGCATCACACACATGTAAATACATGTACATGTATGTATTCACATGCACGTGTACATGTATATATATATATAAATATATGCACAATTGAAATACATAAATTCATTTAGTGGACAATTACTGGACAAGGGCGGGATCAGGCGTCAGCAGATAAATAGATATACATACATGGACATGTATATATATGATCAATATATATATATATGCGACATATATATGTATATATGTAAATCAGTCTGAGCATGGATACGCATTCACATGTACATACAATGTATGCATAACTATGTGTAAAGTATATTTACATATACATATATATTTATACATATGTATATTCACACACATGTATATACCGGAGGAGTGCGGGATCGAGGATGTCAGCTCTGTTCGTACCGGCAAGCACAATGATACCTGTGTATTATTGTGATTTAAGCATCCATGATGAAAAATCACAAACCGAAACTCATACACATTTCGATGGCGACCGTGACGATCTTGACCATTTGTAGGTATTTATGTATGTAGACATGAGAATATAGGCTTCAAGGACATTTGCGTGAAAGATGCGTTGCAGTATGTCGGAGTGTGGATTGCAGCGTACACAATCGTGCACCAGTGCGGCGAGCAGCATAATACCTGTGAGCATATGTGCGTGTGAGCATGCGTGTGCGTACGCGCATCCGTATGCATGTGTCACTTGACTCATTTTTGCACGTGCCACACGACTCATTTCTTGTGCATGTCACATTTTCAAAAAAAATTTGTGTCACAAGACTCGTTTTTGCATTTATCACATAACAATTTTTTTCTCGCAAATGTCACATTTCCTGATTTTGGAATGTGTCTCATAACTCGTTGCACGTGTGACATGACTCATTTTTTTCATATATCACATGACTTGAGATGTCGTGTTTCAGTCGAATGCACCTGTAAGGGGATTGAAGCCGTCCATTTCGACCAGCAACTGATTCAGCGTGTTTTCACGCTCGTCGTTGCCTCCAGCTGTCGAACGCAAACACAAAAACACGCATACAGAGAGTGAGAGACACTCACACATGCGCACGAACACGGAAAGTAATGGGGTGTGCACCAAACCAAAACAACACACAGCAAGCCACGCGAATGAAACGGGCTGAACAGAACCAAACGGTAAGTGTTTGCACACCCTATGTTCGTGTGAAGGTAGAATGGGACACTAAGATATGAATGGGGCACTCACATATGAAAATTGGTTGTCACATGTGAATGAAATTGATCAGATTCAATTCACCAGGACACACACTAGAACTCAGACGCGGCAAAATTCTGGCAAAGGGTGATTCGAATGTAATGCAATATTTTCAAAATTCAGGACAGTCAGACGCGACAAAATTCAATGAAAATTTCAGTCTCTCGCACACACACCGGCACCGCCGCGACCACGGGCTCGACCAACAGCGTCAATCTCGTCAATAAACACCTGTGCGTGTGTGCGCTTGTGTGTGAAAGTGTGTATGCGTATGTGCACTTCCAGAAACATCCACATTTCGATATTTCCAGATAATCTGATCTTGTTGCGCAACATTTTACACCGAACCGCCGCAGACACACAGGCACAGCAGGCGCAGGCAAATGAAACCAAATGATATGCATCACACAAAAAATTCTCTCACAAAACAATTGACTCGAGTGACAGAGAGACACGCACTCCCACACACAACATAAAGTACACCAACAATATAGAGGACGGTGCGCCGGTCAAACACACACACACACACACACACACGCACACGCACACTACAGAAAAGAACACTTGTAATACACATGACATGTATGCGGGGCAAACATGCACACACACCACACACACAACAGAAAGAAAACTCACAATCTACGAGTCCTGAGCGCGGGCTTAAGCGCAGAGATCGTGCACGCACTACACTCACGCAGGCACTCACTCACATGCAAGGGCACTCACAACACGGGAACTGAGCAACACGGGGACTGAGCACAGACTTGGTCGAAGGGATAGCGAACGCACGACACACAAACCCACACCCACACATACACAAGGCACAAGCACACACACACGCACAAACTCACAATGCACGGGGCCTGAGCACGGGCTTGGGCGAAGAGATCGCGCACGCGCGAAGCGCCAACGCCCACAAACATTTCAATGAAATCCGAGCCAGACATGGAGAGGAAAGGAACATTGGCCTCGCCCGACATGGCCTGTGTAAAAATTCTCTTCTTTCAGCACAGTATCCAGTTTCATTCAGAGAGAGAAACGTGTATCTTTGCGTGCAACGTCCCGCACAGGTTTAGGGCAGAAGTCCCAGAGATGGAGAGAGTGTCTGTGAGAAAGTGAGAGAGAGAGAGCGACAGGGATTTGTACCTTGGCGAGCAATGTTTAACCTGTGCCTGGGGGTGCACAAGGGAGGGAGATAACGAACGAAAAGAATTTGTACCTTGGCGAGCAGCGTCTTGCCTGTGCCAGGGGGGCCGCAGAGGAGAGCGCCTTTCGGAATTTTTGCGCCAAGGGCTTTGAATTTGTCGGGATTGCGAAGGAACTCGACGAACTCGACAACCTCAATCTGAGTGAAGACTTTACAACGTCAGCTCGAAACTCAATGCATACCATATGAAAACCCTACACATCCGACTTGCAAGAATGTTCATCTTGTCTAGTGCAATTCGGTTTGTGTTTGTGGATACGCGCGGATATTTGTGTGAGAACAAGGTGTGAGTTTGTGAGTGCGTGGGTGTGTGTGTTTTACCTTAGCCTCGTGCAATCCAGCGACGTCCTTGAACATGATCTTGTCCTTTGCATCACCCTGTACGAAAGAAAGAGAGAGAGAGAAAGTGTGGGTGTCTTGGTGTGTGAGTGTGTGCGCGCGTGTGTGTGTTGCGTATGCTGCAGCGGTGAGCGGAGTCTGGTGAGATTGCCGAAGGAATGTGGTGATTGACGGTGTGTGTCGCAAGTGTGTGCAGTGCACTGTGTAATCAAGCCTGCAGAAATATAAGCACTATCTATCCTACGGAGCCCTCTTTCCATGTTGAGTTCGCACGTTTCGGGTTCTCGACGCAACGATGGAATGTGCACATATGGTTTCTTGGTTAGTTGCAAGAAAGGGGAAGGGGAGGGGAGTTGGAGGGGGGGGCATACAGGCTGTAGGTGCGGTACGGGTATCAAGGAAGGATGGCGTAGGAAGGACGAGTAGACATTTGATGGGAGAGGGACGCATGATCGGGCGAGACGGAGGCCGAAAAGTATATTTAAATACATGTATATATATGTATGTATATTATATATGTACATGTACAAATATACGCAATTGCAATAATAGGAAGTCGCAACAGGGGAGGTGGATACAAAGAGTCAGTATACGAATAAACTGCTCAGCAGACACATCTATTGTGGCTTTTTCAATATATTCTCTACGCAGCTTGCTCGGATTGCGAGCGGAGACAGGCACACATACACGCACACACATAAATCGATCAGACAACTTGTTTGACTATCTCTATGTGTGTTTGTGTATGAACATATATATACAAACTCATCTGTCTGTGCATGTACATATATATACACATCAGCAGTCTGTCTCTCACGTACCTTGACGATGGTAGGCTTTGCCTTGCCCACCTTGAAGATATTTCCAGGGCCACCTCCAGCACCCCCACCCATACCTCCACCCATCTGCCTCATGACCAAGAAAAATATACCCATGATGAGAATGGTAGGCGCAAACTTGAGAAGCTCTGTAGTGAGAGATAATATGAGAGAGGGAGGGAGCAGGGAGCGAGGGAGGAGCAGGGAGCGAGGGACGATTCAGTGTATAGAATTGATACAAGACTCACTCACATTGATACATCACTCACTCACGTGTGAAGTTCTTTGATAAGAGATTATGTGAGCGAGGCAGATCAGGGAGGAAAAGTGGGCGCACTTCCGCTCTCTTTCGAGCGCGCTTCCACCCTCTTTGTTCAAGCGCGTTCTGTGTTCAGAAGCTTGCGTCCTCTGGAACAGTGCGCAACAGTAACAGAATTGAATTCACAGATGAGTTTACAAATCTCATGGGAAAGACACTCGCTTACAAATCTGATTGGAAAGAGCTTACAAATCTCATGGGAAAGACACTTGCAATGTACCTCTTTTTGTTGGAGACATGTAAAATTTGAATACACTTATGTGCACCATGCATGTTTGTCCGTGTGCGTGTTGGTATGTTTTTGTTCGTGTGTGTATTCACCTATACCCCACGAGGTCTCGTTGGAGTAGACTACAGCAACGAAGTCCTTCTGCTCGAGTCCGAGATCGTACTGCGACTGCTCGAGCTTGCGCTCAAACGAGTCGATCGATCCAACCGTGAAATAGTACTGCGACGCTGAGTCGCCTGTGAATGTAAATAAAATAGAGCAAGTGTTCGTGTTCATACACATATCTGCACAGACAAATACATCACACACACATGTAGTATTTATATACGTGTATACATATGCATAAATGTGTGCCTATGTATACATATATATATGCATGTATTTGCATACATGTCTAAATACATATATACACAAAAATAAATCCAATACATGCATCAAATATATACATGATGTATGCAGGAAGTATATGCATACATACACATGTACATCCAGGTATCGCGCTCACATACATACCTGCACCCGCGCTTTCCTTGAGAAACACGCGCACAATACGCTGATTGATCACTTGCAAATGATCCACACGCCCATCCACGAGCAGCGAGTTCAAAAATTCTTGAAAGTTGATCTCGCGCCCGTCGTTGCGCATACCCATCCTGCATAGATGTTGAGATTGAGAAGTGAGATCAGGGTGCGTGAATGCGTTTGTAAAGTATAGGGTTGCAGCAGGCAGACATTTGTATACAGCGGATGGCGGGTGGTCAATACATCAAGGCAAGAGGAAAGAGGCGGGAGGGGGAAGAGAGAAAACGAGCTGTCGGTGGGCGGCTCATACACGGGTGTCAAGTGGAGAGGGGGT
>Ga0105055_10012339_pt1 | contig 10414 bp, 5 predicted proteins | sample BON03_FD_78090 | JGI IMG/M metagenome (GOLD analysis project Ga0105055, IMG submission 78090) | Freshwater microbial communities from Lake Bonney liftoff mats and glacier meltwater in Antarctica - BON-03 | ecosystem: Environmental > Aquatic > Freshwater > Ice > Glacier meltwater | place: Lake... | reverse complement strand
GCATTGTCACGGATCTGAGCATTGTCACGGCTACTGTTCCCATAGTACCTCCGCTGGAGAATCAATCGGACGGAGAACTGGATACACCCTTAAAAAGGTTGTGTAAAAATGCGATGTCTGGAGCAGAAGCGATCGCACTGTTGCAGAAATTTTGGATGATCCCGCAATTACAACGAGAACTGATTCTCGATGCAGAATTAGCTGACGTTAGTTGTAGTCAAGAAGAGGTTTTGGGCGCGTATAAAGCTTTTTATCAAAAGTACCAAATTAATTCTGATGAAGATCGTACTATCTGGCTGGAGCGAAATAACTGTACGCTAGAACAATTCGAGCATTCGATCCTCAGAACCCTCAAACTCGATCGCTTTAAACAACAAACTTTTGCGAGTAAAGTTGAGTCATATTTCTTACAACGCAAAAATCAACTCGATCGCGCAATATATTCACTATTACGAGTCAAAGATACCCATCTCGCTCAAGAACTATTTTTTCGGATTCAAGATAAAGAAGCAACTTTCACAGAATTAGTCAAACAATATTCGGGCGGACAAGAAGCCGAAAATGGCGGTACACTCGGCCCGCATGAACTATCTATTCCCCACCCAATTCTCGCCCAAAAACTTAGTTCGCTCAAACCTGGACAATTATCGCCACCCTTAGCAATTGCCGACTGGTTTGTAATCGTCAAACTCGAAAAATATCTCCCCGCTCAATTAGATTGGACCATGAGGTCGCGCCTAATCGACGAACTCTACGATCGCTGGCTTCAAGATAAAATTAGTCAATTATAGGGATTAGGTATTAGAGGGTAAAGGGCAAAGGATACCTATTACTTATTACTTATTACTTATTACTCATTACTCATTACTCCTTATCCTTACTCTTCCATGACTTACACGCCAGTAAAACCAGAAGTTTTTTTATCGCAAATCGAGCCATTTAATCGATTATCAACTAGCACACAATTAAGACTGGCTAAAATCGGGCAATATTATCGTTATCATGTCGGACAACCGATCGCCCTACGAGACAGGTTATCGGCACAGGTTAACATTGTCGTAGAAGGCACCGTACGCCTGTTAGGATACCCCTCCGAACATACTGCACCCGTTACCTTAGGGCGACTGGAAACTGGTGGAACGATCGGAGCAATTGGGATGATTCGTGGCGTTCCCTGTGAAGCGGCGATCGCGTCTACAGAAGTAATTTGTCTGACAATTCCTGCTGAACTATTCATGGAATTGGTTGCCAAAGAACCAATATTAAGAGAGTATTTTTACGATCGACCGAACCAGGTTGAAATCTTTGAAATCCTGCGGATCGAACTAGAACGACATCCAAATCAAGAACAATTATTGCAATTATTAGGAGTCGATTCGATTAAAGAATTAGTAACCGCAGCAGCCGATACCGCTGTGGTTTATAACTCGCAATCTGAAATTCCCCCCGTACTGAGAAACTGGGATTGGTTTGTCGCCAGCCAAGATCTCGACAGAGCTTATGCGATCGGCGATCGAATCGATCTTGACTCTTTCCCCACCGGACAAAAACTCAGACTAATCGGGGTTTCGCCGAAAATTCTCACATTTTCACCAGCAGCAGATACCGAACGAATTATTGATATTCAAGATGCTCAGATCGTCCCCAATACCTCGGCTCTGAGTATCGCGGAGCCGAACGAAATTCCCTACGCACCCGATCTCCCGCTCACTTTCAACGCCCCCACATCTAAATCTCCCCCCAAATATCAACTCGTGCGCGGGAATGGACAGATCGATGGTAGCGTTGCCTGTTTTGAAATGCTGGCGAACCAGTTGAAAATCCCCTTCAGGCGAGATTCCGTGCGAAAGGTCGTTGCACATCATGTGGAGCAAACTGGGGGTGTCTCGCTGCAATTTTGCGGGGCTGTGGCAGATTTTTTAGGGCTACAGGGTCAACTTGCTGCCATCCCGATCGCTGATATGCAAAGGATTCAGGTACCCGCACTAATTAAATGGCAAGATCGACTGGCGGTAGTCTGCGCTGTTTCCCACAATTCTCTGACGATCGCGCTTCCCGATAGCGGCTTAATGCAAAGATCGCCCCAAGAATTGTTACTCGATTGCGGCACCGAAACCGATGCTCCCGCTAACGATCTGATTCAAATTTTATTAATTCAAACCACCCAATATACTCCAGAGCAAAAGTTTGGCATTAGTTGGTTTTGGCCGTCGTTGGTGCAGTATAAGGGCGTATTAATCGAGGTCTTAATTGCATCGTTTTTTATTCAATTATTCGGACTGGCAAATCCACTAATTACGCAGACGATTATCGATCGCGTCTTAATGCAAAATAGCGCGACTGCGTTAAATGTATTTGGAGTCTTATTAATCGGTGTCGCCGTCGGCGAGGCATTATTAACCAGTCTCAGGACTTATTTATTTGTCGATACCACCAATCGGATCGATTTGGCTTTAGGTTCGCAAATTATCGATCGATTGTTACGGTTACCATTACGGTACTTTGAAAAGCGATCGGTCGGCGAACTTTCGACCCGCGTTAATGAGTTAGAAAATATCCGCCAATTCCTCACCGGAACCGCCTTAACGGTAGTATTAGATTCGGTATTTTCGGTGATTTATATCGTAGTGATGTTGATTTATAGCTGGCTATTGACCCTAGTCGCACTGGCTACTCTACCGATTTGTGTGCTGATAACTACAGCCGTATCGCCGATCGCGCGGAAACAATTGCGTGAGAAAGCCGAACGTAATGCCAGGTCTCAATCTCACCTAGTCGAAGTCATTGCTGGGATCCAAACCGTCAAAGCTCAAAACGTCGAACTGCGATCGCGCTGGAAGTGGCAAGAACGTTACACTCAGTACGTCATGGCTGGATTCCAAACCGTGATTACGTTTACCACTGCTAATTCTGCTACCACGTTTCTCAATCAGATTTCTAGTTTATTAGTCCTCTGGGTGGGTGCATATTTAGTCTTAGACGGCAAACTCACCTTAGGACAACTTATTGCCTTTCGGATCATTTCGGGATACGTTACCAGCCCCTTGTTGCGGCTAACTCAACTATGGCAAAACTTCCAAGAAACGGCACTTTCACTCGAACGGATCGCGGACATCCTCGATACCCCGATGGAATCAACTGAGATCGATCGTGGCAATATTCCCATGCCAACCATTCAAGGTAAGATCGCATTTGATAACGTTTCCTTCCGCTTCGCACCGACTGGCCCACTTAACTTAGATGGTGTCAGCTTAGAATTCCCAGTGGGTAAGTTTATTGGTATTGTCGGTCAAAGTGGCTCTGGCAAGAGTACATTAATGAAATTATTACCCCGACTGTATCCGCTCGAATCGGGACGGATTTTGGTCGATGATTATGATATCGCCAAAGTCGAACTTTATTCACTCCGCCAACAAATCGGTATCGTCCCTCAAGATACCCTGTTATTTGAAGGTAGCGTTCAAGAAAATATCGCCCTTAATTATCCTGATGCCACTACCGACCAAATTATTCAGGCTGCTAAAATCGCCTACGCCCATGACTTTATTATGGAACTACCCAATGGGTATAACTCCTCCGTCGGCGAACGCGGAGCTGGCTTGTCGGGCGGACAACGCCAACGGATTGCGATCGCGCGTACGATCCTTCAGAACCCGCGCTTACTGATCTTAGATGAAGCGACTAGTGCCTTAGATTATGAATCCGAAAATCGGGTATGTACGAACATCGCCGCCGCTTTTGAGGGGAAAACAGTATTTTTCATCACCCATCGACTCACCACTATTCGCAATGCCGATATCATTGTGATGATGGATCGCGGCTCAGTATCCGAACTAGGCACCCATACAGAACTAATGGCTTTACAAGGGCGATACTATTGTCTCTACCAACAACAAGAATCCCAACTCTAGTTGTAGCAGCCTGCAATCATCATCGTTAGAGCCTGCAATCATCGCACGCACAACCCTAGCACCCCACTGCCAGAGCGAATCGCTGTCAACTATCTACTATTTAATTACCAACGATCGAGATCCACAATGTTACAACTAGACAGACACTAGCTAAATGTTGCGGAACTAGCGATGGAATCGATCGTTTAGCAATTTTCTGAGTTATAAAAATTGTCACTAACAATGCCAAAATTAAAGTTATGCCTTGGAGAAAAGCAATTACTGACGGATCGGCGATAAAGCTAGGTAAATCATCGCTAATTTGTCCAAAGGTAGCAAAGGTAATCGGAATGATTTGTCCACCTTCTGCTAAACCCATCTTAAAATAGTGAGCTAAATTGCCACCTAAGACTAATGGTAAATAGCCATAAGCCAGGGTGATAAATGGTAGCGGCTTAGAAATTTTGAATGTGACGAACTCTAAATTTCCTAATCGATATATTCCCTGCATAATTCCATATGCAAATAAGGGGACGATCGCCGGAATTACAATCGCGGCGATCGATAGTCCTAAGTGTGGGAAGAATTGGGTTAAGTCTAGTTTTAGCCCTAACAAATAATTAATTTCTCGTAAGCGATGGAGATAAACTCCGCCTAATAGTAAAAATAATAGAGCTACTTCATAAGCGTGAGGGATATGCGTCGTCCATAGTTCGATTCCTGGTGGGCGGAGATTTAATTCTACCGATCGATGGGGACAAGCTTTGAGACAAGTCATACACAATACACAATCTTTGTTATCTGTTAATTGGGCGGGGTGGGAGTAAATCGGACAGCCATTAGTAGTCGCTCCTTCGCCAAAACCCACTCCACCTTTATAACAGTGGTAAGTCGTACATTCTGCCGCACAGGTGCCCTGCTGGGCGCGTAATTCGATGATTGACAGTTTGGCAAATAATCCATTCATCCCCCCAATCGGACATAAATAACGACACCAAAATCGCCGCTCAAAAATCAGTGAAAAAACCACCGCTCCAGCCGTAATTAGCAGTAATAACCAACTAGATAGGTAAGCCGTATTTTCCAGATTCCACAGTTCTTCCCAGAGAAATATCAGCACAAATAAACCAAACAAAAACCATCCGCCCCACTTCTGAGCCGTCTCACGCGGCCACTTTTGGAGTGTTCTCGGAAAGAATTTGAGGGAAAGCTGCTGCGCGATTTCTCCATAAATCATAAATGGACAAAAAGCACACCACAATCTCCCAATTACTGGGAATAATAATAAAATTAACGGCCACCACCATGCCCAAAATAGATTGAGCGCGAAGTTATGTTGACGATCTTGGGGCGCAAGAAATAGAATCGCTACAACGAGCGGAAATACCCAGACAGTAAAACCATAATTAATCCGATCGGGATACCAGTCAGTATTTAAAAACCGTCGCAACCAGGGATAAGCATTTAATAAATTTAGGCGAAATAATTGTTTCTTGGGCGACTGCGCCCAGAATACTTCCTCTGTCAGCAGATTACCACCCTGTAACTGCACCAATGCTCGATCGACCATTCCCTGTAATTCTCTTAAGTTACCTGGGAAATCATAAGCTTGTAAGCGACGAATTGCCTCCGGTGTGACTTGGGGTTTAGCAACCTGCTTTTTGCGACAAATAATATTGATATAGTAATTTACTTGTGCATCCAAATCGGCTTTCCGTACCCGCAATCCTGGCACTTTGATCTGATGCTCGATCGCCTTCCTAAAGGTAGGTTGAGTGCCTTCTGAGACTAAGATCAGCCGAGCATTACTACCTCTAGGTAGGGGTGTTTCGCCTTCACGAGCGATTTGGGTATATTTACCTGTAGTTAATAATTGCTCGATCTGCGGTAATAATTCGCGCGGCAATTCCTGAACATCATTCAAAATCAATGTCCCTTCACCCAACCATTCGAGTAACCCTGGTTTCCCACCCACTCGCCCAAATAACTCCGCACCAGTAGTAGTAATTAAGGCACTTTTGAGGATCGCAATCGGCTGCTGACGACGCACAGAGCCAAAGTGAATCAAAGCCGCAATGTTATCTTTTTCCAGCCCTGGCTCGCCTGAAATCAATACCGATCGATCGTCACCAGCCGCAGTGCGAATTTGTTGACGCAATTTGACAGCATAACGACTACTCCCGACAATCCCCCGCTTGGCTTGGGGAACTAGATAAGAGCGCAGAGCTGTCTGTCTTTCTTGCTCATAGACGATTTCACCTTCGAGTTGTGCTAATTTATCTGCCAATCTTTGAGCGTAAGCGATCGTAATCTGGGGATACTTGGTAACTAATGCTTGCCATCGATCGGTAGTAATCGTCTGAAACTGACATGCTGTCAGCGTTACAATCCGGCTATCCATCGGTTGCGAACGTTGTAACGCGGATAAATTCACCACCGCACCTGGCAATAAACTAGTCGCCCACATTAACCCCGATGGTTGGCGATGATAACGCTCTGCTTGCCCTGACTCTAAGATGTAGAGATTAGTGACTGGGGCATTTTCGAGGGTAACTCGACAACCTGCTGGTACAGATAGTACCTCCAATTCACACGCGATCGACTCTAAGAGATCGTGTGGTAACATGCCCAGCTCTGTAGATGATTCCAACCAGTTTGCTAATATTTTGGTAGACATTGTGGAGGTACCTGTCGATTAGGCATCAGTTTATCAGCAAAAAAGGGGATGCTACTCGATCGGACATCTCTCGCAATACAGGGGAGGGGTAATTCACGAATTACCCCTCCCCTGCTACTTGGATGACTTCTAATTCAATCGATTCGATCGTCAAATAGTTTACCAAATCGGATCGTCATAACGATGAACGATTAGCACTGATTCACCAATTGGTATACTCGCTAGACAAGCACGAACAGGGTTTTCTCGCCCTTCAATTTCTACTTCACACGCATAACAAGAACCCATTAAACAACCAGTCGGTATCGTAATTCCCGCCCGCTTGGCAACATTAAGCAGTGGTTCGCCTGGTTCGGCGGTGACAGTAACTTTATCCGGCAAAAAATGAACGGTTACAGGCATATATATTTATTAGGCTTTGTAGGGTGGGCACTGCCCACAAATGGGTTTCAAGCACCATTGATGTTATAAAAAATTGTATCGATCTACCGATCTATTTGCTAGTCGATTAGACACCTACTATGTTAGCTTTTAACTTTAAGCATTATCAATTTATCAGCTAGGAGCGATCGAACACTTTCGATCGACAGTTCGATTGACTGTAAAATATCACCCACTGTTAACTGCCCTTGATTCTGATCGCAAGCTTGCAAAAAAGCGAACTCAGTATCAGAGAGATTCACCAATTTCCAATCGCAATTAAATACATTCTGACTTTCCCAACCTTCAATACAAGTGTGACGATCGGGAATTGCCGCAATCAAAATCTCATCTTGCGACCAATCGATCGGCGTTGGAAGTGGTGGTTTAGCGAGAAAAAACTCATAGTGAGCGATATCAGTATCGAGTAGTTCGATCAGCCGATATTGTTGACGAATATCCAACTTACGGGCGCGTTCTAGTGCTTCAGGTGCTTTACCTAAAAGTCGCTCTAGACTCCAAAATTCAGGATTAGAAAACCCAACAAAATCTAAACCAGAAGCATCGATTAGTTCAAACAGTGTCTCAATATTATAGTCAATTTCCTGGGGATGAACGTACATATCCGCAAAACATTCATCTTTATGGTTTTCCATCGCCCAGCGTTCTTGTTCCCGCTTGACGAGGCGATTATTTGCCGGGAGCGACGCAAATAGAGAACGACCGATTTTGACACCATCTTGATAGTCACCACGTTTGTCGCCTTGCAACATGCCGATCGCTTTTTGCATCAGTTCGATTTCCCACCGCCCCAACTCGCCATAGACAAAAATGTGCATCAACCCACCAGGGGCTAGCTTGCCCGCTAAGGCTTGAATTCCCCGAATTGGATCGGGGGTATGGTGTAGCACTCCCACCGAGTTAATCAGGTCATATTCCCCAGGTAGCTGGGCAACATCGAACAGACTCAGGTGGTGAAATTCTACCCTCGTTGCACCCGATCTAGCACAACGTTCTTTAGCAACTTTCAACGCGCCTGGACTAAGATCGATCGCCGTTACCTGCGCCTGAGGATTGAGATGTACCAAGCTATCGGTACTCACACCCGTCCCGCAGCCAGCATCGAGAATCCGAATATCTCTTCGCTGGGGCATCTGTCCGGTACAAAAATTATACGCCGCGTCCCACTGCCACCGCCAGTTAAAGCCTGGGGGCGGTTCATCGAGCAAGGGTTCGGGCGGGAAGGGATAGGTATCGTAGAGATTTTGAACTGCTTGACTAATCTGGGCGGGACTGGCTTCCATAACTCGATCGCTGCTGGGAATATCTGACTCGATCGTTATTGTATCTTTTTGGCGCAGCCTCTTCATGGATGAAATTTAGAGGTCAGATTCAGATCCGAATACGCTAGGATATTTTTACCTTACTAAGGCGAGTCCAAAGATTACATCCGTTCCAGTTCTATACCTTTGGTTTCTTTAATAAAAAAGGCAACGAAAAAGATTGAGATTGCTGCTGCTACTGTGTAAAGACCATATGCGGCACCGAGTCCAAAAGATTTCAACAGAGGTGGAAAGGTGGTAGAGACGACAAAATTTGCAATCCACTGCACAGTAGCAGCGATCGATAGGGCTGATGTCCGAATCTTGTTATTAAATATTTCACCCAAAAGTACCCAAACCACTGGCCCCCATGAGAACCCAAAGCAAAAAACATAGAGGTTGGCAGCCACAAGTGCGAGGATGCCAGCAGAGCCTCCCAGAGCTGGATTACCCAGGGTATCCAACGCTGCATTCCCAAAAATAACGGTCAAGATTCCTAAAGTTAGGGTCATCCCGATCGATCCTGCCAGCAGCAGAGGTTTGCGACCAAATTTATCGATAACAGCAATGGCAATCAGTGTCGTGATGATGTTAACGGCACCGGTGATGACTGTGAGTTTGAGAGCATCTTGTTCAGAAAAACCAACGGCCCGCCACAAAACACTGCTGTAGTAAAAAATTACGTTGATGCCAACAAACTGTTGTAATATCGACAGACTGATGCCAATCCAAACAATCGGTAGTAGCCGACCATTTCGCCCCAACAGGTCAGACAAGTTAGGCTTACGATCTTGACCGATGGTTTGCCGAATCTCGGCGATTTTTGACGACACATTACCACCCAATAGCTTGCCCAGAATAGTAGCCGCTTCCTGCTCTTGCCCACGAGCAACCAAGTAGCGGGGGGATTCAGGAATCATCAACACAGCCATACCGTAGATTACGGCAGGAAAAGCTTCTGTCAAAAACATCCAACGCCAAGCAGCGATCCCAAACCAAAAGGGTAGCTCTGCGGAACCTGCTGATACCGCAATAAAGTAGTCGATTAGTAAAGCCGTGAAGATTCCGGTGACGATCGCTAACTGTTGGAGCGATCCCAGCCTGCCGCGCATCTGAGCGGGCGAACATTCGGCAATATAAGCGGGCGCAATGACGCTAGCAACACCGACCGCAATGCCGCCCAAGAGTCGCCAAAAGATAAAATCCCAAATACCGATCGCAAAACCGGAGCCAAGAGCACTAACGGCAAATAACCCTGCCGCGACTACCATTGCTTTGACTCGACCATAACGATCGGCAATCGGCCCTGCACTAAAAGCTCCTCCGGCAGATCCCAGCAAAGCCAGCGAGACTGCCAACCCAGTGAGCCAACTACTGGCATTAAACGCCTTTGCTAGTGCTAAAATCGCGCCATTAATGATCGCTGTATCAAAACCAAACAAGAAGCCTCCGAGCGCGGCAGCTCCAGAAATTAAGACGGCATACGTGCCAGCCTTACGAGTTGTCTCAGGCATCGCTATATTTCTGCTCCACGGTTGTGTATTACTGGGATGTATTGGCTGACGCGCGCATTTTCTGAAGCATTTAAGCTGTAAGTAAATTCCCAACAGGAATGACCAACTATCGGATCCAGGCGAGTTTCTTCAAGCTACACGGAATCAGCAATGGTCGAGAGCTGTATCTAAACGCAGCACAATCAGGCTAGTAATACACCGCATCTAGCAAGAAATACAGTTTAACAATCCAGGCGAAATCGTTACTGACAAGCGTAACTTTTTTAAAGTCTTCATGTAAGTTTTAACGTCTTTGCTAATGGTTTAATCGTACAAAACGTCAAGGGCGACTTCACTCTGTCAAGTGGATGAATATTGGCTGTAACTTTAGTCGCATGAGTCGGTCCCTACATAGCTTGGTTTGATAATGTCGATATCGATGGTACGTCAAGCCCTAGATGCGGTAGTTCAGTCGATCGTCGGCTATAATCATCTATAAATATTTGTAGAAATTAATAGATCTGTGGGACAGTACGAACGGTTGGTATTGATGGCAGAAGACGAACTCACTCAATACAGCAGTGATGCGCGAAAGATCGAGAAATTGCGTCG
>Ga0105055_10012338_pt1 | contig 10415 bp, 9 predicted proteins | sample BON03_FD_78090 | JGI IMG/M metagenome (GOLD analysis project Ga0105055, IMG submission 78090) | Freshwater microbial communities from Lake Bonney liftoff mats and glacier meltwater in Antarctica - BON-03 | ecosystem: Environmental > Aquatic > Freshwater > Ice > Glacier meltwater | place: Lake... | reverse complement strand
TAGCCACCCCCCATCCCACCTCGGACGGAGTTTGACCAGAGTGTCCGCCGCCAGGAGACCGCCACGAAGTAGCTCAATCTCAAAGCCCCCAATATACTCATCATCTGGATTTGTACCTTGACCCAAAATGGCTATGGTAATCGCCAATGTCGCTTTCAAGGTGAACTTGCGACGCCACCGAACAAATTGTCCAAAGGATAGACGTCGTATTAGCCACCCCCCATCCCACCTCGGACGGAGTTTGACCAAAGTGCCCGCCGCCAGAACACCGCCACGAAGTAGCCCAATCTCAAAGCCTCCAGTAGAGTCATCAGCTGGATTTGTACCTCGAGCCAAACTAGCTACGGTAATCGCCAATGTCGCTTTCTAGGTGACTTTGTGACGCCACCGAACAAATTGTCCAAAGGATAGACGTCGTATCGGATGGAGTTTGACCAGAGTGCCCGCCGCCAGGAGACCGCCACAGCAGTAACCCAATCTCAAAACCTGCAATAATGAAATCAGCTGGATTTGCACCTTGAGCCAAAATGGCTACGGTGATCTCGAGTATGTGTTTCCAGGCCTGACTCTTTTAAATCAGAAGGAAATCACAAGGAAACCGCAAGGAAATCAAAAGGAAATCACAAGGAAATCACAAGGAAATCCAAGGAAATCGCAAGGAAATCAAAAGGAAATCACAAGGAAATGACAAGGAAATGACAAGGAAATCACAAGGAAATCGCATAGAAATCACAAGGAAATGACAAGGAAATAACAAGGAAATCCCACGGAAATCCCAAGGAAATCCCAAGGAAATCCCGAGGAAATCCCAAGGAAATCCCAAGGAAATCAAAAGGAAAACACAAGAAGGAAATCACAAGAAAATCACAAGGAAATCATAAGGAAATCATGAGGAAATCATGAGGAAATCATCAGGAAATCACCAGGAAATCATTAGAAAATCATGCGGAAATTTTGAATAAGACTACTGGCGCACATCCCAAAACAAACCCAAAATTAGAAAAACAAACAACAACAAGCAACGACACGCAAAAACAAGCAAAAACAAAGAAAAATATGCAAAAACAAGGATATCACAGGGAAATCAAAAGGAAATCACAAAGAAATCAAAAGGAAATAAAAAGGAAACCACAAGGAAATCACAAGGAAACCACAAGGAAGTCACAAGGCAATGACAAGAAATCACAAGAAAATCCCAAGGAAACCACAAGGGAACGACAAAAACAAACAAACAAACAAAAAAAACTAGGAACACCAAGCAACACCAAGCAAAACAAGCAAAAACAATGAACACATGCCAAAAACAAATAAAAACACACAAAAACATACAAAAACAAGGAAATCACATGGAAATCAGACGGAAATCACAAGGAAATCACAAGGAAAAGAAAATCATAACGAAATCGTAAGGAAATCATAGAAAAAATGAGGAAATCATAGGAACACCATCAGGAAATCATCAGGAAATCAAACGGAAATCAAAAGGAAATCACAGGGAAATAGAAAGGAAATCACAAGGAAATCATAAGAACATGACAAGGAAATGACAAGGAAATCACAAGGAAATCACAAGGAAGTCACAAGGCAATCACAAGGAAACCACAAGGCAATCACAAGGCAACCATACAGAAATGACAAGGAAATCACAAGGACATCACAAGAAAATGATAAAGGAAATTAAGAGGAAATCACAAGGAAATCCCAAGAAAATCCCAAGGAAATCCAAACAAAATCAAAAGGAAATGACAAGGAAATGATAAGGAAATCACAAGGAAATCACAAGGAAATCACAAGGCAAGCATAAGGAAATCAAAAGGCAACCACAAGGCACCACAAGGAAATGACAAGGAAATCACAAGGAAACCACAAGGAAATGAAAAGGAAATCGAAAGGAAATCACAAGAAAATCTCAAGGAAATCCCAAGGAAGCCACAAGGACATCATAAGGAAATCATAAGGAAATCAAAAGGAAATCATGAGGAAATCATGAGGAAATCCTAAGGACATCCAAAGGAAATCACAAGGAAGCCACAAGGAAATCATAAGGAAATCACAAGGAAATCAAAAGGAAATCATGAGGAAATCATTAGGAAATCATGAGGAAATCATGAAAATATTTTGAAGAAATCATAAGAAAATCATGAATAAGACTACTGGCAGACACCCCAAAACAAACCCAAAATTAGAAAAACAAGCAACAACAAGCAACGACAAGCAAAAACAAACAAAAACAAACAAACAAACAAACAAAAAATCAAGGAACACCAAGCAACACAAGCAAAACACGCAAAAACAATGAACACATGCCAAACACAAATAAAAACACACAAACACATACAAAAACAAGAATATCAAAAGGAAATCACAAGAAAATCACAAGGAAACCAAAAGGAAATCAAAAGGAAATCCCAACGAAATCAGAAGGAAATCCTAAGGAAATCACAAGGAAATCAAAAGAAAATCACAAGGAAATGACAAGGAAATGACAAGGAAATCACAAGGAAATCATAAGGAAATCACAAGGAAATGACAAGGAAATCACAAGGAAATCCCACGGAAATCCCAAGGAAATTCCAAGGAAATCCCAAGGAAATCCCAAGGAAATACCAAGGAAATCAAAAGGAAAACCCGAGGAAATCGCAAGGAAATCCCAAGGAAATCAAAAGGAAAACAAAAGAAGGAAATCACAAGGAAATCAAAAGGAAATCATGAGGAAATCATGAGGAAATCAAGAGGAAATCATGAGGATATCATAAGAAAATCAGAAAATCAAAAGGAAATCTTGAGCAAGACTACTGGCACACATCCCAAAACAAACCCAAAATTAGAAAAACAAACAACAACAAGCAACGACCAGCAAAAACAAACAAAAACAAAGAAAAACATGCAAAAACAAGGATATCACAAGGAAATCAAAAGGAAATCACAAAGAATTCACAAGGAAAAAAAAAGGAAATCAAAAGGAAATCACAAGGAAACCACAAGGAGCTCACAAGGAAATCACAAGGAAATCATAAGGAAATCACAAGGAAATCACAAGGGAACGACAAAAACAAACAAACAAACGAAAAAAACAAGGAACACCAAGCAACACCAAGTACAACAAGCAAAAACAATGAACACATGCCAAAAACAAATAAAAACACACAAAAACATACAAAAACAAGGATACCACATGGAAATCAAACGGAAATCAAAAGGAAATCAGAAGGAATAGAAAATCATAACGAAACCGTAAGGAAATCATTTAAAAAAAAATATGAGGAAATCATAGGAAAATCATAAGTCACAAGGAAATCACAAGTAAATCACAAGGAAACGACAAGGCAATCACAAGGCAATCATACAGAAATGAAAAGGAAATCACAAGGACATCACAAGGAAATGATAAACGAAAGAAAAAGGAAATCACAAGAAAATCCCAAGAAAATCCCAAGGAAATCCCAACGAAATCAAAAGGAAATGACAAGGACATGACAAGGAAATCACAAGAAAATCACAAGAAATCACAAGGCAACCATAAGGAAATCACAGGGCAATCACAAGGCATCACAAGGAAATCACAAGAAAATCATAAGGAAATCAAATGGAAATGATAAGGAAATCGTAAGGCAATCACAATGAAATGATAAGGAAATCGAAAGGAAATCAAAAGGAAATCACAAGGAAATCACAAGGAAACCAAAAGGAAATCACAAGGAAATCAAAAGGAAATCACAAGGAAATGACACGGAAATGACAAGGAAATCACAAGGAAATCAGAAGGAAATCGCAAGGAAATGACAAGGAAATCACAAGGAAATCCCAAGGAAATCCCAAGGAAATCCCAAGGAAATCCCGAGGAAATCCCAAGGAAATCCCAAGGAAATCAAAAGGAAAACACAAGAAGGAAATCACAAGAAAATCACAAGGAAATCAAAAGGAAACCAAAAGGAAATCATAAGAAAATCATCAGGAAATCGCCACGAAATCATTATAAAATCCTAAGGAAATCTTGAATAAGACTACTGGCGCACATCCCAAAACAAGCCCAAAATTAGAAAAACAAACAACAACAAGCAACGACAAGCAAAAACAAGCAAAAACAAACAAAAACATGCAAAAACAAGGATATCACAAGGAAATCACAAGGAAATCAAAAAGAAATCAAAAGGAAATAAAAAGGAAATCACAAGGAAATCACAAGGAAACCACAAGGAAGTCACGAGGCAATGACAAGAAATCACAAGAAAATCACAAGGAAACCACAAGGGAACAACAACAACAACAAACAAACAAACAAAAAAAACGAGGAACACCAAGCAACACCAAGCAAAACAAGCCAAAACAATGAACACATTCCAAAAACAACTAAAAAAATACAAAAACATACAAAAACAAGAAAATCAGATGGAAATCATAAGGAAATCAAAAGGAAATCACAAGGAAAAGAAAATCATAACGAAATCGTAAGGAAATCATAAAAAAATATCAGGGAAATCATAGGAACATCATCAGGAAATCATAAGGAAATCAAAAGGAAATCACAGGGAAATAGAAAGGAAATCAAAATGAAACCACAAGGAAATCAGAAGGAAATGACAAGGAAATCACAAGGAAATCACAAGGAAATCACAAGGAAATCACAAGGCAATCACAAGGAAACGACAAGGCAATCACAAGGCAATCATACAGAAATGATAAGGAAATCACAAGGACATCGCAAGAAAATGATAAAGGAAATCAAAAGGAAATCACAAGGAAATCCCAAGAAAATCCCAAGGAAATCCAAACAAAAGCAAAAGGAAATGACAAGTAAATGACAAGGAAATCACAAGGAAATCACAAGGAAATCACAAGGCAATCATAAGAAAATCACAAGGCAATCACAAGGCACCAGAAGGAAATCACAAGAAAATCACAAGGAAACCACAAGGAAATGATAAGGAAATCGAAAGGAAATCACAAGGAAATCCTAAGGAAATCCTAAGGAAATCGTAAGGAAATCCCAAGGAACCCACAAGGAAATGACAAGGAAACCAAAAGGAAATCACAAGGAAATCAAAAGGAAAGCATGAGGAAATCATGAGGAAATCATGAGGGAATCATGAGGAAATCATGAGGAAATCATGAGGAAATCATAAATAAGACTACTGGCACACATCCCAAAACAAGCCCAAAATTAAGAAATCACAAGGAAAAAACAAAGGAAATCAAAAGGAAATCCCAAAGAAACCCACAAAGAAATCACAAGGAAAAAAAAGGAAATCAAAAGGAAAACAAGGAAATCTTCAGGAAATCACAAGGAAATCATAAGAAAATCACAAGGAAATCACAAGGAAACGCGGTGCGATGAGGTACGCACCTGAGAACTCTTATCGAACGTGTCGGCTTGGAGCATTTCTTTGCAGGGTACGCTGGGGAGTCTGGTTGAAGTGGTTTACTACTACCGACTGGGTTCCCAAGAAAACTGCGCACAGAGATGTGGGTTCGATTCCCACCGCCACAATCATTTTTCAGCGTTATGCATTACCCAAACGAAAAAGTGTAACAGCAATTCAATTGTGGCGTTGCATGACATTTCGTGCGAATTCCGCCACTCAGATCGCGGTGCGATGAGGTACGCACCTGAGAGCTCTTATCGAACGTGTCGGCTTGGAGCATTTCTTTGCAGGGTACGCTGGGGAGTCTGGTTGAAGTGGTTTACTAGTACCGACTGGGTTCCCAAGAAAATTGCGCACAGAGATGTGGGTTCGATTCCCACCGCCACAATCATTTTTGAGCGTTATGCATTACCCAAATGAAAAAGTGTAACAGCAATTCAATTGTGGCGTGATGACATTTCGTGCGAATTCCGCCACTCAGATCGCGGTGCGATGAGGTACGCACCTGAGAACTCTTATCGAACGTGTCGGCTTGGAGCATTTCTTTGCAGGGTACGCTGGGGAGTCTGGTTGAAGTGGTTTACTAGTACCGACTGGGTTCCCAAGAAAACTGCGCACAGAGATGTGGGTTCGATTCCCACCGCCACAATCATTTTTCAGCGTTATGCATTACCCAGACGGAAAAGTGTTACAGCAATTCAATTGTGGCGTTGCATGACATCGCACCCATGGTCTAGCGGCTATGACGTCAGCCTAACACGCTGAAGGTCGCCAGTTCGATCCTGGCTGGGTGTATTTTTGCCGCGCACCGCCAAACCTGAGGGAGAACGCGATTCAGACAACAGCGTCGCTTCAGACACAACATCCGCTATAGTCTAGCTGGTTAGGATACTCGGCCCTCACCCGAGCGACCCGGGTTCGAGTCCCGGTGGCGGAATTTTAATCATTATAATGTGAAAAGCAAGAACAGTCAAGCTTCAAAAATGACCTTGGCAGGACTCGAACCTGCAATCCCCGGCTCCGTAGGCCGATGCCTTATCCATTGGGCCACAAGGCCTTCTGAAATGACAGTACGGGAAAACAAAAGGAAAACGAACAGCGGTGCTGCTACTTCTGTGGCTGCTGGTACGCAAACGCACAAAAAAACGGCAATGTGCAAGCGCGCCAGTAGTGTAGCGGTAACATACAAGCCTCCCATGCTTGTGCCCCGGGTTCGACTCCCGGCTGGCGCATTTTATTGAGACAACCAAATGCAAACCGACACCGATGGGATTCGAACCCATGCGGGCAGAGCCCAATGGATTTCGAGTCCATCTCCTTAACCGCTCGGACACAGTGTCTTGTTGAATGTCTAATCGGCGCTTCCTTACTTGAACATTGTAATGCCGACATGACAATCAGACGCAATTCTGCAAGGGTGGATGTATGGGTATATAGCTCAGTGGTTAGAGCGGCTGACTGCAGATCAGCAGGTCCCTGGTTCAAATCCGGGTATGCCCTTTTTGCTCGGATAACACAAACTTAATGTTCAAATACACCTGGCCAGGATCGAACTGGCGACCTTCAGCGTGTGAGGCTGACGTCATAGCCACTAGACCACAGATGCTCTGCAAAGCTTAGAATCAGGACAGCTTTTGCAGATCGAAAGTTTACCAATTAACGTCAATACACCCACCGTGGGGCTCGAACCCACGACCACAAGGTTAAGGGCCTTGCGCTCTACCGACTGAGCTAGGCGGGCTCTGCAAAGCAGTTGCGAGTGCTGACCATACCCTAACCAAATGTCGACAACGAGTGCTGCCCACAACCATGCTTTTGAGAATATCTGGCTCGAATGCGACGTCTTGCAGCAAACGGCATTGCTCTTCACAAAAACTTTGCGTTTGTTGGCAACAAAGCCAGAAAAGAGAAAGCGCCTCGATCTCAAACATACCTTCTCGGCCTTTTGGGCTATGATCAAGTGTAGTATCTGTTCTTATCAGTGTGACAACTGATATATCTCCAACTGGAGATTTGCTTGTCACATTAATTTTTCTTGGGCAGGTGTTCGCACGAGCTTGCTCGGCGGCCCTGGCGTGTTGCACCAGCATCGCACCAAGCTGGTTGCAGCACACCCTTTGGGGTGACAACACTAACAAGCAAACAAAGAAATTGAAAGAGAATAAGTAGGCGAGGCATTTGATTGTGGTGGTAGTGGTGGTGATATTCGTGGTGAATTGCATTTGCTCTTGTTTTTGTGTGTTGCATTTGTGTCGCATTTGTCTATCATTTGTCTTGCATGTGTCTTGCATTTCTGTTGCATTTGTGTTGCATTTGTGTTGCATTTGTGCGCATTTGTGTTGCATGTGTGTTGCATGTGTGTGGCATTTGCGTTGCATTTGTGTTGCATTTGTGTTGCATTTGTGTTGCATTTGTGTTGCAGTTATCATATATGTTTTTGTACTGTTGCATTGTATTTGTACTTGTGTTTGTATTTGTGTTGGCAGTGGCTCGTAAGCTGTCTGCCTCATGAGAAATACTGCTATGGATGACTCCATCGGAGGCTCCTAAGGCGTTACAGGCCTCAGAGTGCAGTGAACTGCTCGACCCTATGAGAGCGAGCTGCTGGATCTCCGCCCAGCACTAGCCAGGTAAGTTTACTATTCTTCGAATATATTTGCAACTTCTTGCAGAATTTTCTTCAACAGAGCGCCCTGAAGATGTTAAACCTTGCAATCTTTACGCGGCGGGCTGCGCTTTTTTCTTTATATGCAAAAAAACATGCAAGCTCGTGAAATGGTATCCTTGCGGAAGGGGCAATAGCGCTACCAGTGACGCTTAGCGGAGGTGCGCTGTTTGCTAGTTGAAAACTACTCCAATTCCCGTCAAGTTTGATCGTCAAGGTCATTCTTGCAATTTTTACGCGGGCTTCGGCCCAACAAGCAAACAAAGAAACCTTCTGGTACCCTGGAGCATTTTTATAGTTTGCCTCTGGCAAGTGCAGCTCTCGATTCTATTTGTTTCGTTTGGTTCCCTTTGCCCCTGCCTCTGATGGTGATTCTGCCTGAATTTTGTTTGCTGCTTCAACACCTTTGCATCTAAATTTTGTTGAACTTTTGTTGGGGCCCGAAAGCCCCGGAAAAATTTTGGGAAGTCACATTGATGCGTCCCATTCACGGCAACCTTTAGTAAAAGGCGAAAGATTGGTGCGTTATGAAGTGAACGCTGTGATAATTCAGTTCAACCGTTTCGCATTACCCACGACAACGTCAAAATTCGAAAGAGGCTTGGTGTTTGCGGCTTAAATAAAAGCCCCCTACGGGGATCGAACCCGTGACCGTACGCTTACGGAGCGCATGCTCTACCAACTGAGCTAAAGAGGCTGTGCAAGATGCTTTCTGGCAAAGAGGGCTATCATTGCGCTGCTCCTGTGAAGCTTGATATCTGCAAAAAATCCGGCCACCCGGAATCGAACCAGGGACCATCTGATTGCTGCAGCATTCTACAGTCAGATGCTCTACCAACTGAGCTATAGCCGGCTTGAACATGAAAGCAAAGCCAAAGTGATCAAAGACATTCAAGAAGACATCGGTTGGAAAAAGAAACCGCAAATGCTCGACACTTTTCAGCATGGCAGTTTGCCCGAGTGGTCTAAGGGGGTGGACTCAAGTTCCACTAGCGCGAGCTGCGTGGGTTCAAATCCCACAGCTGTCATTTCATTGCAGCCTGTGTTTGCTGAACGCAAATTCTGCAAAGAAGCCTCCTGTGGGATTTGAACCCACGACCTCCTGCTTACTGAGCAGGTGCTCTGCCAACTAAGCTAAAGAGGCAAGTGAGTAGTCAGTTCTCTTGCGGCAGAAACCATAAAAACAATTCTGACTAGCAAATATTCTCAGCCTAGGCAACCCAGCGCAAAGTTTAAGACACCGTGACCGAGTGGTTAAGGTGATGGACTAGAAATCCATTGGGCTCTGCCCGCAAGGGTTCGAATCCCTTCGGTGTCGATTTTGCACCGACAACATTGAAAAATACCCGAGATGGGACTCGAACCCACAATCTCCTCCTTAGGAGGGAGGCGCCTTATCCATTAGGCCACACGGGCAATTGGAAAGGAGCAGACAAAGCAAATACATCAGGAATGGAATGGTGTTGACTTGAAGCGCTAAAAAGGAAAGAAACTGATTGCTAGAGTTTTCAGATCCGCTGTAGTATAGTGGTTAGTATTTCCGCCTGTCACGCGGAAGACCCGGGTTCAATTCCCGGCGGCGGAATTTGTTGTTCTCAGCCGTAAGATCAGCATTAGAATTCACAATAGGGCCGTTCCGGGAATTGAACCCGGGACCTGTCGCACCCTGAGCGACAATCATACCACTAGACCAAACGGCCATCTGCAAAACATCATGATCATTCACGAAAATATTAACAGCTGCAGAGACAGAGGCCACCAAAGTAACTGAAATACGCCATTGGAAAGCAAGCGGCAGTAGCGCAGTTGGCAGCGCGTAGGTCCCATAATCCTAAGGTCGTGAGTTCGATCCTCACCTGCCGCATAATTGTTTGGCTTCTTCTTACCACCTGCAATCACCAGGCTGCAAACGCAAGCATTCACAGCGAAGTGGCGCAGTGGTTAGCGTGTTGGGCTCATAACCCAAAGGTCCGAGGATCGAAACCTCGCTTCGCTATTTTGCGATGGCTTCCAATGCTCTGGGAACAATCAGCCACAAAAGCAAGCAAGGACACTTTGGCCGAGTGGCTAAGGCGTCGGCCTGCTAAGCCGATGGGGTCTCCCCGCGTGGGTTCGAATCCCACAGGTGTCGTCTTTGTTTTGCTCAGACTTTGTTGGGCAAATCCATGCCAGAGAAGAATGACAGCTGTGGGGTTCGAACCCACGCCCTTGCGGACTGGCGCCTTGAGCCAGCGCCTTAGACCACTCGGCCAAACTGTCTTGTCAACAAAAGGCGTTCGAAAATAGAGGCACACACACACAAACACACACACACACACACACACACATACACACACACACACACAACTTGCAACACAAACAACAACGACGCAAAAAGTGATCCTGGC
>Ga0105055_10012337_pt1 | contig 10415 bp, 13 predicted proteins | sample BON03_FD_78090 | JGI IMG/M metagenome (GOLD analysis project Ga0105055, IMG submission 78090) | Freshwater microbial communities from Lake Bonney liftoff mats and glacier meltwater in Antarctica - BON-03 | ecosystem: Environmental > Aquatic > Freshwater > Ice > Glacier meltwater | place: Lake... | reverse complement strand
TGGTCCTAGATTCCAAGAGATCACATTCCCCGTTAGGCTGGTCTGTGGTTTCCATTTCTGGCACGATTCCAGGGCTTGTTGCCACTGCCAGTGCTCCCAACCTGAGATTGAACTCCACGTTTTCTGATTGCCAGAGGTTTCAAGCAAGATCTCTTCACCCCATCTTGCTATGAGTCTGTGACCTCTGTTTCTGAGCCTACCTAAGAATTCTGGCACTCCGCCATACTCTACAGCTGTCCAGAAATTTCGTACCAGTGATCCAGCAATCTCTGATTTACTTCCTCCCACTGTCCCTGCTGGTTTCTCTGGGAGGGTTGGTTTGAAGAAAAGCTTTCCTGAACTAATGTAGCACCCGCCCCGGTGGAGATGTGTTGCCGTCAGGAGAGAGAGAGTAAGTTCGTGTCACTGCTCCTGGCAGCAGTGTGACCGAGGTCGGCAGATGCCGGATGGGCATGATCTCTGAGTTGGCCAGATCCCAACCCGTTGTTGGGCCTTGCGCCGTGGGAGGAGCCATTTTGAGAGCTGCCCAACACGCCTGGGGCCGACCGGCAGAAAGAAGCCTAGAGGGGACCAAGTGTATTGTTTTGGTGTACTCCCAGGCGTAACCGCTGAGTCTATGGGATGGTAGCATTGGTCCCTGATGCGTGCCGATCGTGAAGTCGTCGTTGAGCAAGGAGTCGAGGAACCGTTGGTGGGCAACCAGTGATTCGTTTCGAGCGGCCTCAAAGAGGCAGCCATGTGGCCAAATGGTTCTAAATCTGTCCAGATTGAAGCCGCTCCGGATTTTTTCCAAGACCACGTATGAGATCACAAATTCAGATATTCCGAGCCGTGCCAAACCTACCTAGAAGCACTCCCTGGATAAGTACGGCTAAGCAACTAGGGTGCGTTACGTCTTTATGGCCCTCAAAGTTGGGAGACGGAGGAGAGGACATCGTTTATCCGAGTCTTAAGCATGACAAGTGAGGTGGCGAGAGCATTGGTTTGAAGCTACTCATGCATCTCTTCCAGCCAGGTGTGCCGAGTAACACAGGGAGGATCTAGGAACTCAGTGTTCCCCACCGCCTTCCAAGAAGCTGCGTTGGAACGTTGAGGTATAAGGTTGCAAATTCCAGTGTTCCATTCTAGCAATTGGCACTATGATTCGAATGTGGTCCAGGCTTTGGGTTCCAGCTCAGACGTGCTGATGGTTCAGGGTGCCCAACTAATGACTGCCTGGTGTTGCATGTGTAGTCGACGCAGTGTCCGTGCGAGCTTCTCAAAGAGTGTATCATGGCAAGTCGGATGCACATCGTGGGGTAAGACCCCGTTGCCCAGCGTGGCGACTTCGACTCCACCGAGCAGAATGACCCCGACGGGTTTGCTCAGTTCAAGATTAAACACAGCCTCACTGTGGAGGCACCTAGAGTTGTCACAAAAGGGAGGGATCCAGATGGGTTGTGCCTGGTGAAGAAGGCCTTCGTGTCACCATTGCCGACCGTCAGCTTGTGTCCACATTCCTGGCAGAGGGCCATGCTGATGATTATCACCGGCCAAGGGAACCCAGATGTAGTACCCGTCAGCTGGCTGTTTGATGAAGTGGCTTTCCGTGATCCAGTTCTCCTTAAACAGCACTAGTCGGTGTACGGGCTTATGGAGGTAAAACCGGTGGACCCTATTCACCAACGTTGCCCCGCCGGCCACCATTCTTCCCGCCAAGGACTGCACCGGGCTGTACGACCCATTGGTGAGGAGGATCATTGTGTCGATAGCCATGCATGCCTGTTCGCGGATCTCGGTTCGGACCTTGCCGGTTGGGGGCGGCACAGAGGAACCTCCATGCTGGACCTTCCTCTCATCGGCCGCGCTGTCTGAGGTCGGGTGGCGAGGAGGTCGCGCGTGGTGATCTGGTGCCCCCTCCTGGCGGGGAAGGACCTGGGCCAAGATTGTCAGTCGATTGTTTTCGTCCAGCGCTGAGAGAGACACGCTTTCTGGGAGTGCCATGGCGTCCTTCTGGCCTAAAAGCGTGCGGACCTGTACTGAACCTACATGAGGACGGTAGAAAGAGTAGCCACCTGGGTTTCGGGTGAAAAAGGTGATTGCGGAGCGAGTGGCATCCGAATGCACTCCTCGGAGTGGCAGCAGCAGGGCCAAGTCATTTAGTGCGCATTGACACGGGATCCATATGCTCAACGTGTATCTATCAATGCGTGCTATTGCGCAGATGCGGACGGAGAGCTCCACCAAAAGGGGGAACTCTTGGCACGTTGCCCCCGAGGCCTCGTGCATCCATGTGACCGGGAGAGACTACTGGTCACGGGCCCATCCCGAGGGTGTAAGGGCTGAGAGGATCTGTATACCACGGTGGCAGCTTGCCAGTGGGTGTTGATCCCTTCCAAGTGCGAGGCTGCCTTATAAATGCCCCCCATAAGTCCTTATACTAATGCTGCCCCTACCCTGATCCAGGTGTCTTGTAATCCCAGAAATGGATAGTGGAGACAGAAGGACGGGCGTGGTAGGTCCTTGACGTGGAACCTGTTGATGAGGAGCCAAGGATCCTCTTCTGGACTGCCAGGGTCGCAGATCCCCGTGTGGACGCACATCAATCAGGCATATTCCAGGCACCCCCACGCCAACGTGAGTGGGGATGTCCTGGGGTTGGTAAGAGCCAGTCGAGTGTCTAAGAGAAGGCTCCAGACCGGAACCTCTATCCAGGACGTGGGTGGTGGGTTAGCCACGTCAAGAGATGGCAGGATGTCATGGATGGGATGCGCCAGATTGCATAGCAGTTCCAATGCTCTCTGTATAATCCTATCGTCCTCCACCGTATAGGGAGCGCCCCTTGGGTGTGGGGGCCGACAACAAGATTCGAAGGCTTGCTGGGAATCTTCCACCCCCCCACCCTCATGATTTCCTCCTTGCCAACTTTATCCGTACTAAGCCATGTGAGTGTACTCAGGACCACCCTTACGACCTTGGAGTTGGATCTATATGTGTTAAATTGGAGGACCTGTTTTTCAGTTCCATGGCATTCTGCCATGAGCGCTGTTGTCCAGAGTCCTTTATCAAGCAGCGAAGCAAGCCATTATGTCCACCAATATGTCCAGGCTAAAGTGCGCTCGTTTGGAGGGTCTCCCGTGTCCCAGAGAATGTGGATGACCCCGATGAGCGCCCGCTGGGTAGGTAGTGTGGGGACGCCAAAGGAGCAGTGAAGGATGGTCTGACCAGCAGCCTCAAGGTCAGATAGTACCCATTTCTTGTCAGCATCCACCTGCGATCAGAGTGAATCATGAATTGCAGTGATTATATTCAGCCTAAGGCCAGCGCTGACAGAGTCTTCGCATCGAGGAGTACTGAGAATGTTGGAAAGAACCCTGCACCCCTCAGCAAGGGGCAGAATGAGAGCGCCCGTCCCACTGGACCCTTGGAACTGTGTAATTTGGGCAATCCAGTCTCTGTGAATGTGGAATGGATTCTCACAGAAAGAAATTTTCTCCAGCAGAGTTGCAATAGTGATGGCTGTTTTTTCAGCCGACTTAGACTTGCCGACCGCCGGGCCTAAACGTGCGCATTCCGATTAAATTTCAGACCACTGCGTGCCGAATTGATGCCAATTCCTATCTGCAAGTCCGCCCAGTAGAGTGCGAAGGGATGCATCATCGAGTGTCTCCAGTAGCTGCTGGAAGCAGTTGGCCCCTTGTGTTTGGATGCCTCCCCAGTCCGATTCTAGACGGTCCTGGAACAGTGGTAGGGAACCGTCCACAGGCCCAGTGGTTAGTGACATGTCGTCGTAGAAGTGGAGAAGGATAGGTCCAAGAAAGCCCAAATCTGGCCAGCGGAAGGAGAACCATCCTGGTCCTTCATGGGGACGAGCGTCCATTGCCGAGCTCCACCCGTTAAAGTGAGTCAAGGCCACCAGTAGATCAAGACATATCAGGATTTGAGTCCCGCCCCCTTCCACCTTGGTGTTTGGCAGCGCGGGAAGAAAGAAAGGGCGTGGATCCCATGGGGTTCGCTGAAATCTGTGTAGTCGCATTATCCGTAGGGCAAGGCTCAGCATTGTACAAGTTTGAGGGTTGGTGAGAGTCAACCGCCTGTCGCCTAAGGGCTGACAAGAGGAAGTCAATTCCTGCCATGGAGGTCTGTTGGTCGGCTGGAAAGCAGAACATAAGCTCGAGGACAGTGTTCAAGCTGTTTTCGACTTCCAGAGCATTGTGAGTCTGGGGTGTTGGATCTCAATCTGTACCACTGCGTTGCTTAACTTCATTGTAAACTCATGGCCCTACTTGGACTGCTGGAGAGATACTTGAACTTGGTGACGCCAGTTCGTACTAACTTACTGGTATGTACGTAGAGTTTGTTCGTAGTTCGTGTTCAGTAGGGGCGATTGAAGCACGCTGGCCAGCACATCGAGGCAATGAAATCGGCCGTGTACCCCGGTCCCGCCTCTCAATCGTCGGAGGAGGAAGATTGTTGAGTTGGGCGTAATGGTGTCTCCCGTTTGCAATTCATGGGCCCCAAGGGTAAGCCGTTGTTGGACCACAGTGATGTCAGTATGGCGCAATATTTCCTCCCGGATCAACCCGATCTCGGGCCCGAGGGTGCGGATCGTGAAAGTAGAGCCGTATAGTAGTTTAACAAAGATTTGAACCTCTCTGGCCCCAGTGGCCGCTGGAGAGCTCCGAATGTTACTGCATCCAGCCTCGAGGGACGCGAGGGGGTGGAAGAAGTCGTCGAGCTGCGTCTGCCTCACTACGCTGCTGCATAGCTTGGCTCTCTTTCCTTCTCCCCGCTCACCCAGTTCCATGCTAGTGCGAGAATGTTTCGAGTGTACCTCGAGCGACCTAGAGAATTCTGAAGAAAAGAACCCAAATCGTCGCGTGTGGTGCGTAGGGTGCTGGCAAGAAAATTGCGGCCACGTGAGAGACAGATGTCACACCCACAAAATTTACAGCTGCCGCCACCCCTGCAGAGGGATGTTTGCGGTCGCGTTTCCTGCATCCTTTCGAGGCGCCCACAGACGGAGCAGCAGCCAACATCTGCCTCGCTGGCTGTGGATAGCTTGGCTCTCTTTCTGTCTCCCAGCCCCTCCAGCTGCCCGCCAGTGTGAGAGTGCTGCAAGCCTAGCACGCGCGACCTAAGGGACTGCAGGGCCTCCGCGCGACCTGCCTTTGGGCGCAGACCTAGTTCCGACATATACTGCTCGTGTCTGACCAGCCCGTCGATGCGGGCTTGCAACTGAGAGGCAGGTGCTACTGCGTAGTTTTTCTTCACCGAGAGCAAGGTAATGAGGTAGGTCTGAGGATGTCGACATCAGGCCTGTTGTTTCTCTCTTGTTAAAAAAACGAAAGGTGCTTCCATGAGTCCAGCTCGGAAACACCGCACGATCCCGTTGAAATAAAGATCCTACAACGCCATTCCCTTCATCATGTGGGGTACTTAGGGTGCTAGCAAGAAAGTTTGTGTTTGCGCCACATTTGACGAGAATGCTGTGCGGTGAGTCGATTTCGATGTTGACGACTGTGACCTGGTCTAGCACCGTCGTCTGGGTGTCAGGCATCTCATGGGCATACAGCCAGCGTTCTGACCATACCGCGTTCCGTCCCGCCTCGCCAAGTTGTATCCTGACACGGTGATCTGCTGTCAGGAGATTCTCGTTCACATTTGTCATGTTGCAGACACCTCGCTCACAATGGTAGCCATGGATCTTGAAGATCATTGCCTCCTCATAGACCCACTCTCCTGTGATGCTGCAGTGGCACGTTATAATTTTACGGCCCAGTTTGAGTGAACCCAGGGGCCTGGAGAGGCAGGGGGTGGGTTGGCCCGCTATCAATCCCATGCTCAACTGGTGTCGTCGCTTTCATCTGTGTGGCCAGCATCGCGCTGCGATTGTCATTGCATAGTCGCGTACCGTTGTAGTGTTCCTTGCGTGTAGCTCCAAGGGGTCCCAGGGAGGTGTCAGCGCTTCCACACCCTGTTCGGCTGCTGAGGCTCCCTCCTGCAACTCGCTAGTGCTGCGTTTGCTGCGGACTGAGCACTGTCTGGAGTCAGCTGTGCAACCAACTCTCCCAGAGCTGCGGTTCTTTCAATCTGCGCGTTGTCCGGAGAGGCATCCAAGCCAGCCTGTCGAGTATCATTCGGGGGATTGCGGGGTATCAGGCGTCGGACCCCCTTAATGCCGTGATCGAATACATATTTTGTGGTGGTCTTTGGTGCTCGGAAGACCTGCTGTTCGCTGTCTAAGATGGGCACAAAATGGCAATGGCCCAGGCTGGTTATCAGGTCGAGCCGAATTTGGTTTGATGGCAATCGTAGGGCCTGGGCCTGTACTCCTTGTCGCAGCAGTTCCTGGCTCAAGGACTGCGCCACCTCTGTTGAGCCAACAAATGTGTTGAGTTGAAGGGCTCGTTGCTGTTCCGAGACATTGGAGCTGAGTCCAGTGAGGCCAACCTCATGTGTCCAGCTATGATGTCCAATTGTTGCAAGCAGGTGTATGCCGTCGCCACATAGCAGCGGCTGGCCCCCCTGCGTAGCGAAGTTCCAGATGGATCCGCAGCGTACCTAAGGGGCAACGAGCCCCAAAGGGGACATGATGGCCGGTTCTCAGTTTCGGCCCGAGCTAATGGAATGGTTTGCAGAGATGCACAATGTGGAGGTCAACCGCAGCAGGGTGGTGGGGTCAACTGCTGTGACCCGGATGGGCAAGCTGTTGGCTCCGACGAGGATGCTACCGACAGTGACTGCTTGGGCTTGAATCACCCGATGTCAAGAATTTTGGCAGTAAAGAAGGAGTTCTGTTTGTCCGTCCACGCAAGCGTGGTTGACCTGAACAAGACTTGTTTGGTCACTTGCTTCGCACTGCTCGCATCTGTGCACTACGTTGTCGCTGGTTTTTTTGTAAGGGAACAGTTTCTCCACGCGTACCGGACAGAAACAGCACACGTAGGGTTCCGCAGTTCTCGTTCTGGTCGCTACCAATCTGTCAATGAAAATCCATTCGGCTGTCGGGTGGTTGGGTACGCGTGCTGTTGTCTCGAACCGACAGACCATCTCCATAAACCTTGCTGCTAGATGTAAAGTGATGCGGTGGGGAACGAGATCTTCAGTGTGCTTGTTGTCGGTTACCAAGACCCAATCCCAGAGAATACCTCTGAATATGGGTGTTATGACTGGAGTGGGTGTCACGGTGTGGCAGGAGGTGAAGAAAGCCAGGGCACCTACCAGAATCCTATGGGTGTAATTGGGAATAGATGCTGGCAGCGCTGGGAGATGGTCACATGGCACCAGTTAAGACATCGACTGTGAAGGAAACGTCGCCCCTCGCGCCCAAGCAACCAGTTGGGCTCGAATGTTCGAATTCAATTGTCCGAGCAGTGTGGCGTCGCGTTGCTCCATCACTTCATCTGCAACTGTCTGCGCTATATGTGCCAGGGTGTCGCCGATCTCCGAGACCTGGGTAGTGAGGCGGTTGTAGAATCCGGACCGGATTTTGCTCTGTGAGAAATACAGGTCCGTCTTCTGAATGGGTGCCTTACTGTCCTTATCAAAGCTACCGTGTGCCGAGACATGTTCCGAAGAGGCAGGCATTTGAATGGGTGTCGGGCTTGTTCCTTTTGAATACCGCCTCTGCTCGGCCTGATGACCTGGGAACCCGGTCCATGCGTTGGAGGATTGAGCCTTCAATCGTTGCTGTCTGTGAAAGGGCCATCATGGGTGGGTTTGCCAACAAGGAACCAATCAGATTCTTGACCACTAGATCCGTTTCTGCGTCCTCAGTGGAGATGGTGCCCGGCCCGTGGGCTCCCGTAGGTCTGTTGTCAGTGAGGTGGTAGAAGATACGCTCTGTCATTTCACCCTCACCCCTGGCCGAGATAGATGCCACAAAGCAGTATTGAGCAGTGAAAGTGCCTTTGACCTGCGGAATCATGAGGTCAAAGTCTACAACAATGCACCACCTCAATTCTTCGTGGTCGGGTTTGTCGGACCGCAACCCACACATCGTGGCAACCTGAAGTGCCAAGTATCGAAGCTGTGTCAAGGAGAATGGGCCCTGGTCGTTAAACAGCAGGAATATCAAGGATCGATTGGTGATTTCATTCCTAGGCGCTGTGCCAATCACTCCGACGCTGCCGAGTAGCCATTCCAGTCAGCAGTGCTTAGTTGCTGCGCAGCACAGTATCGCAGAAGAGCTTTAAAACGAGCCTCCAGCATCAGTTCTACTGCAGCGGCATTGCCCTCAGTACCATCGGGCACTCCGCTAAACAAATTGTTGGAGATAGATTGGTGATTGACCCGAAGGGCGATCGCTGCCACTGACTGCATTTCGCGTGCTGTTGTTTGAGCCTGCTGAGAGATTCAGAACGTGACCGAGAGACTGTCGAGGAACCCAATCAGGTGGTTAGGGATCTGGTGGTCCTTGGGATAGCATGAGATGCCTCCCAGCAATTGACCTGATTTTTGGAAGCCAGTCTTTTGCATCAGCCCGGAGAGGTTTCGTCCGGCCCCGCTGGTAAGGAATTCCGCTAGACTGATCCAGCCCGCGTCTTTTCGAAGGAGATATTTCATCGAGCGTACTAGACCTCCCTCTGTTTGGAACAAGCAAATGAGCGCCACTATAAAGTGAACTTGCGCTTGCTTGCTTCGTTAAACGGTTCCAAGGCTACCTTGGGAGAGTGATCCCCCTGACTGTCGCAGCAAATTCGGATGCTGGCCTGGGTGCGCTGCCCATCAGTGTAGAGGGGGACCTGATTGAGATAGATACGTCTTGCACGGTCTGATGCTGCGAGAGTGCGTTGGAACGTGACCTTGGCCTAGCCAGTTCCTTGACCTCCCTGGTCTGACATGTCCGGGCCGAACAGGCAGGCTGTCTTCCAAGTCTCTCGCATCCCCGGGGAGATGTTTGCGTTATCGAGTGCCTGGGTAAGGGGTAACAAGACAACGCGCGCTCCTGAACCTGTGTGCACTAGTAGTTGCTGCCGATGCTGGGCCACAAGGATGGCAATGAGTTGTTTATTTTGAGCAAGAAGAGTATATATATTGATTGATGTTGCTTTTATTACTTCGTAAACAATAGTCTAGCAGCTTTGCTGGAAGCTCTATGTGCTGAAACCCTTTTCTTTAGATTCGTGAATATCGGGGTTTCCTGATATTTTTTTCCTTTCCTTTCTCACCTTTTTTTGTGTGTGCAAGGTCTTTGTCTCTAACAAAAGCCTTTCTTCCGCCCCTCTCAACCAGGCTCCTGTGTCTGGTTGTTGTCATTTCTCATGTGTTCTGATCATACATGTGTGTTTGTGTGTGTGTGCCTCTGTATGTGCATGTGAAAATGTGTAATTGAAGTGATAAATATTCAGCAAATATAAGTAAAACCGTAACGACGTCACGTGCAGTATTAAAATAGAAAACAGAAATAGATGATCATGTTGACATCAAACAAACAGTCAAGTGGCAAGTTTTTAGACATGTGATAGAATGCAATACGAATAAGTAAAATACAAGAAATGTGTCCGTCTTCCGGACTCTAGGGGGGATCCTTGGATTGTGGTTCCCAGTTTACTATCCTGAGTCCACTATTGTCCGATGGGCTCCAGCTTTGACGCTCTATGAGCGTGCGTTCCTCTCTCCATCTCCTCACACGTGCACATTGTGCCCAACGTTTTCTCTCGATTCCTCTGTGGTTGTTCCCGCAAATCCTTGCGCCTGCTGGAGGAAAGATAAAATCACCCGATTGTGCACTTGGCATAGCCGTGTGACATGATCGGCGAAGAGCTTGTCTTTATTCCCTTTTGGTACATCAAGCTTTTTGATCTTGGTGTACAAGTCGCTTTCAACAACCGATCCACGGTTACCCAACACAAAGTTAATCTGCTCAAATTCCCACTCCGGAGCAGCAACTTTGAGCGCACCGATGATGTTTTTGTGCTGCTCATTTGCTTCTGCTTCTTTCATCTCTAGGAATCCCTCGTCCCTGTCTGTCGACCGTTCGAATTTTACAATATATTCGATGTGCAGAGCCTAATTGATTGCGAACCTATCCGTCGCCTGCCCCAGAAACGATCTTCGAAGAAAGACCCTGGATCGAGGTTGTACCGTGCCTCTTGACTTTTTTTGACTGCTATTGTCACCTCTATATATATCCTGTGCCTTTTCCGCCAGCCCTTCCTTGATGCAGATTTTCAGACACTCTTCTCGTAGCCACAGCGTGCTCATGTTACTTTCTTTGTCAAGCGCGACAAACTTGAGCTTGCTTTTTGGCTTTTGTGCAGCGTGCATGCTGTCATACAGGTGCTTCCGGATGATGTGGTGGGCAGCCGTAATTGTCGTTGCCATTCCTTCGCAGCCTGCACTGACGATGTGACCGTGTGTTTCCTCCGCCAGACCGTCAGTGCTTCTCACCTCGGGCCTCTCGCGCTATTCTGCACAGCCGACACCCTGCT
>Ga0105055_10012336_pt1 | contig 10415 bp, 9 predicted proteins | sample BON03_FD_78090 | JGI IMG/M metagenome (GOLD analysis project Ga0105055, IMG submission 78090) | Freshwater microbial communities from Lake Bonney liftoff mats and glacier meltwater in Antarctica - BON-03 | ecosystem: Environmental > Aquatic > Freshwater > Ice > Glacier meltwater | place: Lake... | reverse complement strand
GCGCTAACCAACTGAGCTACCTCGCCATTTATACTTTAATTTTAATATTTCAATCTGTGAGATTTGAACTCCCGTCCGCCGCGGCGGATATGAATCCTGCGCTCTAACCAACTGAGCTACCTCGCCATTTATACTTTAATTTTAATATTTCAATCTGTGAGATTTGAACTCCCGTCCGCCGCGGCGGATATGAATCCTGCGCGCTAACCAACTGAGCTACCTCTAAATATATTTTTAATGTTGGTTTAATTACTTCAAATAATTTCTAATGTATCAGAAACACTTTACTGGCATTGATTTTTGAAATTAATGCCTATATTAAAGCACATTCATCAGTCAAGATAGTTAGTTGATAATCATTTATTAGCAACTCCGAAAACCTCCCTTTCGAATGGGAATGCAAATATGAGGTCTTGTATTGTGAAAAGCAAGTTGACGTTCTTTAAAAAAGTGATTTTTTACATAGTGTAAAATCAAATATCATGGTTAAAAATAAGTTTGTGGCTGATTATCAAATCAATGCCTCCAAAAAAATAGTATTCCATTATTTGAGTACTGCGAGTGGATTAGAAGAGTGGTTTGCCGATGAAGTGAAAATAAATGAAGATAAGAACTACATTTTCAATTTTGACCGCGAAGATCATTATGCCCGACTAGCTTCTCAACGTAGCAACTCCCATGTCAAATTCGAATTTTACGACCCTAAAAAACCAGACGAATCAGATCATGCCTTTATAGAATTTAAACTTGAAGAAAACGATCTTACCCAAACGTTGTTTTTAAAAGTCATAGATTACTCTGACAGCTACGAAGATGATGAGCTAGTGGCTATCTGGGAAGGTATGGTCGGAAGATTGAAAGATATTATTGGTGGGTAATCTCAATTGATTTTACCAAATTTGAACTTCGACTCCGAGGCTTCGTATTTGCCTTGTGAGTAGTTTGAATAATGAAAAAACTAGATAAACTTATACTTGGGTCCTTTTTAGGCCCATTTTTATTAACTTTTATTGTCGTGGATTTCATCCTGTTGACCGTCAACATGCTGAAGTACTTCGATGAGATTTTTGGGAAAGGTCTGGGCTTTTGGATCTACATGGAGCTGATAGGCTATTTTGTTATCAGTATTTCTCCTATGGCATTGCCTTTAGCAGTACTACTTTCCAGTTTGATGACTTTTGGTAATCTAGGAGAGCATTTTGAACTCACAGCTATCAAAAGCAGTGGAATCTCTTTGCTGCGCGCCTTACGACCAATTGGTGTATTTGTGATAGTATTGTCTTTTGCGGCCTACCTTTCTAATAATTATCTGGTACCAAAAGTAAATCTCAAGACTTTCAGCCTACTCTATGATATCCGAATGAAATCTCCTGCCTTGGACATCAAAGCAGGGGTATTCTATAGTGGTATTCCAGGATATAGTATCAAAGTCAATGAAAAAGTCGGCGAGTATGGACTTAAAGGCATTTTGATTTATAATCATTCCAATGGGCAATCAGGCAACTTAGATGTCACTATTGCTGATTCGGGTAGGATGGAACCCTTTTTCAGTGAAAATTACATGAAGCTCTCTTTGTATCATGGGAAAAATTATAGTGAACCTAGACAGACGCGAGGAATCAATGAGAAACCGGTAGAATTTAATAGAACATCGTTTGACACAAATGAAGTGGTTTTTGATCTAAATAGTACTTTTAAGCTCAACAGGACCGCAGAAGATGCTTGGTCAACAAATAGATCTATTAAAAATATATCCGAAATTCAGCTAGGGCTCGATTCAATTGGTTCATTAATAAATGATCAGCGTTATAAAAATTATCAGGAAGCAGAAAGTGCATATTCATTTTTCACCAGGGACAGAAAGTTCGCTCCTGCTTCAGATATATTGGAGAGAAAGTTCTTAGATGATTCAATTAGGACTTATAAAAGGAGTACGGAGAAAGCACTCACTGATTCTTTGGAACAAATAAAGAATCTAGCCCGAAAAGATACTACATCCGTAATGACTGATAAACCAGAATCAAGATCTCTAGCCCTTTCAAACGATTCAGTTATTTCAAATACAACGTCAGTTACTGCTTCCAGCAGCATTTCAACCAGTGATTCACTATTTCTTTCACCAAAAAGCAAGGATAATACAGAAATTAAACTCGCTGAACTGGACACAAATAGGAGTGCAGTTGCTAAAAAAGTAGTGAAAGTGGCACGAACGGCAGCTTTAACAGAAAAAGAAAGAGAACAAATTGACTCTTTGGTCACAAATCGTGGCTATAACAAGAATGCAATTACCATGGCATTGAATAATTCTCGGAGTTTGAAGAATAATTTTGGAATTAAAAACACCCAAATCGATAGTTATCAAAGAGATTTCAGAAGATTTGAAATAGCATGGTATCAAAAATACACACAGGCAATTGCCTGTTTTGTCATGTTTTTGATTGGAGCTCCACTTGGAGCAATTATTAAAAAAGGAGGATTGGGAATGCCTGTTTTGATTTCCATTATTTTCTTCATTGTTTATTATATGCTTACCATGACAGGCGAGAAATGGTCTAAAGAAGGTTTACTTGATCCTTTATACGGTACATTCTTTTCTATTATTTGCTTGCTTCCATTTGGTTTGGTTTTCGTAAAGCAGGCCAGAAACGACGCTAGGTTGTTTGAATCTGACTTTTATATAAGTGCATGGAAAGGTATTCAGAAGCGGCTCAAAGTTCTTGGCTCAAAAGCGCATTAAGCTTTCATTTTCTCAAAAAAAACCCTACCTTTGTGGTTGTTTTACAAAATTTAGCTAAACATGTATTTATCCTCAGAGATTAAAGAAGAGTTATTTAAGAATCATGGACGGTTAAAATCTGCTACTGACACGGGATCTCCCGAGTCTCAGATTGCCCTCTTTACACACAGAATCAAGCATTTGACTGAACACTTGAAGTCAAATAAGAAGGATCACTCCTCAAGACTTGGTTTGTTGAAGCTAGTAGGTAAGAGAAGAAGCCTATTGGATTACCTTCACAAGAAAGAGATCGAGCGATACAGATCAATCATCGCAGAGCTAGGAATCAGAAAATAACCAATTTAGTAAGGTTCTCTTGAGTGAGAACCTTACTTTTTTATTTTTAAGGTTATAAGAGCACTTTTATCACTAACGACGCAAACTAACAATCATTTATGTTACCTAACTTAATCACCAAGACCATCACCCTAGAAGATGGCAGAGAAATTACAATTGAAACTGGGGCATTGGCCAAGCAAGCTGATGGGTCAGTAGTAGTGAGGATGGGAAAAGCTATGCTTTTGGCTACAGTAGTATCTAAGAAGGAAGCTGGAGAAGGGGTGGATTTTTTACCTATGTCTGTAGACTACCAAGAGAAATTTGCTTCCTCAGGAAAAATTCCCGGTGGATTTTTGAAGAGAGAAGGAAGACTTTCAGATTACGAGATTTTAATTAGCCGCATCGTAGACAGAGCAATTCGTCCAATCTTCCCAGATGACTACCATGCAGATACTCAGATTGCAATCACACTTATCAGTGGTGACGAGGATGTGCTTCCAGATGCTTTAGCTGGTCTTGCTGCTTCAGCAGCTTTGGCTGTTTCTGATATACCTTTCAATGGTCCTATCTCTGAAGTTCGCGTTGCGAAAATAGATGGTAAGTTGATCATCAATCCAACACCAACTCAATTGGCAACTGCTTCTTTGGAATTTATCGTAGCAGGTTCGCTTGACTTTATACTAATGGTAGAAGGCGAAGCTAACGAGATCGAAGAAGAAGAGATGCTTGAAGCTATGCAATATGCTCATGAGGAAATCAAGAGACATTGCCAAGCTCAGATCGAGCTTACCAAGCTTGTAGGTAAAGAAGTAAAAAGAGAATACAATCACGAAAAGTCTGATCCAGCTCTTTTCGATAAAATGAAAGCTGAAGTTTATGACAAACTTTATACTTCAGTAAGCAAGCAAATCGCCAACAAAACTGAGCGTTCTGCCTTGATCAAAGAAATCAAAGAAGAGTTCGTAGCTAGCTTAGGCGAAGAGCATGGATTTGAATCAAGTCTGATCGGTCCATATTTCAGCAAAGTCCACAAGGAAGCTGCTAGAAATTTGACATTAAACGAGAAGAAAAGATTGGATGGCAGAAAACTTGACGAAGTAAGACCTATATGGTCTGTTGTTGATTACTTGCCATCTGCTCATGGTTCTGCTGTATTTACCAGAGGAGAAACTCAATCACTCACTACTTGTACATTGGGTACTAAGATGGATGAGACGATGGTGGATGGAGCGACTATTTCAGGTTACAACAAATTTTATCTTCATTATAATTTCCCTGGTTTTTCTACTGGTGAAGTGAAGATAAACAGAGGCCCTGGAAGAAGAGAAGTAGGGCATGGTAACCTTGCTATGCGAGCTTTGAGGAAAGTTCTTCCTCCTGTAGAGCAGAATCCTTATACTATCCGTATCGTATCTGATATCTTAGAATCAAATGGTTCTTCGTCTATGGCTACGGTTTGTGCTGGTTCACTGGCATTGATGGATGCAGGTATTCCTATTAAATCTGCTGTAACTGGGATCGCTATGGGGATGATCTCTGACGCAAAAACTGGTAAATATTCTATCCTTTCTGATATTTTGGGTGATGAAGATCACTTAGGAGATATGGATTTCAAAGTAACTGGTACTTCCAAAGGAATTACTGCCTGCCAGATGGATCTTAAAGTAGAAGGGTTGGATTACTCTGTATTGAAAGAAGCTTTACATCAGGCAAAAGCAGGTAGACTTCATATTTTGGATGAGATCAATAAGACACTTGCTGCTCCTAAAGCAGAATTGAAGCCGCATACTCCAAGATCATTCATCATGATGATTCCTAAGGAATTGATCGGTGCAGTGATTGGGCCCGGCGGTAAAGTAATTCAGGAAATTCAGAAAGATACTGGAGCTACTATCGTGATCGAAGAGATTGACAACCAGGGTAAAATCAACATATTCTCTGCTAATCAAGACAAACTTAATGCTGCACTTTCACGTATCAAATCGATCGTGGCACAGCCTGAAATTGGAGAGACCTATACAGGTAAAGTGAAAAATATTCAACCTTTTGGTGCCTTTGTGGAATTTATGCCGGGCAAGGATGGTTTACTTCATATCTCCGAGATCAAGCATGAGCGTTTAGAAACTATGGACGGTGTACTAGAGCCAGGAGAAGAAATACAGGTTAAATTGATCGATGTCGATAAAAAAACTGGCAAATTCAAGCTTTCAAGAAAGGCTTTATTGCCTAAACCTTAAAAAAGCAGCACTTAGTGCATAAGGTTAATCGAAACAAATGATTAATTTGATTTTCTTAAACTATTAAATTTCACAAATCATATTCCTGAATGAGGCAGCTAAAAATTAGCAAACAGATTACCAACAGAGAAAGTCAGTCCCTGGATAAATATCTTCAAGAGATTGGAAAAGTTGACCTGTTGACAGCAGACGAAGAGGTAGTTCTGGCCAAGAGAATTAGAGAAGGTGACCAACTGGCACTGGAAAAATTGACCAAAGCCAACCTTCGATTTGTAGTATCAGTTGCCAAGCAGTACCAAAACCAAGGACTTTCTTTGGGAGACTTGATCAATGAGGGTAACCTCGGATTGATCAAAGCTGCACAGCGATTTGATGAAACTCGTGGATTTAAATTCATTTCCTATGCCGTATGGTGGATTAGACAATCTATCCTTCAGGCATTAGCAGAGCAGTCTAGAATTGTTCGTCTTCCATTGAACAGAGTAGGTTCATTGAATAAGATCAGCAAAACTTTCAGCGAGCTAGAGCAGAAATTTGAGCGCGAGCCTTCTCCAGAGGAATTGGCAGAAGTGCTTGAAGTAACTGCGAATGAGGTAGTGGATACAATGAAGATTTCTGGTCGTCACGTATCTATGGATGCTCCATTCGTTCAAGGCGAAGAAAATAGCCTTTTGGATGTATTGGAGAATGACGGTGACGAAAAGCCAGATGATGGCTTGATGAATGACTCTCTTCGTAAAGAAGTCCAACGCGCACTTTCTACCTTGACACAAAGAGAAGCTGATGTAATCACGCTTTACTTTGGTCTAAATGGCGAACATGCGATGACTTTGGAAGAAATTGGAGAAAAATTCAATCTTACCAGAGAACGAGTGAGACAAATCAAGGAGAAGGCAATTCGCCGACTGCGACATACTTCCCGTAGTAAGACGCTAAAACCTTACCTCGGATAAGCAAGCAGATAGTAAAAGGGGGTTTTTAGCCCCCTTTTTTTATTTAACCCTATTTAACTGTGGTACCTGCTTGTGGATAGTATTATTTCCTTAAGTCAAAAGCTTAGGGAATTTTAACAATATGCAACTTTGTTACTAAAGTAGAATTCATAAAATTTGCCAGATTTAATATTTAACTATTAATGAAACCAGAAATTGAAAAAGTAAAAGTTTTGATCATTGGATCAGGACCAGCAGGTTATACTGCAGCTATATACGCTTCTAGAGCAGGACTTTCTCCTATTTTATATACTGGTGGACAGCCAGGCGGTCAATTGACCATAACTAACGACGTGGAAAATTATCCGGGATATCCAAATGGAGTAGTAGGCCCTGAGATGATGGAAGACTTTAGAAAACAAGCGGAAAGATTTGGTACTCAGGTACGATATGGTTTGGCGACTAGTGTCGATTTTACTACTAAGCCACACACTGTTATCATCGATGAACAGATTACAATTCATGCTGATACGGTTTTGATTTCTACAGGTGCTTCCGCAAAATGGTTAGGAATAGAAAGTGAAACCAGATTGAATGGTAAAGGTGTTTCTGCCTGTGCTGTATGTGATGGTTTCTTTTTCAGAGGCCAAGAAGTTGCGATAGTTGGAGCAGGGGACACGGCTTGTGAAGAAGCTTCCTATTTATCTAATATTTGTAGTAAGGTCTACATGTTGATTCGTAAAGATGAAATGAGAGCTTCGCAGATCATGCAAAAGCGTGTAATGAACAACCCTAAGATTGAAATTCTCTACAATACAGAGACTGATGAGATCCTAGGACATGATGAAGTAAATGGCGTAAGAATCTTAAATAATAAAACCGGAGAAAAATCAGATATCGCTGTTTCTGGCTTCTTTGTTGCTATTGGTCATCAACCGAACACGGGCATATTTCAAGACTATATTCATATGGATTATGCTGGATATATCAAAACTATCCCGGGAAGTACCAAAACAAACGTTGAAGGCATTTTTGCTTGTGGTGATGCTCAAGACAATATCTATCGACAAGCAGTCACTGCGGCAGGTACTGGCTGTATGGCTGCCTTGGATGCTGAGCGATATTTGGCTGAATTCGAGAATGATTAAACCCAATAAATGAGGTATTCTATCCTATTTGTAGTCTTTTGTCTAAATGTGAGCATTGGCGCTTTAAATGCCAATGCTCAGATTTTCCCAAAGATTATTAAGAGAAATAACACCACCAAACCTTCTGAAGTAAACCAAGAGAGGAAAAACATAGAGTTAAGAACATTCGACCAAGAATCTTATCTCAGGACGCTATCATCAGTTACTGATTCCATTATTTTTGAGAATAATGTAAATTTGGGTCGCGTTCGATCTATCATTAGTGAGAGTCAGAATATCATGATCTGGGCTCCAACGAATCAACTAATCAAAGTTTCTGAGCAAATTCAAATTGATAGTATTTGGGTCACCGCATTTGAGTATTACTCTTCGTGGGATTCAAATAAAATAGATATTTACAATTTCGATCCAAAAACCTTTACCGACACTGTAAACATTCAACTCTATGACGAGTTTTTTGGATACAATTGGAAAATGCCTCTTGAAAAGACTCCTGTAACTTCAAATTATGGATACCGATGGAGAAAGTGGCACTATGGTACTGACTTGGATTTGAATACCGGTGACCCTGTTTACAGCGGCTTTGATGGAATAGTACGTATTAAATCTTATGATAGATATGGCTATGGCTATTACATCGTAATTCGTCATAAGAACGGTTTGGAGACACTCTATGGTCATTTATCCAAACAACTCGTCGATATAGGGCAGGAGGTCAAGGCGGGAGATTTGATAGCTAAAGGAGGGAATACAGGCAGAAGTACAGGATCACATCTACACTATGAGCTTCGCTATCGTGGTCTTGCATTTGATGCAGAGAAAGTTTATGATTTTCCCGAATATAAAATACTGTCGCAGAATTATTTAATAACACCTTCGCTTTTTGAGAATATTACTCAGGCTAAAACGGCTCCAGCCAGAACGACCGCTTCCCATAAAGTCAAAAAAGGAGAAAACCTCGGTTCCATAGCGCGTAAATATGGTGTTTCAATCAGTTCTCTTACCAGACTAAATGGTATTTCTACCCGAACAATTTTAAAAATAGGACAGAACCTTCGCGTTCGATAGCCAAATTAGAAAATGACAAAGCTGGATATATTAGTTTTTGCAGCGCATCCTGATGATGCAGAACTAGGTTGCTCTGGGACGATCGCTTCTCATGTAGCCTTCGGACACAAAGTAGGAGTGGTGGATTTCACTCAGGGAGAAATGGGAACTCGTGGTACACCTGAATTACGCCTTCTAGAAGCAGATGCTTCCAGCAAAATTCTGAAATTATCTGTCAGAGAAAATTTAGGTTTCAAGGATGTTTACTTCAAAAATGACGAAGCTCATCAGCTGAAACTGATCGAAATGATCCGAAAATATAAGCCTGAGCTTGTTTTGGCTAACGCAGTTTCGGATAGGCATCCAGATCACGGTAAAGGCTCAAATCTGGCCACTACCGCTTGCTTTATGAGTGGACTTCGTAAGATTGAAACCTATCTTAACGGAGTGCAGCAAGAACTTTGGAGACCAAAGTTTGTCTATCATTATATCCAAAACAATTACGTGGAGCCTGATTTCGTCATGGATATTACCCCATTCTGGCAAACAAAAATTGATAGCATTCTTGCATTCCAATCTCAGTTTTACGATTCCTCTAGTGAGGAACCTATGAGCTTTATTTCAGATCCAGAATTTCTTCCATTCATTGAAGCTAGAGCTAGAGAATTTGGTCACAAGATCCTAACAAAATATGGTGAAGGATTTACTGTAGAAAGAATGATAGGAACGGACAATCTTTTTGAGCTGAGGTAATCAAGGCGCAAGTCTCGTTATTTCCCATTCCCCTTCTAGACGTTCATATTTGATTCTGTCATGTAATCGGCTAGGTCTTCCTTGCCAGAATTCAATAGTAGCAGGAATCAATCTATAACCGCCCCAATGAGGTGGTCGAGTAATAGCTTTGCCTGCAAATTGTTTCTCTATTTCTTGTTGTCTCGTGTTGATGTCAGCGCGTGACTCAATCACTCGACTTTGTGGCGATACCCAAGCTCCGATCTGCGAACCAAGAGGTCTTGAAATGAAATAGGTGTCTGATTCTTCTGCACTTACTTTTTCTACTTTTCCACGCACGCGCACTTGACGTTCCAGTTCAGGCCAGAAAAAAGTCAGTGAAGCAGAATCATGCTGTTCTAATTCCATTCCTTTCTCGCTACGGTAATTTGTGAAAAACACAAAACCTGTGTCTACACCTTTTAAAAGTAAGATTCTCGCATTTGGAAAGCCATCCAGGCCCAGTGTGGATACAGTCATAGCATTAACCTCCAAAACTTCAGCTGTTATAGCCTCCTCAAACCAAAACTCGAATTGTGTAATTGGATTAGTTTTTACATCACTGATATCCAATGATTTAATAGAATAGTCTTTACGTATTGCTGAAATGTCCATAGGAAAGTTGTTAATAAATAAAATCTTGAAGATAAAATTAACATTGGTATTGCATTTAAAAAATTATGATTTATATTTTTCAGGAATTTAGATATTAAAGTTGTATGAGTAAAGATGAAAGACATAACCCCAAAGCTGGTGACCTTTTAATTTCAGAGCCATTTTTGCAGGACGAGAATTTCGTTCGCTCTGTGGTTTTACTTTGTGAGCATTCAGAAGAGGGCAGCTTTGGCCTAATAATCAACAAACCTTCAATTCTTAAGTTGGGGGAACTTGTTGAGACGTTACACTTTTTGGACAAAGATGTGTTTGTAGGTGGGCCTGTAGAGCAGAATACCTTACACTTTATTTATGTTGGTGAAAAGGTTTTGGAAGGAAGTATTTCTTTAGGAGAGAATATTTGGTGGGGCGGAGATTACAATTCTTTACTAGAAAAATTGAAGCTAGGATTACTTGACTACGATTCAGTAAGGTTCTTTATTGGATATAGCGGCTGGGGAGCCGACCAATTAGATGATGAGCTTTCCGATGAAACTTGGATTATATGTAGAGATAGGCTTGATGAGCAAACGTTCAATTTTACACCCGAAGAACTCTGGAAAAACTTGCT
>Ga0105055_10012333_pt1 | contig 10417 bp, 6 predicted proteins | sample BON03_FD_78090 | JGI IMG/M metagenome (GOLD analysis project Ga0105055, IMG submission 78090) | Freshwater microbial communities from Lake Bonney liftoff mats and glacier meltwater in Antarctica - BON-03 | ecosystem: Environmental > Aquatic > Freshwater > Ice > Glacier meltwater | place: Lake... | reverse complement strand
GAGCAGGCGCCCCGGCAAGCCGGGGGTAGGGGCGGACCGCCGGGCCGCCCGCGAATGAGTGATCGGCGCGCCCAGCGGTCGCGCCCTACCCAAAGTCCAATTCTCCAGAGCGGTTGGTATGAGAACTTTACTAGGTCGGTGGGCGCCTCGAAGTCGGGCGAAGCCGTCGACGCGAAGCGTGTGAAGTGCGAGACGGCAGGAGGGGGAGGCGTCGTGAGGGTAGCCTCCGTCGAAAAAGCTCTCTTTTTTCAAAGTGCCTGCATAACGTCTGTTATGGAAAAGCGCCTATTCTCGGAACTGGGACTCTCGCCGGAGATACTTAAAGCTGTCGACAAGATGGGCTTCGAGGAGGCATCGCCCATCCAGACAGCGGTGATTCCGACGATTATGGCGGGCCGCGACGTGATCGGCCAGTCGTCGACCGGCTCGGGAAAAACGGCGGCGTTTGCGATTCCTGCGATTGAAAAGGTGGATCCCAAGCTGCGGAAGGTGCAGGTTTTGATTCTCTGTCCTACGCGGGAATTGGCGGTGCAGGTCGCGGAGGAAGCGGCCAAGTTGGCGATTTTTAAGAAGGGCGTGCAAGCGGTGCCCGTTTACGGGGGGCAATCTTACGAACGCCAGTTCCGGGCGTTGGCCGCCGGTGCTCAAGTGGTCATCGGCACGCCGGGTCGGGTGATGGATCACATGGAGCGCGGCACGTTGAAGCTGGAAGCGTTGAAGTTCGTCGTGCTGGATGAGGCGGACCGCATGCTCGACATGGGTTTCCGCGAGGACATCGAAAAAATCCTCTCAGGCGTGCCCAAAGAACGTCAGTTGCTGTTTTTCTCAGCGACGATACCCCCGGCGATCAAGAGTTTGATCACCCGCAACGCAAACAATCCGGCGTGGATCAAGGTGGAGTCCGTCGCGCAGAACGCGCCGCAGGTGGACCAGATCTATTTTGAAGTGGACCGGCGCTCGAAGATCGAGGCGCTGACCCGCTTGATCGATGTGCATGACTTCCGATTCGGGATTATCTTCTGCAGCACCAAGGTGATGGTGGATGATCTCGACGAACACCTGCACGCCCGCGGGTATGCCGTGGATCGCCTGCACGGTGACATCAGCCAGATGCAGCGAGACCGGGTGATGGAGAAGTTTCGGCGGCGCGGATTCGAGTTTTTGATCGCCACCGATGTGGCCGCGCGCGGTCTCGACGTCGAGGACTTGGAAGTTGTGTTCAACTTTGATTTGCCCAACGACGCCGAGGACTACACCCACCGGATCGGACGCACGGGGCGGGCGGGAAAATCCGGCCGAGCTTTCACTTTTGTTTCGGGTCGCGAGCTCTACAAATTGCAGAGTATGGTGCGCTACGCGAAGTTGAACATTCGCCGCGAGCGGTTGCCCTCGATCGATGAGGTCGAAGAGGCTCGCACAAGTGTATTTTTTGAGCGGATCCGCAGCACGTTGGATGCGAAAGAATTCAAGCCGCATGACCGCATGATTGATCGTTTGCTCGACCAAGGCTATGCGAGCACCGACATTTGCTCGGCGTTGATCCACTTGTTGCAAAGCGCGACGGGCGGAGCAGCGGCGAAACCGGCACCAGCCAAAGCCGCCCCGGTCAAGCTGGCGAGCGCGCGGGCCCCGGAAGCCGCCGAGCGAACGGTGGCGGCGGCCCCGGAATGGGCCGAGAAGAAATTCAGCCCGAAAGTTGAGCGGATCGTTCCCCGCTCGGCCGCGAATCCATCAGATGACTTCGAAGATGGAGAACAGCCTGACCGGAAATCAAAAAACGAACGACCGGCGCGCACTGGTGTCGAGGCCGGTATGACGACTTTGTTTCTCAACGTCGGTCGCAAGCAGTTGATCACCCCGGCGGATGTCGTCGGCAAGATCGCCGGAGTGACGCGATTGCCCGCCAACGTGGTCGGCGCGATCGATATTCATCAGCGGCATCTGCTGGTTGACGTGAAGGAGGAGCATGCCCTCGCGATTGTGCAGAAACTTGGCGGGGTTCGCGTCAAGGGCGAGGTGCTCCGTCCAACGTTGGCGTCTGATCAGAGTTGAGCGGGGTGGATGGTCCCGCAAGGCCGCTGCTAATTCGTGACACCGGCTGTCTTGACAGCGAGCCGACCGCGCCGTTATTGCGATAGCCCCGTATGGAGGCTGTTCTCGACCAACCCGTGCTGGTTTTAAACCGCTTATGGCAAGCGGTGAATGTGATCGGCGCGCGCCGGGCCTTCGCGATTTTGTCGCGGGGCCACGCCCAAGTGGTGCACAACGAGAATGACGATTTCCGCACCTTCGCGTTGTTGGATTGGATTGATTTCTCCATGGATAATCCGCCGATCGGCGAGCTGCAGATGGTGCGGACACCGACGCTAGCGATCCGTTTGCCGCGAGTGATCCTCCTGTCGTTTTTTGACAAGCTCCCCTGCAAGGAGGTCAAGTTGACGCGGATCAATGTCTTCGAGCGCGACAAAGACACCTGCCAGTATTGCGCGAGCAAATTGCCTCGCGAGCAGCTCAATCTCGACCACGTGATCCCGCGCGACTTCGGCGGCAAGACGACGTGGGAGAATATCGTTTGCTCGTGCATCAAATGTAACACCAGAAAGGCGAATCGGCTGCCCCATCAGGCGAAGATGCATCTCGTGCGCAAACCGGTGCGTCCCAAGTGGCGTCCGGTGATCTCGATGGTGCTGGGACACCCACATCGCGAGATGTGGAAGGACTTCCTCGACGTTGCGTATTGGAACGTCGAATTGGAGGAATAGACCAAGCGGTCGTCCGTGGTTCGGCGAGGGGGTGGCGGATGGAAATAAGTGGGTTTCAATAGCGAAGATAAAACCCAGCTTCTGACCTCGTCAGGTTTGGGTAGGCGATCAACGAATGAATGTTCAGTTGGCGCTGGCCATTGCTGAATATTCAAAAAGCGTGGGTGGGTGAATCGCGCCGGTCCCCTTGGGATGATCACCGCGCTTTCGTTTTCTCTGCGTCTCTCACCTTTCGGTTTACGGACTCGTCCAGCTGGCTAGTGGTTTCTCCGGTCGGACTTTCCACCTAAATTGGGGGTGGCTTGTCGCAAACTTTGGCCCGGGCAGATGCAGAGTTCATTTTTCAGTGCCCCGCCTTTTGGCTGGAGGTCAGGCGGTTGGGATGGAGGGGCAGTGGCCGGTCGATTCCCTGAGTCAGGAGGCACGCGATGGCAGACGGAAGGTTTGGCCAGCGAATCGCCGAACCGGAGGTTGCCGATCGATGGTGGGAGGGTATGATAGACGGATGCTCAAGACCCTTGTCATGACAATCATCGGAGCGGACCGCCCCGGTTTGGTGCAACTCGTCGCCTCTTGTCTGGCCGACAACGGCGGGAATTGGCTCGAAAGTCGGATGGGCCATCTCGGTGGGCAGTTTGCCGGAATCGTGCGGGCGGAAGTCGCGGCGGACCAAGCCGAGAGTTTAGGCAATGCCTTGCAAGGATTGGCCGCGCAGGGTTTGCGGGTGATCGTCCACCCCGAAGACGGGGAATCAATCAAAGGCGAAGGCACCGGCGCCACGCTTGAAGTAGTCGGTCAGGATCGACCGGGAATTTTGCGTGCAGTGTCCGCGGTGCTCACCTCGCACAACGTCAACGTCGAGGAACTTTCCTCTGAGCGAATTTGCGCCCCTATGGGTGGCGGCACCCTCTTTCAGGCCACCATCAAAGTATTAGTGGCGTCGCCCGAAACGCTGGCTCTCGTGCAGATTGATTTGGAAAAGATCGCCGCCGATTTGATGGTAGATCTGCGCCTGCATCGCGCTGAGTGAGCGCACCGTCTATCAACTATTAGTTGACTGATGGGTCGTGGGCGGACCCGTCGCAGGAAGGGCGCGGGGAGCGAGGAGTGGGTTATTTCCCGGAGAATTTTTGGCGGCCGATGAGCCAGACGGCGCTCGCGGCGACGAGATCGACAAACGCGACGCCGAGCCGGAGCGGAAGCGGAAGCTTAATCGGGAGAAAGAGGAGTGCGAGGGCGCACAGGATCAGCACCCCACTGACGATGGTCAATGTGCGCTTGCGGTTCGGGATCTCGTTGGAAGGTGAGGGGGTCGGGTGGGGAGGGGCGGACATGGTTTGAGGTCTTGGTCGTTGCGCATGGTTCCAGATCTTCCCTTCTGTGCGATCTTCCTTCGGGCGACGGACGAGGCGGAGCCGGAATGTGAATATCGGATAGAATCAACGGGCGGTGGGGAGAGTGATGCGCAGCGTCGTGCCCTCAGGGCCGGACGACACCAGCGTGATGTCGCCGTGGTGACTGAGCAGGACGCGCTTGGCGATGGACAGTCCGAGGCCCGTGCCATCGGGACGGCCTGAGAGAAAAGAATCGAAGATGCGCTCGCGAAACTCCGTCGGGATGCCGTGGCCAGTGTCGCTGACTTCGAGCGCGACGGAGTGACTTTCGCCGGGGGCGGCGGGTTTGATCGCGAGGGTGATGCGGCCGCCGAGGGGCATCGCTTGAGTGGAGTTGAGCAAAAGGTTGAGCAAGACCTGTTGGAGCTGGCCTTTGTGACCTTCGACCATCGACGTGTGGACGGGGTAGTCGAATTGAAGGTGGATTTTGGACTGGGAGAACTTGAGCCGCACCAGCACGAGCGTGTCGTTGACGATGTCCACGAGGGACCAGCGCGAATGCAGATCGGCTGCTGGCGATTTGCCGAATTGCAGCACGCGGAGCACGATCTCCTCGAGTTGATCTAACTTCTCGCCGATGACGCGCATGTCGGTGCGTCGGGGATCTCCCTCAGGGAAGTCAAGGCCGAGGCCACCGTGAAGGAGTTTGAGCACGGTGAGCGGGTTGCGGATTTCGTGGGCGATCTCCGCGGCGAGGAGGCCGAGCGTGGTGAGTTGCTCGTTTTTGCGAAGCGTGGCCTCGCTTTGGAAAACTCGGGCGTAGAGTCGGGCGTTTTCGAGCGCGACTGCCCCGAGGCTCGCCAAGCCGGCGTTGAGGCGTTTGGAGTCGTTGTCGTAGCGCTGGACCCGATCACTGAAGATTGCGAGCGCTCCGAGCACTTCGTTTTCGTAGATCAGGGGGGTGATCAGGACGGAGTGGAGTTCGGGGTCGTCGGGCAGATCTGCGAGGGTGAGGAATTCTGGGGATCGGATGTCGGCGAATTCGGTCTGCCGACGCGTGTGGACCGTGACGCCGACGAGGCACGAAGCGGTGGGAAGCACTTCGGACGGGCGAACAATGTGGGCGGGAGCGGCGAGGGAGACGCAGCGCACGGTGTCCGCCCGGCTGTCGTGCAGGTAGAGGGCGCAGGCCCGGCTGCCGAAAATCTGGCGGGCATCGCGCGTGAGGGAATCGAAGACCACGTCGGGCTCGAGTTTGCCGACAAGGGTGTGGCCGATCGCGATGAGGGTTTCCAACTGGCGGGCCTTGCCTTCCAGTTGCGCGAGTAGCCAGAGGCGGCGCAAGACGCGGGCCGTCTCCTGGCTGAGCATTTCGAGGAGGCCCAAGGCGTCAGTGGTAAAGTGGTTGGCCTCGTCGTGATCGACTACGACCACCCCGACGGTGCGCTCGTCAACCATGAGGGGCGCGACCATTTGAGATCGAGTGGCGGCGCGCATGGCGCGGTAGCGCGACTCGGCGGCGACGTCGGGAGCGAGATAAGGTTGACCATGCAAGGCGGCCCAGCCCGGTAATCCCTGCCCAATATCGAAAGCGAGTTCCTGCTCGGCAACGGAGAGCCCGTGCTGCGCCTCGAGTTCCAACCGGGCAGTGTCCGGATTGAGGAGGAACAGGCAACCACTGTGCGCGCCGAGAGAGCGGACGATCTCCTCGAGCGCGAGTTGGGCGGAGTCGACCTCGGTCGAGCCGGTCGCCAACGCGGCGATCGCGTAGAGTGCCGAGTAGGGCGGGCGGGACGGTGGGTGAATATCCACGGCGGGCAGTTACTCCCCAGAGGGAAGCCGGCGCAATCCGGGAATTAGCCCGTGTCGTTGGTCGGCTCGATGATCTCGCGCAGGACCTCGCGCAGGGCGTGGAGGCGTTCGGGGTCGGCGGGTTGAGCGGCGTCGGAGCTTTCGATGTAGAACGTATCGATGGCGATGCCGCGCTCGGTGCCAATCCGGGAGAAGGTGATGTCGAAGCCTTGCGAGGAAATGGCCTTGGAAATGAGGTAGAGCAGGCCGATGCGATCGCGGGCTTGGATCTCAACGATCGTGCGCTTCATCGAGAGCTCATGGTAGACCTCGACAGTCTGAGGGAAGGACGTGTGCGGCCCATCTTTTTGCTGCAGGGAAAACCGACTATTATGCTTCTTGGCTTGACCGATGATTTCCGGGTAGAGGTCGCGCTCAGAGAGGAGGGCGGACTTGATCGTTTGCTCGAATAGTTCCTGCGCGTTGGTGCTCTGGACGACGCCCCGACCCGGCTCGACGACGTAGAACGTGTCGATCGCGATGTGGTCGGAACGGGAGTTGACCTTGGCGGCGAGAATGGAGAGGCCGGCGACATTGAAGGCTCCGGCGAGCTTGTAGAAAAGTCCTGCGCGGTCCCAGGTGACGACGTTGACGATCGTGAGGGAGCGGTTGAGGTCGTTCTTCCAGTCGATCACGGGGCGAAGCGCCCCGACCGACTCAGCGGCGACAATCGTCTGGAGGAGTTGGTGGACCATCTGAATGTGCAACGCGATCTCGTCGTTGTCCGTGTAGATAGAATAGCGATCGGGCAGGAGTCCGAAATGGGCGATCACCTCGTCGGAGCTGATGCCGGGGATCTGGCGGCCAATGAGTTCTTCTTGAGTCATGAGTTTGCGCTTTTGATGACTGGCGTGGACGGAATCACCGAGATTGAGCCGTTCTAGGGTGTGGCGGTAAAGGCCGTTGTGCAGGGTATCCTTGTAGCCGTTCCAGAGCGAGGCGGCGGTGCCACGGGCATCGCAGAATGTGTGGACATAGAGGTGGTGAAGCTTTTCGGGAGAATCAACGACCTCGGCAAAGGCGGCGGCGGTTTCAGGATCATCAACATCCCGCTTCTGCCAGAATCGTGCCATGATGAGATGATTCTTGATAATGAAGGCCACGAGCGCGCGATTTTCCGGCGAGACGAAGAGACGCTTGAGGATCGGCTCGGCGATGGTGACGCCACTTTCGGCGTGTCCCTTGATCCCGACGGACTTGCCGATGTCGTGCAGGAGTAGGATGAGATAGAGGAGCGGTGGATCGGAGGTTTCGTGGAGCGCCCTCCGGTATTTCAGGGTGATCGGCTCGGCTTCGGAAAAAACGCGGTCGAGCTCGCGGATCGCGTTTAACGTGTGCACGTCGGCCGTATACCGGTGGTAATACTCGTGCTGGACAAGGCAGGTGAGCTTGTCGAATTCCGGAATGAATCGCCCGAGGACTCCCAGCTCGTGCATGAGCGAGAGGCTGGCGTGGACGGAGCCGACGTCGCTCAGGATGGCTTTGAAGCTGACATTGGCATCCTTCAGGTGAATGATCTCGTCGGTGATGAGCGGGAGGCTCTCGCGGATCTTGTTGGTGAGGTGGAAATCCGGCTGGCAATCCAATTGCTGGCAATGGCGGAAGACGCGAATGAGGCGGGCGGGATCGACTTCGAACACGTCGGGCTTTTCGGCGGCGAGTTCGCGTCCACGCAGGATGAAACCGTCAATGCGCTTCGTGCGTTGGAAACGTTGCGCGCGGAGGACTTCGCGAAAGGAAATCTTGCCGCTCTCGTGTTGGTCGAGGGTGAGCGCGAGGCGGTTCTCGACGAGTTTGGACAACCGATAAATGGAGCGAGCGGCGCGGTAATAATCCTGCATGAAGCGCTCGACGCGCTCGAGGTCGTTGGTCTGACCATAACCGAGATGGCGCGCGAGGCGGGGCTGGACTTCGAGGTCGAGCACATCCGTCGGGTGGTTGACCATGAAGTGCAGTTGATTGCGCACGCGAAGAAGGAAGTCGTAGGACTCGTTGAACGATGTGACCTCGACGGGGCGGAGGTAGCTCTCGGTCGCGAGGTCTTCCATCGACGTGACCCCGAGTTTCACCTGGGCCATCCACAGAGCGTTCTGATAATCGCGGAGACCGCCGACACCGTTCTTGATGTCGGGCTCCTGCAGGTAAACCGTGTCGCCAAACTTAGCGCGCCGAGCGGCTTGATCGGCGAGGCGCGTAGCGATGTATTCCTTGGGGTTTTCGGAAGTGTAGTAACTCCGGTAAGCCTTTGCGAACGTCTCAAACAGGGAGTGGGATCCAGCGATGCGCCGGGCTTCGAGCAGGGCCGTCTTGGTTTGAATATCCTTGCGCGCCTCGATGAATACCTCGTCGACGTTGCGAGTTGAGTGCCCGACCTTCAGGTTGCAGTCCCACAGCGGATAAAGGATTTCGTTGGTCAGGTGTTCAAGGAAGGGCTTGATCGTCTGCGCATTCGTCTTGGTGGGAAAGAGGAACATCACGTCGATGTCGCTGAGGGGGCAGAGTTCCCGCCGGCCATACCCGCCGAGGGCGACGAGGCAGACGGGGGTGGGCAGCAGGCCGTGGGTGTTTTGATAAAGACGCGTAGCTCTCTCAAAAAGCTCTTGCAACAGCCCATCGATGACGGCCGACCGGGCATTGGCGACTGCCAGACCCGACGCGCCCGCCTCGTGGCCGCGCTGCACCTGTTCGTTCTGATAGGTGAGAAACGCCTTGGTGGTGGCGAGCCGCTCCGAGTCCGAAGCGTCGACGGGAAGGGACAAGGTTTCGGAGGAGGAGGTCTGGGATGGCTTGGCCATGAAGATCAGAGTGTGGAATGAAAAACCGATGGCGCGCGAGGGGATTTAACCACTTGCCTCGACCCTGGGTTCGCAGTTGGCTTGTCGGCTCTCTATATCTGAATGTGATGGAAGAAATCTCTAAGAGCTACGAAGCGCCTGACGTCGAAAAGAAGTGGTATGCTGCCTGGCAGGCCGCCGGGGCGTTCGCGGGCAAGGTCGACCAGACCAAGCGTTCGTATGCGATGGTGATTCCGCCGCCGAATGTGACGGGGCAACTGACGATGGGGCATGTGTTGAATAACACGCTGCAGGATGTGCTCATCCGTCGGGCGCGGCTCGAAGGCCAGTCGGCCTTGTGGATTCCCGGCACCGACCACGCGGGGATTGCGACGCAGACGGTGGTCGAGCGCGAGTTGCGGAAAGAAAAAAAGACCCGGCACGATCTGGGCCGGGAGAAATTTGTCGAGAAGGTCTGGGACTGGCGGCATGAGAAAGGGGGCATCATTCTTAAGCAGTTGCAGGGACTCGGCGCCTCCTGTGATTGGGATCGCACGCAGTTCACGATGGATCCCGCCTACTCGAAGGCCGTGCTCGGCGTGTTTGTTAAGCTGTATGATGCGGGCCACATCTATCGTGGTAAGCGGATGGTGAATTGGTGTCCGGTGTCGCAGACCGCGTTGTCGGACGAGGAAGTGATCATGAAGCCCACGAAAGGGTTTCTCTACCAGGTGCGCTACGAGGTCGTGGGGAGCCCGGGCACGTATGTCACGGTCAAGACGACGCGCCCCGAGACGATTGGCGGCGACGTTGCGATCGCGGTGCATCCAGACGATCCGCGCTACACGCATTTGATCGGGAAACACGTCCGGCGCCCCTTGGGGCCGGCGGCGGAGATTCCGATTATCGCCGATGCGGCGGTCGAGAAGGAGTTTGGTTCCGGTGCGCTCAAAATCACTCCGGCTCACGACAAGGTCGACTACGAGATCGGTCAGCGCCATGGATTGGTGGCGATCGATACGCTCGAGGCCGACGGCACGCTCAACGAAGCGGCGGGGGTCGAGCTCGCGGGGATGGATCGTTTCGCGGGGCGCAAAAAAGCGGCCGAACTGCTCAAGGAATCGGGCGCACTGGTGGAAGCCGAAGCGTATGAGAACAACGTTGGCTATTCGGAACGCGCCGACGTGCCGATCGAGCCGCGCCTCACCGGGCAGTGGTGGTTGAAGTATCCCCGTCTGGAAGAAGCGAAGACCGCTGTGCGCGACGGGCACATTAAGTTTTATCCCGAGCGGTGGTCAAAGGTCTACCTTCACTGGCTCGACAACATTCACGACTGGTGCATTAGCCGCCAGCTTTGGTGGGGGCACCGGATTCCGGTGTGGTATCGTCGTGGACTCGACAAAGAAGCGCTGTCGGAGACGGATCTCAACGATCCGACCATGGTGCATGTATCGCTTGAAGGCCCGCCCGATCCAGAGAATTGGGTGCAGGAAGAAGACGTGCTCGATACGTGGGCGTCGTCGTGGATCTGGCCGTTCGCCACGCTGGGCTGGCCCGATGAAGCGGCGATGAAGACCGCGGGTTTCGATTCGTTTTATCCCACCACGACCCTCGTGACGGGCCCGGACATCATTTTTTTCTGGGTAGCGCGCATGATTATGGCGGGGCTGGAGTTCATCCGCCCGGGGGAGCCGTT
>Ga0105055_10012332_pt1 | contig 10418 bp, 12 predicted proteins | sample BON03_FD_78090 | JGI IMG/M metagenome (GOLD analysis project Ga0105055, IMG submission 78090) | Freshwater microbial communities from Lake Bonney liftoff mats and glacier meltwater in Antarctica - BON-03 | ecosystem: Environmental > Aquatic > Freshwater > Ice > Glacier meltwater | place: Lake... | reverse complement strand
TTGATTCCAGACAACTCGCCCGCACATTCGCGAAGTATGACTTCGTTGCCGGCGTCAACGGTGACGTTCTCGGTGCAAATGTTAGCCGAGGCCCAAGAGATTGAACCCGCTGACATCCTCATCGGAATGGTGGTTGGATAAGTAGGCTCAATCAACCCAGAATCTGTTGGATTTGTCCACTTGCCAGAAAACGTCCAGCTTAACTTTACCATCCGGCCCGTTGGTAGGCCGATAGTGAACGTGCCCATGCAACCAGAAAGCACGCGGAACACTCCGTCAACAAAGCCGCCAATAGTGACCGTGGTTACGCCGTCCGTCCCTGGGCCGCGTGACACTGGGGAGAAGGTTCCCGCTGTATTCACAAATCCGCACGCCGGAAGCAGCACGCTGGCCCACGCTGGGATTGCAGAGCCATCATAGTAGCATTCGGTCGAGAACGAAGCTGTACCGCCACGTTGGCCGGGTACGCTTGACTTATAATTAAATCCGCCCTGGCCTTCGCGTTCTTCCATCGTGATGTTTGGCTGAATAGTCAAACCCATCACGTTGTAAACGGCTTCGGCTGCGGTCAATGCCTCAGCGGTGCCGATGACACCTTCGAGCTTTGCGGCGAATACTGATCTGCGTCGTAATAGTGGCATTTATTAGGTTCCCTTGGCTTTCGCTACTGTTCCTTGTGCTCGTAGTAAAACGAGCCTTGTTCGTCGTTCAATTTGTTTTTTTAGTTCGCGTTCAATCTTTTTTTGAATCTGCGGCGTCATTGATTGCCCAACAAAAACACCCCACGGCGATACGCCTTTAATTTTGATAATTGGCAAACGCGATTTACCGGCCCTGACAAAAGCGTTGCCTCTCCAACTGACTTTTATTGCGGTTGGTGTCGGGCCTTGAAACGCTCCTTTAATAAGCTTTCGCCCGCCCTTTTTGCTGATCTTGTAGGTCACGCCCTGCTTGTTTTGCCGTGGGCTAAACTCTCGAAACGATATGCGTTTTTCTTTCTTGAGCGTTACCGTCACGACTAGCTTCGCAGTGCTAGCTGGCGAACCAACTTTGATTGGCTTTTCTGCTATTTGCTTTTTGACTGCCAGTTCTTCTCGGATTACCTTGGCGATCTCTCGCCTTGCCATTTTGCCCGTCGCATTTATTGCAACGGCAACTTCCTTTGGCAGCTTTTTCTGTGCTTCGCCTAACGCTTTGCGAAGTGATTCAATGCCTGCCGACGGTGACGTTATTGAAATCATCCTCGCACGTTAAACGGGTTGTCTTCATCGACTCGAAACGTCGTCGTCATCGTTACCTTCACCCCTGCAAAAGCTCCGTTGTCGTCCGTGTGCTCTGCAACGCCTCCGAAGGCACTGTTGATTGCCTTTTCTCCCCACTTCCACCAGCCAGGAATGCCATCGCAGCAAGCCTTTACAATTTCCGAATACGCACGATTTTTGTATGTGTCAACCGGCGTCGTGTCCGTATCACTCGGCTTGATTAGCCCGCATATCTCAACTTCCATGTCCCAGGCTTTTGCAGGCGGATTCCCTGGGCAACTAAGCTCCTCGTTCTGCACCAGCGAAACCAAGTTCACAATCAACGTGCCATCTTTCGGCTGCCATGTTCCAACGCGGGTCGATCTCTGAGTATCGCTCGCGTAAGTCAGTAGCCTTGTCTTGATCGCGGCTAGTATTTGTTCCGAAATTGGTTCTGGCATTACATCACCGTAAACCGCAAAACTCCACCGCTTTGCGAGAGCACCTGACCGACTGAATAAGTCTTTGGGATCACTTCGCCAATCTTCCTGACAAACGAAACATGGTCACCACCTGTATCGATCTCGTTAGAACTAATTCCAGACCGGCAGGAGTTGTTTACGCGAACGACAAACTTAGGGATAACCGTGTTGCCCGCCGCGTCGAAAATTGCAGGAGGTTCGCGTTCGATAATGGCAAGTATCTCTCGCGAACCTCCCAGCCTGGCACGGTATACGATCGCTTCTCCGAACTGCTGTAACAGTCCAGGGAACGCACTTGCGGCGAAGTGTGAATCAAATACCGTTGCCATAAAAACCTGCTTAGGTCGTGATGTTGCTGAGCAGGTGGCCCGCTTCGGGATACAAGACGACTTCGGCTACATCGTGACGAACTCGGATCACGTTTCCGCGAACGACTTCATCCCGATAGCTTTCGACTGTGCCGCCAACCGACGATCCGTCATCCGACCAGTGGAACGTCCGACCGAGGCACGGATCACGCATGTCTGAGCCGGTAGCAATCTTGCAAACCATTGCATACTCACCCGACCAAATTTGCGTCGGCGTTGCGGCCTGACCTTCCTTCGATCCGTTCTTGCTGGTGCCAGCGACGATAACGTAGTCAAGGTCGAAAGCTGCCTTTAGCATTTCCACGGTGACGTCGGATGCCTTCGCAGACTGACCGGCTCCGCTAGCCTCGATACGTTCGATGACCTGAGCAACATTGCGAAGGTTTCTAAAAACCTTCTTGCTAATAATCAGTGCATTGGCCCACAGTCCAGAGTTGTCGTAGATCTTCTGTACCGCAGCTTCAACGTCCGTCAGGGGCACCGCATTAACTGCGTCGTCCCATTCGTTGGTAATGGCCGTGGTTAAGGCTCCACCCGTCCAAACGGCGGGATTGAAGACAGCATCGGCTACCCGTTGTTCAGCGTTCCGCAGAACGGACGAGAACGCGCGAAGCGTGCTGATTTGCTCGGCGTCGAAGTACTCGGCGTACATCTTTGCTTCGCGATCATCAACGGGTTCTTCTGCCCCGTGTTCTTCGGTCGCATAGACCGCAGTGATGAAGTTAAACTCGCCGCGTGCATACCCGCTGCCGGGTGCCCGTCGGGTGTTGCGTTGCTGCAACAATTCTTCAATCGGAATCTTGCCGAATGTTCCGGCTTGCGAGGCAACATTGATAACCGGAAAAACTTCGGTTGCAATGTAGCCCGCTTTTTCGGACTCAAGATCGAACTCAAGGAACGTTGCGAGGTCTGGTCGCAGTGTGGCTAGTGAGCCGGTTGGACTTGGCATAGTGCTTTACCTTTTCCCCAGGCAAAGCAAACGGATATAAAAGTGGCTGGGTTTCGTCGGTAGCTACTCCGACTCAACCACAACCACGCCTGGGGATCGATTAAGCCGTCGCGACTTGGCCGAAGATTGGATAAACTTCGATGACGTCGTTGTTGGCAGTGGCCGCTTCTACTGCAATTCCTTGCAGGAATGAAGTGCTTGCGGCTGCGTCGGAAATTTTGCCTGCTGCTACGGAGTAAACCAAAGCACCAGCGGCAATCGACTTCGACGCGACCATCTTTACTGTGCCTTGCTTGCTTAGCAGAGCAACGGCAATCTCATCACCTGATACTCCATCGCGGGTTGCGATGCCGATGGCCCGGGTAGCGAGAACTGCTACCGCTCCACCGGCGGTCACTCGAAGGTTCTGTGCTACCGTTGCCGTTAGCGTGATTGTCACGTAGCCGGAATCGTTGTATTGACTCATTTTGTTTGGCTCCTTGGCCGCTTATATGTTGGGTGGATTAGCTGTTGGCTTCGGTCAGCATCGCTTGACGCAAACCAGGGTTGTTTTTGTTAGCCATCGAAACGGCTCGCACCTTGTTACCGCCGCACTTTGGCAAGCAGGAATCAATTGCGTTGTTCCACTGAACCGATGCGGACGGGGCACTTCTCGCACTCTTAGCGATTGGCTTGACACCGCTGCGGGCTTTGGCTTTGGCAGCGACTTCTTCGTCGTCCATTGCTTTTGCCTTGGCCATCATTTCATCATCCTCAACTTCGACTTCCATTGCCGATGGATCGGCAGGAGGTTCAACCGGGGGTTCCATTGCCTTGGCAAGTTGAGCCTTTAGCGATTGGTTTTCTTCGTCCATCGCTGCGAGTGCTTCGCTGAGAACGCTTGCCATTGGCAATTGTCGCTTGACGCACTTCAGGACGAACTCGGCTTTCGCACGAGGGAAAGCCGCTTCAATTTCACTGATTGAAGCTGCGACGGGAGTTTGCGATTCGGACATAGATTTTCCTTTTGTCGGTTCGCGTTTATCGCCAGCTTCGGAAGGCTCGCCACACAGCGAACGCAAAACTCCTTGCGGCATGTTCTTCACTTTTGCAACGGCAAGCATCGGTGCGTTACGCGCCGGGGCGATGCTATTTACATATCCATTTGCCAAGGCAGTCTTGGCGTTAATCCAAGTCTCGGCATTCATTACCGATGTGATTTCTTGCTCACTCTTTCCGGTCTTGCCCGTGTAGGCCGTGACCATCGAAGCCTTAAGCATCGTCAACACTTCCGCAGCCTGGGTATGTGCCGCGTTATCTCCCGCGACTTCCATGTGCGGATTGTGAATCATCAAGTATCCGTTTTCAGTGATCTGCACGTCGTCAAACGCCATAGCGATATGCGAGGCAATCGAGAACGCTGCCGACTCAATAATCGCCCGCTTTGGTCCGGCGTAGGCTTTGAATGCGTCGTACAGTGCTAGTCCATCGGTTACCACGCCGCCCTCGCTGTGGATGCGGACGACGAGCGGTTGCGACTGATCCATTGCATCAAGTTGGCTCTTAATATCGGATGCCCGGCAATCTTCTCCGATGACTCCGTATAGCTTGATTTCGTTAGGCATCTTGCGTCACCTCGCTGGGCAGGGAGTCTACTTTTCCGTCCGATACGTCCTGGACAAGCAGGTCGATGTTTTTGCCCGACATACCGATTGATTCCAGGAACACACGGGCGGCAACTTCGGTGATCGTTCCGGCGATTAGCTCGTCCAGTGTTCTTTGAATTGCCTTTCGGTTCCGCGTGTACTGCTGGGTCGACAGCCCGGCGAACTCACCGCTAGGAGCGACCGCCGTTGCGTCAGCCGAGGCTGCGTTTTCTTGTACCGCAATCATTGCTGGATCTTGCAACGCAAGCGTCTGCCCTTCCGGCATCGGTAGCGAAACAAGGTCACGCCACGTTAGGGGAGGGCTTGCTGGATTCTCGATATTGAACTTCGCGGCAGCCTTGGCTCCGTTTGTGATCGCGTAGAGGTTGTCTTCAACAATCTCTTCGGATACTTCTTCCCAGTCGTTGCCACGGGCACTATGGAGCCTACGCGGACTCGTTAGCGAGTTGCGTAGCTGAACAGCGTCACCTTCTGCGTCTGCGACTGGCTCGATGTAGGACCACGTTGGGAGGTTCCAGTTGTGCTTGTATATGTCAATCTTCGGTCGGCTCGTTGCTTCCCGAAGCGAAGCGTCTTGCTTGACTTCGTTAGCAAGCCACCATTTGTAAGCCGGTGCGTGCAACCGCCGAACGAGGTTCAACTGATCAGCAACGAAGCCTTTGCGGGCTTCATCAACAGCACCACGCCACCCGCTGAAATTCGTTTCGCTCCCGTCCATGAGAACCAGGCACAATGGCAAGCCAAAGTTGACGCCGATGACTTGGAGAATCAGTTTTACTTGTTGGAAGTATTCGCTGTTTGGCACGTTGGGAGAGAACCCCTGCAGTTCTTCGCCGGGCTGTCCGATGATTTCCATGCCTGGACTTACGCCCTCAATCTGCCGAGTCCCTGCAATCGTTGTTTCAGTAGTCGAGTTGCCGTAGCCGTCAACGCTTGGCAGTCCGCTTTGCCCCGCCGCCATCTTGCGGAAAACAGCGAAACAGCTAACGACCTGCTGTTGAACCAGCTTTGCAAAGTTGATGTCTTCCAGCATTCCCGAGTATGAGAATATCGGGGCAAGCTGAGTCACGCCGCGAGTCTGCAAAACCCGGTGCGGGTTGTAAACGTGGAAGACTTGGCGAACGTTGTCTTCGTCGCGAACGTCAATCGGCGTTGAATTGCCTTTGCTGCCGAACTCATTTAATTCTTCGGTGATCCAATACTTCAAGCGTTTGCCAAGTCGATCGCGGGTCACCCCAAGGAACGTATCCTCCTCACGCGACTTCGTTTGTATTGAGTGTGATTCGATAACTTGAAACGGACCATCTTCCGTGCCGGTAATCACGATGTCGCCATCGATCGACTCTGCCCGGACGGCGTGACGCTCGATCTCTGCCCAAGTACACTCGCCTGCGATGTCGCACTGGTCGTGGTCGTTTGCAAATGCCTGCCACCGCTCCCATAAGTCTAAGTCGAGCTTCTTGTCGCCGGTCTTCGGGTCGAGCTTAAAGCCGCCTTGCACGATGTTGTCTACCCGGCGGTCGGCAAGGATGCCTACCAGGGCGTCGTTGCGATCCATGTCGCGGGCTTGCTCGATCGCTTCGTAGTATTTGCTTTCCGTTCGGAAGTGATAGTCGGCACCCGAACCCTGAGGTGCAACTCCGGTACGCCGACGAACGAACCGACTTTGACGACTCATGTCGTAGTCGGCACGAATTTCGTCGAACGCGGCTTGCAGTCCTTTTGGCTTTCCGGGGGCACTCATCGAAAGCCCTCCGTTGAAAGAAAGCGGGTGCGGCTCGATGCGTTGCCGTTTGTCGCAGTTCCAGCAACGTAGTCTTGGGCACGCTTTAGCATCGACTCGACGAACGCTTTGCCAATAGATAGGCTCGAGCCTTCGTTACTTGCCGAGTCGGCACGAAGGATAAGCCATCGTTTAGCCGCGGTAATAAACGAACGAGCACGACTAACGCTGCCAACTTCTTCGAAGTCCGCATAGTCGATTAAGTCCGCTTCGATGTCCGCGATTACCATTCCACCATGCTATGGTGATTTTCATCGCATTCCACCTAATCCGATAATCGGTTTAACGGGGCGGTCTTGGTGCGAGCGGGTTTTCAATCATCCATCGAATCACGTCAGACTTTGATCGAATCGCACTGCCGTCCATTAGTACGCAATCTTCGTCTTGCAATCGCCGCATCTTCGACCGCAGTTCCATTGCCTGATCGCGGGTTAGCTTTGTGTCGGCACGTCTGTTGATGTCGATCATGTGAGTAGACAAGTATCCCTCTGTTTCAATTTTGCTTGGCGGAGGCGGTGGAAGCTCGGTAGGCTTGTCAACTGTTGGCCCTTTGTAAAAGTCGTCAACGCTCGGCAGGTTGTTTTTCGCCATAATTTTAATCTTGCCCTTCGGTTGCTTGGTATTCGGTAAGACGCCATTCCGACACTACGCTTTTATAAAAGGGGATTTCGCAGCCTTCTAGTACTTCCTCGAACGACTCGTCCTCAAAAATGCAAACAAAGTATCCTCGTAGGTGGTCAAAATATGCAGTGTGAAATACCGCCGTGTCTGGAATGTCACTGTCCACGTCAATGTAAACCGTGTGTTTGCGGCAAACGATGGCGAAAGCTTGGCCCGTCACTAACCACGCTTTTAGCCTTCTTTTCGGATGATTGTCTTTGGCTTCTGTGTGCATATGCTCTTATCTTTCGGTTGCTAGGAATGGTCGCCCGTGCTGGTTAAGCATGGCTTTTCTCTCTGGTGGTTTTGGCTGTGGTGCAAGTGTCGGTTCGGTTCTCTGAACAAGCCGCACTCCGAGGCACCCAGCCGCCGCACATGCCAACGCGGTAGCGTCCAGGTAATGGTTGTTTCCGTTCATCTCGACCCATTTCCGCACGATGCCTTTGCCGACGACGAACTCCTCCTGCATTTCTTCGGAGAGAATCTGCTGGCTGTACTCGTGGTGTATTTTGCGGTTGCCCGGTGCGGAGAACAAAGACAGCGTGCCGTCGTTTGCTATTTCGTTTTCGTCAAACGTTGGCGTCACGAATCGCTGATGGAGCCATGATTTCCAGAACTCCGTGTTGACGTTGTAGAGCCACAGTTTCTCCGCTGCTTGATTGCTTGCGTAAACCTCGTGAAAGTTCCGCCGGGTGTCGGAGTCCTTCGTGCGGCTAAACCTCCCGTCGTCCCACCCCTTCGACGCCGCAAACGGCACCCCGCACGCCTTGCGGATGAACTCATAGATCGCTTCGGTATAGTCGCCCGCATCGACGAGGCAAAAGTCTAGCCGCCCGTCCGCCATCATGTCGGTTCGCCAGTTCATTAAGTTCGGCACCAGGGCAGCCATCACAACCTTAGAATCAGTGGTTGACGACATGCCGCCGTTGACCATTATCCCGTAGTCAATGATGCTCCCGATCGCGTTGCCGTACCACGCGATCTTGACCCAGTGGGAATTGTATTTGCCAATGTCGAGTCCGACGGTCACGAACGCCGAACTAGCCGGATAAACGCCCCGCAGTAATCCGGTCAACCGCGATCGCACGACCGATGCCGTTAGCCCAATCCCCTGCGGTCCAACCGTTTCGGGAGGATCGTTGTCCGTTTCCGTTGATACTGCTTTCTGCCCAAAGTCAGCAACGCGGTTGTAGTACGACTGGATCGCCGAAAGCTCGAGCGGTTCGCCGTCCGCGTGCGTCTTCTTGCTGTGGCTGTGCTTGTTGCTGACCACGGCACCGCGTTCAATGTCGTCAAGATTGTCACGCCAAAACGCAAACGCGATACGGGCGTCAGGATCTTTGTCACCGTCCCGCATCTTTCGCATGTCGATGTACTGCTCAACTAAATCCATCCGCTCCGGCGGCGTTATCATTTTGCGATACCGGCGACCGTTCCAACTTTGCTTCTGTGTGCGGTCGGTGTACCTGTAGGCGTTGCACTTCCGGTTCAGCGTGGTGCAAAGATAAACCCGTGCGATCCGCTCCGCACTCGCGCCCATGCCGCCGATGTCTTCTTCCAAGATGGTTTCGTTCTTGGCTATCTGCGGGTCGCTGTTTGCCGAGTCCTTGTCTTCCACATCATCGATGATCGCCAGCGTCGGACGATGCGACCGAAACTTAAACCCACGTAACCGCCCCTCGATGCCGACCGCTCCCATGACCTGCCCGCTCGATACTGGCACAATGTCGGCTGGCCAGTGCGGCAATTGGTCGATCGATATGTTTGGCAGTGCGAAGTGTTTGACGCCGAGGTACATCCGCACAAACTTGCCCGCAACGGTCTGTAGCCGTGCGTTTGCCGTCTGCGGTCCCACGGCTTGCAGCGGAACGCCGATCTCGGGGAAGTCCTCTACAAACCGATCGCTCGCCAGTATCCGCTCACGCAGGGCTTTTAGCTCGTCGCTCGATGCGTCCTGGTTCTTGCCGACGATAACCGGGAAGAACGACAGCCCCGCAATCATCAGGCAAAACGCCCCATCCATCGCCAGCGTCGTTTTGCCTTCGCCCCGTGGAGCCGCAATCGCCTGATCGCCGCCGTACTGGGCCGCACGCCAGATTGACCGGAGCATGTCGCTACGGTCTGCCGTGAACGGCTCGAAGTACGTTTCGGGGAAGTACGTCGTCAGCAGTAGTTCAGGGTCCAGGAGGCAGGCGGTTCGTAGTGCGATGTTTTTCGGCACCGGGATGACGACTTCGCGACCGGTCGCCCGCTGTTTGGCCTTGCGGTCGCGGTCGTAGGATTTCTCGTCAAACTTGCTCGCCTGCGACTGCGGCCCCTCCCGCATCGCCGCCATCGCCGCTGCCCGCCTCTCTGGCGACAGACTCGATAAGACCTTGGTCAATCCCAAGGTCGGCAGCGATTGCATCCAATCGATGGTTTCGCTCTGAAATAACAACATCAACTACCTTGTGTTCGTCTTCTTGGTTTTGCTTCTCGGCGGCCATCAACGCCTTCGCCGCCGACGTGATCTCTCGCGGGCTGGAATCCGGCGAAGTCATTACCTGAATTAGCTTCGTTATGATGCCCCGCCGGATACCGGCTGACATTGGCCATCGTTGCTCCACTGCTTTCGCCATCATGCGGGTGTCACGGATCGGCATTTAACTTTTGGCCTAAAAACTTAATTCAATTGACACATCAACCCCCCCTCGCTTTATTTGCCTTACTTGGCCTGGGTACAGTTTTTTGAGTTTTTTGATGCATTCAATTTCCATGCTTCCTGTTCGATACTCCTGACACCCACCTTCATCGAACCAATGCGAGTTTTCCCAGTAGATATGCCTTGCTGCAACAACCCCACCATCCTCTTTTATACACCTGAGGTTGATTTCATAGTCTTCCTTGACTGGGAAGTTTTCATCAAACCTGATGCCGCTTTCGTTGCATATTCCCATGAAACTAGCTGTTACATACGATCGAAACAAAAACGGTCTGTATGGGTAAACAGACCGGCGTGCTGACTGTGTTGCAATTCCCCAGACCCGATAGCCAACACCGCGAGTGACATCGAATAGTTTTTCGCATTCCTTTATCCAAACTTCGGGTTTGATCTTCCTGTGCTTCGCCGTCCTATCCATTAGTTCGACAAATCCGCACGCCTTTACGTCATCATCGACCATGACGACACTGCCGTCATTTACGTTATCCAGTATCCAGTTGCGTGTTCTTGTTATTCCAGCTATCTCGGTTGGAACTCCTACAACACTGACACCAGGATTAAAAGACTCGTAAGCAGCAACTTCTCTGG
>Ga0105055_10012331_pt1 | contig 10418 bp, 9 predicted proteins | sample BON03_FD_78090 | JGI IMG/M metagenome (GOLD analysis project Ga0105055, IMG submission 78090) | Freshwater microbial communities from Lake Bonney liftoff mats and glacier meltwater in Antarctica - BON-03 | ecosystem: Environmental > Aquatic > Freshwater > Ice > Glacier meltwater | place: Lake... | reverse complement strand
ATGCGCGTGAATCAACTCAAGGCGCAGATTGGTTATAAACGACGTTATTGTCAGGGCGGCAAACCCTCGCGTATTGCCGATAATATACTTGAGCGTCAGTTTAACCCAGAAGAGCCCAATAAGATCTGGGTGAGTGATACATCCGTACTTACGAAGGATTTTTATATGTGGCCACGGTGATGGATTTATTTTCACGGCGAATTATTGGGTGGTCAATAGATAAAAATATGGATAAACGCTTGGTGATTAACGCATTACTGATGGCCGTTTATCAACGTCAACCCAAACGAGAGGTACTCGTTCATAGTGATCAAGGTAGTCAATATGGTAGTGCTGACTACCTTGCCTTCCTGAAAGAAAACAACTTAAGACCCTCGATGAGTCGTCGGGGTAATTGTCATGATAATGCAGTTGCAGAAAGCTTTTTTGCTACGATTAAAAAGCGAATTGTGAGAAAGAAGATATATTCGACAAGAAACGATGCAAAGGCAGAGATATTTAACTTTATAGAAATGTTTTACAATCCGATAAAGCGTCATTCTCATACAGGTGGTGTTTCGCCTGCTAAATTTGAGGATGCGTATTTTTCGAAATTACAGACTGTCTAGTGAAAGCTGGGAAGTCCAGACTATCCTTAAAAACAACTAGCACGATAGAGCTGCAGCAGATTCGGACTCTTTAGCTTTTAGAGGTAAGCTATTTACACAAACCAATTTAGGTTCATTGTGGAAAAAATGCCTATGAAATAGCTCTAAGAATTCACATTAAAGTGAATAGTGGTATATATTAGGCTATTAAAAGCAATCACTTGAAAATTATTGCACTTAGAAAGACGATAAAGAAGAGCATGCTTATTCATAAGAGTGAGATGAATAGGATGAATGCCGTTTTACTGATGCTGACCAAAGAATCTAATTTGGGGGGGGGTACTTATGAGAAACATAATAGCGCTATTTTCATTAATATTTGCATGTAATTCTTATGCAGCAGAACTAGAGAAAATAGATATTGAAAAGTGCTCTTATCTGGGAGGAATAGCTAGAGAGGCTCAGATAATTAGAAGCAGCACTGGTGACTCTTTTGAGGCGTTTAAGTTGAATACTGACAAGATGTACAAGAAGGGTGATGGCTATACTATTCTGCTTGGCGTTGTTTGGGAGGTATACGTTAGCGTAGATTTAAGCGAAGACCCAACAAATGTATTTGACTCTCTATTTGACTTCTGTATTAACCAAACTATGCTAAAGAAGAAAGAAAAAGCAATGAATGTCGAAGCTGTATAGTTCCAGTAAGTTACAACATGGAAGCAATGATTGAGACAAAAAAGTAATCCGTTCCGTCTTTAACTGAATCTTAGCATGTACGTTGAGTCACTTATAACTATGTTTATAAAAATAGTCATCCCACTAGATCGGTTGCAATTTTTGCAATGATAGGCAAGTGGTCAGAGGCTATTCTCGCCAACGGCGATCTATGTACATCAACTGCTATCAATGAGCTAGCTGGCGATACCCATATTTTATCTAGAGATAGAAAAGGATATTTTGCAGGAAATGTCTTTAAATTATGTGATTGTTTAAAGTGTTTTTTCAACCAGCGATGTGGCCGAGCCCATAAGAACCATTCGTTAAGATCGCCCATAAAAATCGTATGCTGATTGTTATGCTGTATAAGTAATGACAATATATTTTGTACTTGAAGTCGTCGCTCAAAAGGTCTTAAACCAAGATGGGTTGTCATGATTAAAATCTTGTTATTATTAAACTCTAAATATGCCTTAATCAAACTTCTTGGTTCGCGGCCCCTTACACTTAAATCATGGTAGCTAACTTCAGTCAAAGGGTACCTAGATAGCAGTATATTTCCATAATCATAGTTACCTCGTTTAAAAGCAATATCAGAAATTATTTTGTAGCCAGTATGGGTCTCCAAAAATTGAAGTAGATGTTCATTATCTATAAGTTGATGTTCTACTTCTTGAAGTGCGATGAGATCAGCATCCAATTCATTGATAACGGCGGTGATCCTATGCATATTGAATTGCTGATCATGACCGATGCCAGCATGAATATTATAGGAGGCGACTTTCAGTATCATTAGTGTTAACTGTCAGACTTAAACAATTTCTTTAATCCAATAGTAACGACCACAACTAAAGCCATTACACCGATTAAAATCATTACTTGGCGAGGTTCTGGATGTTTCATTGTTTCAACAAGTGAATCAGCAAATAAAGTGAGTGTTATGATGCCCGGAAGCATCCCTATTACACTGCCTATGAAAAAGTCACGAATTTTGATGTGAGATGCACCAGCAATTAAGTTAATTATTGTAAAAGGTGCAACAGGTATTATTCGGACAGTGATTACCGATAAAACTCCCTTCTTAGCTAGGCGTCTGCTGAGCCGACTAATAGCTGAACCTGTGAGTCTTTCAATAAGGTTTTTACCCACTAAACTTCCGATTGCAAAACCGGATAATGCGCCGAGGGTGGAACCAATCAGGGCATAGAAACTTCCCCACCAAGGTCCAAATGTGACTACTGAAGCAATAATTAGTAATGTCACTGGAAAGGCTAATAGACTAGCAATAGTAAAACAGACCAATATAATTAAAGGCGAAAAGGGTAAGTTTTTGATTGCTTCTGCTAAATTTGAGATTGAATCTTGATTAATGCCATTGGCTAATGGTGTGAATCGCCAAAGCAGTGTCATGGTAATTAGAAATATAATAATCCCAGCAACACTTAACCATTGTTTTCGAAATGATTTTTGTTGTTTCTCGGGCACTAATAGGCCGGCCATATCGTCAGCCTTGAGTGGTTTTTCGGGATCTATCACTTGATAATCGGGTAATAGTTGATCAACCAGCAGGTCTACTTTGCAATGCAATGGCCTCAATGTATGGTCGTGTTCCGCTCGCTCATCTATTAATGACAGTAAATTATTATGCTTACCAAGTGCTTCTGTCAATTTTGCATTAGGAAGTCCCAAATGCTCAGAAATTAGGCGTTCGCGTATTTCTTTTATTTTTTTAGATTGTATTGTCGTTTTAGCTTCAATCGACAGGTCACACTCACTATCAAAACCCATTGAACGATTACTTAAATTTGATGAACCTATGCGTAAAAAATGGTCATCAATAATCATTGTTTTACTATGGACGCTAATGTAACTCTCGCCTAATGCTTGTTGATGAGGGTAACAAACGCGTAGATGTCCATGAATATCAGATTGATGAATTTTAGTAATAACTCGTGCCCGTAATACATCCATAGTATTTTGTTCCAGCCAGCCCCCAGTCTGTTTTGGTAAAACAAGTACTACATTAGGGCCGTCTTTTTCATGTAACCGTTCGACTAATGCAGTCATGATTGATTGAGAAGACATATATTGGTTTTCAATATAAATTAGATCTTTAGCTGCCCTTATACTGTCAAGGTATAACTGTTCAACTTCTGTGTGAGCGGGGTAATCTTGATATTTGGGGAAGGTAAGCGAGATATTAATATCAACTTCTTCAAAGTCGGGCTCAATGTTATCCGGCCAAGGTGATTTAGATGATTTGTTACAATAAGCCAAACGATGGTTTGTTACTCGATACCATCTTTCTCGGGTTAGTTCGCCTAATTTCTTGGCGATTTCGCCTTCGACGAGCCATTGTACGTCATGAAAAGGTGGATAATTTGATTTGTCAGGATTAATCCGATTAGGATCATTTGGGCTGTGCGAAGACGTGTCCCAACGATCTTTACCTAAATCAAAGCCACCACAAAAAGCAATCAAATCATCAATAACGATAACTTTTTGATGTTGTGAAGATCCTGTAGGACATTGACTATCGAGCTCAAAATGTAAACGTGATTGATTTTTCCATAGGGTCCGGTAATTTGGCAGCCATTCTCGCTCAAGTGAGTAAAGCACAGCCCAATCCCAATTTAGGATATAGATATTTAACTCAGGGTTCGATTCTAGAGCTTTACACAGTACATCGCTTAAATCATTATCCTCACTACTATTTTCACTTCGTGTTAGCCGCATACGACTATCAATATCCCATGCCAATATCATAATAATTTGGCGCGCGTTAAGAATAGCCTCATGTAAAGCACCAAAATAATTTTCACCATCAATCAAGATAGCTGCTCTGCTTGCTACTTTGGTTGACCAACAGTTCTTTTGTGGCTCAATAATCAAGTGATGCTCATTTTGATTAATTCTCGTTATGCTAAGAAAGAAGTTATTGTATTCAAATAAATACAGTAATCAATTTTCAGTATAAAAGTAAATTATTGAACACAGATTATAGACAAACCATTTGAGAGAAGAATCAATCAATATATAAACTTAAGATGCCATTAATTGGTTGTTGTAATTATCAAGCTAAATATTATCTTGCCAAAGTATAAAGTGCACTCCCTAGGAACCACAACACAATATAGATATGTATAAGCAAGTCAAGCGGTTGAATTATTCACTTTTTAGGCTAATCTTCCAGTGGCGAAGTGAGAATGCCGAGCGATCGCTTTACATCATTTCAGTAAAATCCTGACTTGCAAAGAGCAAAATGCTTTACTACTAATCACGACTATTGAGTATTATGTAAATCGTAAAACAAATGAATCAACTAACGAGGTAATTATCATGTGGACTAAACCAGAATATTCAGATATGCGTTTCGGTTTCGAAGTAACAATGTACATTTGCAACCGCTAAAACGTAGAACCAAATAGAAAAAGCTCCTTAAGTGGGGCTTTTTTTTGCCAAAATTTCCATTTTATTTGAATTTAATAGAGATAAAGTTTGGTCAAGTTGAGCATTCGACATGCTAATATTCCAGAGAAAAGCTATGCATGTAAGATAGCAAGAATAAACTTAAAATAGGCTGTAAAATAATGGACGCTTTGCAATGTCAAGCGTCCATTGGGCTTAGTTGTGACTATTTCAGATCAAATAGATCAGCATTCATTACTTTTGTCCAAGCTTTAACAAAGTCCCTGACAAACTTTTCTTTCGAATCATCTTGAGCGTATACCTCAGCGTAAGAGCGAAGTATTGAGTTGGAGCCAAATACTAAATCAACACGGGTTGCCGTCCATTTAACAGCACCTGTCTTACGATCACAGATTTCGTACACGTGTTTACCCGCTGGCTTCCAACTATTAGCCATATCAGTCAGATTAACAAAGAAGTCGTTAGTTAATATACCTTCACGATCAGTCAATACGCCGTGTTTAGTTCCAGCATGATTGGCGCCCAGCACTCGCAGTCCACCGACTAGCACGGTCATTTCAGGTGCGGTTAAGCCCATCAATTGTGTGCGATCTAACATCAGCTCTTCAGGCGAAACAATGTAATCTTTCTTAAGCCAGTTTCGGTAACCATCATGGATAGCTTCTAGTGGTTCAAAAGAATCTATGTCGGTCAGTTCTTGAGTAGCATCACCACGCCCGGAGGTAAACGGAACAGTAATCTCGACCCCTGCATCACGTGCTGCTTTCTCAACTGCGGCTATGCCACCTAGAACAATTAAATCAGCAGTACTGATTTTCTTATCGAGACCTGACTGAAAAGCTTGCAAGACATTAAGCACCTTTTGTAACCTTTCGGGTTCGTTGCCTTCCCAGTCCTTTTGTGGTGCTAAGCGGATACGAGCACCATTGGCACCGCCACGATAGTCTGAGCCACGAAATGTACGAGCACTATCCCAAGCAGTTGCAATGAGTTCAGCACTGCTTAAACCACTCTTCAGTAGTTGTTGTTTGAGATTGCTTATGTCTTGTTGACTTAATGTGTAATCAACACTAGGGATAGGATCTTGCCAGATCAAATTTTCACTAGGCACGTCCGTGCCTAAGTAACGGCTTTTTGGGCCTAAATCACGGTGGGTTAGTTTGAACCAAGCACGAGCAAATACTTCTGAGAAATAATCAGGATTGTTATAAAAACGTTCCGATATTTCTCTGTACGCGGGATCTTTGATCATTGCCATGTCAGCATCGGTCATGATTGGGTTGTATCTTATAGATGGGTCTTCAACATCAACAGGCTTATCCTCTTCTTTCATGTCGATGGGTTCCCACTGCCATGCACCAGCAGGACTTTTCTTCAGTTCCCAGTCGTAATTGAACAGGTTATAGAAATAGCCGTTGTCCCATTTTGTGGGCTCAGCTGTTCATGCCCCTTCAAGGCCACTACTAACGGTATCTTGACCTACACCCTTAGCTTTAGGATTATGCCAACCAAAGCCTTGTTCAGTCACGCCAGCCGCTTCTGGAACCGCGCCAAGTTGAGTTGCATCGCCATTACCGTGACATTTACCTACAGTATGACCACCTGCTGTGAGTGCAACGGTTTCTTCATCATTCATCGCCATACGTGCAAAGGTAACGCGGACATCCTGTGCAGTTTTTAGTGGATCGGGGTTACCATCAACACCTTCTGGGTTAACGTAAATAAGGCCCATTTGAACTGCTGCCAGCGGGTTTTCTAAGGTATCACGCTCGTCAGTTTCGTAACGTTCTTTACTTTCAGCTAACCATTCTTTTTCAGAGCCCCAGTAGATATCTTGTTCTGGATGCCAGATGTCAGAACGACCGCCTGCAAACCCGAATACCTTGAGTCCCATCGACTCATAAGCCATGGTACCGGCAAGCACTATTAGATCAGCCCAAGACAATTTGTTGCCGTATTTCTTTTTGATTGGCCATAACAAGCGGCGGGCTTTGTCCAGATTCACATTATCTGGCCAACTGTTTAATGGCGCAAATCGCTGACTACCGGTACCTGCACCACCACGGCCATCTGCCACTCGATAGGTGCCTGCAGCATGCCATGCCATACGAATCATCAATCCACCATAATGGCCCCAATCTGCCGGCCACCAGTCTTGACTGTCAGTCATCAGTGCGTGCAAGTCTTTCTTTACGGCAGTTAAATCTAATGTCTTGAACTCTTTAACATAATCAAAGTCATCGCCCATTGGGTTTGTTTTGTTATCGTGCTGATGCAGAATGTTCAGATTAAGTGTGTTTGGCCACCAATCGGTATTAGACGTTGTAGTGGTATTAGCCCCATGCATCACTGGACACTTCCCTGAGGAAGGTTTATTGGTATCGCTCATTATCTGGCCCCTTGTCTTCTCAATGTCAGTAAATTAAGTCATAGTTTTAGTTATATGTGTGACTTGAAATGAATATAACATTAATAAAACATCGACTTTAACGTTATTTTATTAATTAATAATCGGTTTTATAAATCATTAATCACTATCTACGTGTCTTTTATTTGCTGTTTATCAGCGTTGACTTTCACTAGCTAAATCGCGGTTTTAGCTTAACGTTTATAGCTGCTATAATCCGCATTCATTATTGTCTACGTAGCTCAGCTGGATAGAGCATCCCCCTCCTAAGGGGAAGGTCGCGCGTTCGAATCGCGCCGTGGACACCATTATTTTTGACAACTGCTTTTTTTATTAATTAAATGACTTTAATTTTCTCTGGTGATTAACCCTATTTTCCAAATTTAAATAGCCAAAGTACTAAAAAACCCTTAAGATTACTGACTTCAATGGTGACTTGCACTGGTCTCCTCGCGACGATATGTTGGTCAGCCCGTCAGACCCGGAAGGGAGCAGCGGAGCCTTCGGACTCGAGCGCCGAGATTTGGCGGGTGTGAGTCATCGCCCAATATCCTTTGCTTAGACTTGATTAACACGGCTAAAAAATGCTGAATTAAGATTGATGCAATTAGACACTAGGTATCAAGCCATCATATGAGTTATTTGGTTCTCGCCCGAAAATGGCGGCCTAAAAAGTTTTCTGAAGTTGTTGGGCAGCAACATGTCCTTCGCGCCCTCATTAATGGTTTGGATCAAGACCGTTTACACCATGCTTTTTTATTTGCCGGCACTCGCGGGGTAGGCAAAACAACGCTAGCTCGTATTCTGGCTAAATCATTGAATTGTGAGCAAGGTGTAAGTTCTACGCCATGTGGTGAATGTCAAAGCTGCCAAGAGGTTGATGCGGGTCGATTTGTAGATTTGATCGAGGTCGATGCCGCCTCGCGTACCAAAGTCGATGATACCCGTGAATTGTTGGATAATGTGCAATATGCGCCCAGTCGTGGTCGCTACAAAGTCTATTTGATTGATGAAGTTCATATGCTTTCAACGAGCAGTTTTAATGCGCTACTTAAAACATTAGAAGAACCACCACCGCACGTTAAGTTTTTATTTGCTACGACTGATCCGCAAAAACTACCTGTTACTATCTTGTCGCGTTGTCTGCAGTTTAATTTACGTCGCTTAGAATTAGATCAAATTTCAGGTCATCTGGCTAATATTCTGCAACAAGAAAACATTAAGTTTGAGTCAGAAGCGTTGACAGAATTAGCTCGCTCTGCCGATGGCAGTATGCGTGATGCCTTAAGCTTGCTAGATCAAGCTATTTCATTTGGCGCGGGTGAAGTCAAGGATGAACATGTTCACCAGATGTTAGGCACGATAAATCAGCATCAGTTATTTCATATAGTGACCGCACTTATTAATCAAGATGGCAAAGCCTTATTGGCGCAAGCACAAGAGTTATCGGCACAAGGTCGTGACTTTACCAGCGTGCTCAATGCATTATTAGCTTTGTTACAGCGCTTGGCAACCATACAACTGGTACCTGATCTCGAACAATCTAGTGATGACGAACAACAGTTATTAACGGGTATTAGCTCGCAAATTAGCCCAGAAACAGTGCAGTTATTGTATCAAATTGCCTTACATGGCAAACGCGATTTACCTTTGGCAGCCGATCCTAAAAGTGGCTTTGAGATGACTTTGCTCAGAATGCTGAGTTTTCAGCCAAAAAAGTCTGAATCAGTTGGGATGGTGGCTCCGCTTAATAAATCTGTACCGACTGCGAGTCCAAAGGTTACTCCTCCAATTATAGCCAAAGCTGAGGCCGCTGAGCTATCGCCAGTTAGTTACATGGAATCCGTAGCTGAGAGTCCGAAACTAGTACAGCAGATTGCTGAGCCTTCGAGTATGGTAACAAAAACTGCATCAAAAATAGAACCGACAATTGTTGTCAATCAATCAGCCAGTAAAGTACTTAACGCCAGTAATTGGTTAAGTGTTATCGGTAGTTTGAAATTGGCGGCATTTGCTCGCCAATTAGCTGATAATAGTGCTTTTATTAAGTTTGAAGATAATAAAGTATGCTTGGCGATTGCCTCTGAGTTAGCGCATTTAACGAGTGATAAAACACAAGATCGATTGGCGGCGGCCATAGGTAAATATCTAGGCCAGCCAATCAAACTTGTTTTTCAGCAACAAGCGCAACAAAATTCTGAGGCTGCAACGCCAACCTTAGCAGCAAAGCGAGCACATCAATCTCAACTTAGTCAACAACATGCGGTAGATTCGATTCATAATGATCCCGCAGTTGATGAACTGAAACAGGCTTTCAATGGCAGAGTTATTGAAAGTACAATTAAACCATTAGATTAGAAAGAGGAACAATCATGAAAGGTGGAATGGGTAACTTGATGAAACAAGCGCAACAAATGCAAGCTAATATGGAAAAGGCTCAGCAAGAGTTGGCTTTGATGGAAGTAACAGGTCAAGCAGGTGGTGGCATGGTTAAAATAACCATGACAGGTAAACATGATGTGAAACGAGTGAGCATCGAAGATGCCTTATTTAAAGACGATAAAGAAATGTTAGAAGATCTTATCGCTGCCGCTGTGAATGATGCTGTCCGTCAGGTTGAAAGAACTAGCCAAGAACGTATGGCTGGCATGATGCCTGCTGGCATGAAATTACCATTCTAATCACCGTTATTGATATCTAATGGCAAGTTTAGGACCAAGTATAGAGCAGCTGATCGAAGCGCTACGATGTTTGCCGGGTGTCGGGCCTAAGTCTGCTCAGCGCATGGCTTTTCATCTTCTTGAACGTAATCGTGCTGGTGGTCAGCGTTTAACCCAGGCACTCAGCCAAGCCCTAGAAAAGGTGCATCATTGCCAGCAGTGTCGAATTTTAAGCGAAAGCCAACTCTGTATCCGCTGTAGCGATCAACAACGTCGTCAAGATCAACTCTGCATTGTTGAAATGCCGAGCGATGTTCTTGCGATAGAGCAAGCAACACATTATCAAGGACAATATTTCGTATTGTCGGGTCATCTATCACCACTAGATGGTATTGGACCAGAAGCGTTAGGCATTCCCAAGCTCATTGAATTATTTGAACAAGATTCGATCCAAGAAGTTATTCTTGCGACTAACCCAACGGTTGAGGGTGAAGCAACTGCTCACTATATTAGCCAGTTAGCCCATGCTAGAAAAATTCATGTCACACGATTGGCGCATGGTATTCCTCTTGGTGGTGAACTAGAGTTTATAGACAGTGGTACACTATCCCATGCTTT
>Ga0105055_10012326_pt1 | contig 10419 bp, 10 predicted proteins | sample BON03_FD_78090 | JGI IMG/M metagenome (GOLD analysis project Ga0105055, IMG submission 78090) | Freshwater microbial communities from Lake Bonney liftoff mats and glacier meltwater in Antarctica - BON-03 | ecosystem: Environmental > Aquatic > Freshwater > Ice > Glacier meltwater | place: Lake... | reverse complement strand
TTCGCGCATGCCGTGTATTCGGGCATGGGCTCTTTCCTGGCGATTCACACACTCAACCTGGTCAGCAAGGGAAGCCTGCCATTGCCCGTGAGCCTGATCCCCATCGTCGGCGGGCTGTCCGCCGTGCTGGTGGCCGTCATCCTCGGCTGGGTCACCACCAAGAAGGCGGCCACTCCCTTTGCCATGATCACGCTCGGCGTGGGTGAGTTGGTCTGGTCCAGCGCGCTGATGTTTCCGGAGTTCTTCGGTGGCGAAGGCGGGGTCTCGGGCAACCGCGTGACGGGATCTAAACCCTTCGGCATTACCTATGGCCCGCAGATCGAGCTGTACTACCTGATTGCGCTCTACACCATCATCTGCACCGCCCTGATGTTTGCCTTCACACGCACGCCACTAGGTCGCATGCTCAACGCCGTGCGCGACAACCCCGAACGTGTGGCGTTTGTCGGTTATGACACCCAGATGGTGCGCTACATCGCCTTCATCATCGCAGCCTTCTTCGCCGGCATTTCGGGCGGGCTGGCCGCACTGAACTTCGAAATCGTTACTTCCGAGGTGGTCAGCGGCTACCGCTCCGGCGCCTACCTGCTGTTCACCTTTCTGGGCGGTGCCACCTTCTTTTTCGGCCCCATCATCGGCGGCATCGTGATGGTGTTGGCCTTTGTACTGCTGTCCGAGTTCACCAAAGCCTGGCTGCTGTACCTGGGCCTGATCTTCCTGTTCATGGTCATGTACGCGCCCGGTGGCATCGCCAGCCTGGTGATGATGAACCTGCGGGTGGCGGCGTTTGGCAAGCTCAGGCAGCTCTGGGTCAGCTACCTAGCGCTGACCGCCTGCGCGCTGGTCCTGCTGGTCGGCGCCGGCGCCATGATCGAGATGGTTTATCACCTGCAACTCAGCACCACGGTGGGGTCCGAGCTGAAGTTCCTGGGTATCGCGTTGAACGCCCATAGCCTGAACAGCTGGTTCGGCTCGGCATTTGTCATGCTGACGGGGCTGGGCCTGTTTGAGCTCACGCGCCGGCAGTTCGCGCGTGAATGGAGCGAGATCCAAGAATATATTGAAAAAGAAAGCAAGCGCAGGGAGGCTTTGTGATGGCTGACTACGCTCTAGAACTCAAGGACCTGCGCAAGAGTTTCGGTAAAACCGAAATCATTCGTGGTGTCAATCTTGCCGTCACGGCCGGCGAGCGGGTCGGCATCATCGGCCCGAACGGCGCCGGCAAATCGACGCTTTTCAACCTGATCAGCGGGCGTTTTGAACCCAGTAGCGGCGACGTGCTGCTGGGCGGCCAGCGCATCAACGGTAAAAAACCGTTCGAGATTAACCGGCTTGGTTTGTCGCGTAGTTTTCAGATCACCAATATCTTTCCCAAGCTCAGCGTGTTCGAGAACCTGCGCTGCGGCGTGCTCTGGGCCCTAGGCTACAAATACACCTTCCTGAAGTTCCTAGCCGACCTGGACGATGCGAACGAGCGCGCGGAAGAGCTGATGCAGATGATCAAGCTCGATAAAAAGCGCGACGTACTGGCCATCAACCTGGCCTACGCGGAGCAGCGCGCGCTGGAGATCGGCCTGACCATTGCCGGGGCCGCCAAGGTCATTCTGCTGGACGAACCGACGGCCGGCATGAGCAAGTCGGAAACAGGCAGTTTCATTAAACTGATCAAGGACGTGACGGTCGGGAAGACGCTGCTGACCGTAGAGCACGACATGGACGTGGTCTTTGGACTGGCCGACAAGATTGCAGTGCTGGTCTATGGCGAGGTGCTGGCCTTTGACGTGCCCGAGGCAGTACGCGCCAACCCGCGCGTGCAAGATGCCTATCTCGGCTCAGTTGTGGCCGATTCTCAAGCGAGTTTAATCAGTTGAGGATAGAGCTAAAGATCTGTCCCGCAAGTTCTAATCAGTTGAGGACAGAGCTGAAGATCTGTCCCGCAAGGTTTTCAATATGCTGTCAATAAAAAATCTCCACGCTTACTACGGCAAAAGCCATATCCTGCACGGTGTCTCATTCAATGTACAAGCAGGCGAAATTGTGGCCTTGCTGGGGCGCAACGGCTCGGGCCGCTCAACCACCGCCAAGGCCATCATGGGCCTGGTGGAGTGCACGGGCGACATTCAATGGAAGGACCAGCAGATTGCGGGTCACAAAGCCTACGAGATCGCGCACCTGGGGATTGGCTATGTGCCGGAGAATCGCGACATCTTCCCGACGCTGACCGTGCACCAGAACCTGATGCTGGGCCAGAAAGGCTCCGGCAAGGGTAGCCGCTGGTCGTTTGACGACATGTACCAGATGTTTCCGCGCCTGAAAGAGCGCCAGCATACCGAAGCCGGCGTGCTTTCCGGTGGCGAGCAGCAGATGCTCACCTTGTGCCGCACACTCATGGGCGACCCGGACCTGATCATCATCGACGAGCCTACCGAAGGCCTGGCACCGAAAATCGTCGAACTGGTGGGACAATTCTTTCAAACGCTTAAAACCAAAGGCATCTCGGTGCTGCTGATCGAGCAGAAGCTGACGATTGCCATGGCCATTTCTGACCGGGCGCTGGTCATGGGGCACGGGAGTATCGTGTTTGACGGCACGCCTGACGGTCTGCGGGCAGATGCCTACATCCGAAAAGAGTGGCTAGAAGTCTGAGTGACCGACACTATCGTCCACCTTCCTAAAACTTAAATTTCCAAGAAATCAATCGCTATGACTACCCTTTACGAAGTTCACGGCACTGTCGCCGTCATTACGTTAAGCAACCCACCCGTCAATGGACTGGGGCATGTAACCCGTTTGAGCTTGACGGGCAATCTGCAAAAAGCCAACCTTGATCCGGCAGTCAAGGCCATCGTTCTGACCGGTGCTGGCAAGGCATTTTCTGGCGGGGCAGACATCAAGGAATTTGGTACACCCAAAGCAATGGCTGAACCGAATTTACTCAGCGTCATTCTGGCGATTGAAAATTCTTCCAAACCGGTTGTGGCGGCCATCCATTCGGTCTGCATGGGCGGTGGTCTGGAGCTGGCGCTGGGCTGCCATTACCGCATTGCCGCACCCGGTTGCAGTGTGGCGCTGCCCGAAGTCAAGCTCGGCCTGATCCCCGGTGCAGGTGGTACACAGCGCCTGCCGCGTGCTCTGGGTGTGGAGGCGGCGCTCAATATGATCGTCAGCGGCGAGCCCGTCAAGAGTGAATTGCTGGCGCAAATCCCAGGCCAGCAGCTGTTCGACAGGATAGCAGCGGCTAGCGAGTCACTGGCGCAGGAGGCGCTGGCATTTGCGCAATCCATCCTTGACATCCGGCCATTGCCACTGGTGCGCGACCTTGTGTGCAAGCATCGCAACGGCGATGCCTACTTTCAGTTCGCGCGCAACATGGTCAAGGGCAAGGCCAAAAATTTCCCGGCACCGCTCAAGTGCGTCGATGCAGTTGAAGCCGCTACCAAACGCAAGTTCAATGACGGCCTGTTGTTCGAACGTGAAATCTTTATCAACCTGATGTGGACCCCGGAAAGTCGCGCTTTGCGGCATATTTTCCTGGCCGAACGGGCCGCTTCCAAAATTCCGGATGTGCCCGCAGACACGCCAAAACGCGACATCAAATCCATCGCCGTGATTGGTGCCGGCACCATGGGTGGTGGTATTGCGATGAACTTTTTGAATGCCGATATTCCTGTCAAGATACTTGAGATGAAACAGGACGCACTCGACCGGGGCATTGCCACCATCCGAAAAAACTACGAGGCGCAGGTTAAAAAAGGCAAGCTCAAGCAGGACAAGTATGAGCAGCGCATGGCTTTGCTCAGCACCACACTGAGCTACGAAGACCTGAAAGATGCCGACATGGTGATTGAAGCCGTGTTCGAAGAAATGGCTATCAAGGAAAAGGTATTCAAGGAGCTTGACCGCGTGATGAAGCCCGGTGCCATCCTCGCATCCAACACGTCAACACTGGACATGAACAGAATAGCGGCCTTTACCAAGCGCCCGCAGGATGTGATCGGCACGCATTTTTTCAGCCCTGCCAACGTGATGAAGCTGCTGGAAGTCGTGCGTGGCGAAAAAACCGCCAAAGATGTGCTGGCCACGGTGATGGCGCTTGGCAAAAAGATTCGTAAAACATCCGTCGTGTCTGGCGTTTGCGACGGCTTTATCGGCAACCGCATGATTGAACAGTATGGCCGTCAGGGCGGCTTCTTGCTGGATGAAGGCTGCACGCCCGCGCAGGTTGACAGGGCGATTGAAAAGTTCGGCTTTGCCATGGGCCCGTTCCGCATGGGTGACTTGGCGGGTAACGACATCGGCTTTGCCATCCGTAAACGCCGCTATCTTGAAAAGCCAGACATGAAGTACAGCAAGACCGCAGATTTGCTGTGCGAAAAAGGCCGCTTTGGCCAGAAGACTGGCGCTGGCTGGTACGACTACATTCCCGGCAAGCGTGATGCGATTCCCAATGCAGAAGTCGTCAAGATGATCGAAGATCATCGCCAAGCCTTGGGTATCACGCCGCGCAAAATTTCTGACGAAGAGATCGTGCAGCGCCTGGTTTATTCACTGGTCAATGAAGCCGCACACATCCTGGAAGACGGTATTGCGGCTAAGGCCAGTGACATCGACATGGTGTACCTGATGGGCTATGGTTTCCCCGTCTATCGTGGCGGCCCGATGCTGTATGCCGACCAGGTGGGTCTTTTCAATGTCGTGCAGGCTATGCATAGGTTTGCCCAGAATCCGCTGGACGATGCCGACTTCTGGAAGCCCGCCCCCTTGCTGGCCAGGCTGGTTGCTGAAGGCAAGACTTTCAACTAAATCAAGGACTCCATCATGACTTCAGCCCTAATCGTTTCTACTGCACGCACCCCTCTGGCCAAAAGTTGGAAGGGCTCTTTCAACATGACGCACGGCGCTACCCTGGGTGGCCATGCGGTTGCACACGCGATCCAGCGCGCCGGCATTGATGCCGCAGAAGTTGATGATGTGATCATCGGCTGCGCCACGCCAGAAGGTGCAACCGGCTCGAACATTGCACGCCAGATTGCCTTGCGCGCTGGTTGTCCCGTCAGCGTATCGGGCATGACGATCAACCGCTTTTGCTCGTCGGGTCTGCAAACCATTGCAACCGCTGCGCAGCGCATCATCGCTGGCGAAGCCGATATTTATGTTGCGGGCGGCGTGGAAAGCATTTCCTGCGTTCAGCAAGAGGCCAACACCCACATGCTGGTTGACTCCTGGCTGGTCAAAAACAAACCCGAGATTTACTGGAACATGCTGCAGACAGCCGAGCAGGTTGCCAAGCGCTACAACATTTCACGTGAGCGCATGGACGAGTACGGTGCCATGAGCCAGCAAAAGGCAAACGCTGCACTGGCTGCAGGGCTGTTTGAAGCTGAAATTTCCCCCATCACCGTGACGGCAGGCGTGGTCGACGCGGTCATGGGCTTGAGCACTAAACAGGTCACCGTCAGCAACGACGAAGGCATTCGCGCTGGCACCACCAAAGAAGGCATCAGCGGCATCAAGCCGGCTATTCCCGGCGGCGTGATTGCGGCGGGTAACGCCAGCCAGTTCTCTGATGGTGGCGGCGCTGTGGTCATGATGGACGAGAAAGTAGCCAGCAAAAAAGGGATTACACCGCTGGGCCGCTTTTTGGGCTTTGCGGTTGCCGGTTGTGAGCCTGACGAAATGGGCATTGGCCCGGTGTTCGCCATTCCTAAAGTGCTCGCCAAGCTGGGTTTAAAAATCAGCGACATCGACCTGTGGGAGCTCAACGAAGCTTTTGCCGTGCAGGTGCTGTACTGCGCTGACAAGCTGGGTATTCCGATGGATAAGTTAAACGTCAACGGTGGTTCAATCGCCGTAGGCCACCCCTACGGCGTAACCGGCCAGCGCCTAACGGGCCACGCCCTGATTGAGGGCAGGCGCCGCGGTGCCAAGCGGGTTTGTGTGACGATGTGCATTGGTGGCGGCATGGGCGCTGCGGGTGTGTTTGAGGTGCTTTAAAAATGGCCATGAGTTTACCCATCACTCTCGATTTTTACTTGCCAGAGGAGGCTTTTTAATGGGTTTTTACAAACCGGGTGCCAACCACCCCACCGATCCGCGGATGGCGCGACTGCACTATTTGATCTGGGCGCTGATCTACGCGGGACTGTTGAGCATCATTCTTGGTCTTTTCGTCCAACGCACAGACGATGCCATCGGCTGGATGATGATTGCCGCTGGCGGCGTGATGACAGTCGTGGGAGCTATTTTAATTTATATACGTTCCACCATGACATCTGATACGGAGAAAAAATGACCCCTAGAAGCATCCAAAAACTGTTCGATCTGAGCGGCAAGACCGCCCTGATCACCGGCGGCTCACGCGGACTGGGCCTGCAAATGGCGCACGCCCTTGGCGAGGCTGGTGCCAGAGTGATGCTGAGTTCGCGCAAGGCCGAAGACCTGGAGCAGGCAGCGGCGAGTTTGAAGGCCGTGGGCATTGACGCGCAGTGGCTTGCTGCCGACTGCTCCAAAGAAGAAGATACGCGGCGTTTAGCCGACGAAACCCTCAAGCGCATGGGCGCAGTAGACATCCTCATCAACAACGCAGGCGCAAGCTGGGGCGCACCGGCAGAAACCCATCCGGTAGCGGCCTGGGACAAGGTCATGGGCCTCAACGTGCGGGGCTACTTCATACTGTCGCAGCAAATAGCCAATGCTTACATGATCCCCAAAAAGACCGGCCGCATCATCAACATCGCTTCCATCGCAGGCCTGAACGGCAACGGCCCCGAGATGCAGACGTTGGCCTACAACACCTCCAAAGCCGCCGTCATCGGCTTTACCAAAACGCTGGCGGCAGAGTGGGGTAAGTACAAAATCAATGTCAACGCAATCTGTCCCGGGTTTTTTATGACCAAACTGGCGAGCGGCCTCATCAAGGCGCTTGGCGAAGAAAAAATGGCCGCGCGTGCGCCACTGGGGCGACTTGGCGATGAGGAGGATTTAAAGGGCATCACACTGCTGTACGCCAGTGATGCCGGCAAACACATCACTGGTCAATGGCTGGCCGTCGATGGCGGTGTCAGTGTGGTACTCGGAGCTTGATAATGAATTTATATAAGTGCCCATGAAATTTACCCCTGAAATCCCATTTGTTTCCCACCTCGGTTTTGAGTTGGAATTGTTTGAGGGTGGGCAATCTGTTCTTGGCTATACAGCGCAGCCCGAGCACCTCAACTCCTTTGGCGTAACCCATGGCGGAGTCTGCATGACATTCATGGACGTGACCATGGCCACGGCTGCGCGCAGTGTGCAGCCCGACATGGGTGTCGTCACCATCGAGATGAAAACCAGCTTCATGCGGCCAGCGCCTGGCGACGGCAGCAAACTCACCGGCAAAGGCCGCCTGATACACCGCACCGCCACCATGGCCTTTACCGAAGCCACGCTGTACGACTCACAAGGCAAGGTCTGCGCCCATGCCACTGGCACCTTCAAATACGTCAAGCGTTTGCCGATCAGCACGGCAGGCGGCAGGACGATTGGTGTCATTTCGACCGATTGATGGCGGCCACACAATTTTTTCAGGAACTTTTCATGCCACGCAATCAACAAATTTTGTTAGACAACCGCCCGACTGGTGAGGCCATCGCCAGCAACTTCAAGCAGATCGAGATCGACACGCCAGCGCTGCAAGATGGCCAAGTGCTGGTGCAGCACCACTTTTTGAGCCTTGACCCCTACATGCGTGGCCGCATGAACGACAGCAAAAGCTACACCGTGCCGCAAGTGCTTGGTCAGGTGATGCAGGGTGGTACGGTGGGTGAGGTGGTGGAAAGCAAATCGCCCAAATTCAGCGTCGGTGATAAGGTCGTCGGCATGGGTGGCTGGCAGCAGTACAGCGTTGTCAACGCCGACCAGCTGGGCGCACTGCGCAAGGTAGACACCACCCATGTGCCGCTGTCGCACTACTTGGGGGCAGTCGGTATGCCCGGCGTCACGGCCTGGTACGGTCTGGTCAAAATCATTGAACCGAAAGCCGGACAAACCGTTACCGTCAGTGCGGCCACGGGTGCAGTGGGCAGCGCGTTTGCGGCCTTGGCCAAAGCACGCGGTTGCCGTGTTGTGGGCATTGCGGGTGGGCCAGATAAATGCACCTACGCGGTCGATGAACTGCACTTTGACGCTTGCATTGACTACAAGCTACACGAGGACGCCGCCTCGCTGTCCAAGGCGCTCAAGGAAGCCTGCCCGAACGGCATTAGCGGTCATTTTGAAAACGTCGGTGGCATGGTGCTCGACGCCGTGTTGCCGCGCATGAATGCCTTTGGCCACATCGCCCTGTGCGGCATGATTGCAGGCTACGACGGCAAGCCCGTGCCGCTGTCGTCCCCCTCGTTGATTTTGATGTCACGCCTGCGCATTCAGGGCTTTATCGTCAGCGAGCACATGGAAATCTGGCCCGAAGCACTGAAAGAGCTCGGCACGTTGGTAGGCGCCGGCAAGCTGTGTCCACGTGAATCCGTTGCGCAGGGCCTGGTCGCCGCGCCAGAAGCCTTTCTGGGGCTGCTCAAGGGCAAGAACTTCGGCAAGCAACTGGTCAAGCTGATTTGACCGACAGCATGGGGTCTGCAGCGGCGATCGAGTGGAAGCTGGCCGCGTTCGATGACCTGAGCGTGCGCGAGCTGCACGACCTGCTGCTACTGCGCAGCCAGGTGTTTATGCTGGAGCAGAACTGCTTGTTCCTGGACATTGACGGGTTCGACCCGCAGGCCGTGCATTTGCTGGGACAGAGCGACGGGCAACTACTGGCCTATGCCCGCTGCTTTGCCGCCGGCATCAAGTTCCCCGAGGCCAGCGTTGGCCGTGTCGTGACCTGCATGGATGTACGTGGCAGCGGCCTGGGACACGTGCTGATGGCGCAGGTGCTGGCATCGGTGCGCGCGCTGTGGGGCGAGCAGGCGATCCGCATCGGCGCCCAGGCGCGGCTCGAAAAGTTTTATCAACAGCACGGTTTTGTCAGTGTCGGCAAGCCGTATATCGAAGACGGGATCGACCATCTGGAGATGCTCTGGCGCCCCCCAACCTTGGAGTTTTCCAATGATCACTGATTTCAAAAACAAAACCGCCGTATTAACCGGTGCCGGTTCGGGTTTTGGCTTGGAGTGCGCGCGCATTGCTGCAAGACTAGGCATGAACGTAGTGCTGGTTGATGTACAGCAGGACGCACTGGATGCCGCCGCTGCTGAACTACAGGCTCTGGGTGCGCAAGTGCTGGCGCGCCGCGTTGATGTAGCCAGTGCCAGCGAAATGCAGGCCCTGGCCGATGCCGTGCAGCAGCGCTTTGGTGCGCCGCATCTGGTGTTCAACAACGCGGGGGTTGGCTCTGGTGGCTTGATCTGGGAGAACTCCGTGAAGGACTGGGAATGGGTCATGGGTGTGAATGTCATGGGCGTAGTGCATGGCGTGCGCCTGTTCACGCCCATGATGTTGGATGCCGCCAAAAAAGACCCTGCCTGGCAAGGCCATATCGTCAACACCGCCAGCATGGCCGGCCTGCTGGCAGCGCCGAATATGGGTGTGTATAACGTCAGCAAACATGCGGTGGTAGCGCTCAGCGAAACCCTGTATCAGGACTTGTCACTGGTCACAGACCAGATCAGCGCATCGGTGCTGTGCCCGTTTTTTGTGACAACCGGCATCAGCCAGAGCCACCGAAATCGCCCAACCGAGTTACGCGGCAGCAAGCCAACGAAAAGCCAAATAATTAACCAAGCCATGACGGGCAAGGCGGTGGGCTCAGGCAAGGTCAGCGCCGCTGACGTGGCGCAACGGGTGTTTGATGCCGTGGTAAAAAACCAGTTTTATATCTACAGCCACCCCAAAGCCATCAAGTCGGTACAGACACGAATGGAAGACATTCTTCAGGCCCGCAACCCGACCGACCCTTTCGCCGATAAACCCGAAATTGGCCAGCAGTTGCGCGATGCTCTACGTGTTGATTAGGGTTTTGGGGGGCCGACACATTGAAATGCACAAACGACTTTGACATCACCTTCCTCCAGCCTACCTCGCCAGGCTGTAAGCCGTCTTCACGGCATCAGGCCCTCAGGGTAAAGTCTCGGTTGATGGCCAATGTAGCACCAAGCGGGTGCTTGCGGCAGCATCAGCTGATTGAAGATGCGTCTTTTCCTCGACTCGTAAAGTCCATTTCAGCTGGCTTTGCTCGCCAGCTTGTGGCGTGGCTACCAGAACGGTGCTGCAACGTGTGCCGTAGCCCCTTTCTGGCGAATCAACATAGGCGCTTGACAAGGCTTCTTCCAGAGGGTTTTTGGGGTCAGAGTCCAAATTCATCGTGCCCTTGGCACGCCCTTCGGGTGTGATGCTTTGCATCGTCATGAAATTGGCGTCTGACCCCAATAACCCTGGCAGGTTTTCTGT